>Ga0114996_10001350_pt1 | contig 33100 bp, 35 predicted proteins | sample ArcticOcean_MG_C_4_FD_87039 | JGI IMG/M metagenome (GOLD analysis project Ga0114996, IMG submission 87039) | Marine microbial communities from western Arctic Ocean - ArcticOcean_MG_CB4_134 | ecosystem: Environmental > Aquatic > Marine > Oceanic | place: Arctic Ocean: Canada Basin | collected... | reverse complement strand
TTTAAATTTATACCTGATAAAACATATGGAAATTTTTTATTCATTTCTATTACAGCCGTTGCAACATGTTGTGAACCACCATAAACTATTTCACCAGCAATTATGACATCTTTTCCTGATTTAACTAAACGACCTGATATTCCTAAAACATCATTTAGATTTTTTGGATTCTTGTCAGAAAATACAAAATTTGTTTGACATTCTGGAATTGCCTTGTAAATATTTTTTATTTTTTTAAAATTATTAATTGAATTTATCAAGTCATTTTTATTTTTTATAAATATTCTATGTGTTATATTTACACCATTTCCAATATTTTTTGAATTTTTAATTGAATCTAATACGTATTTTTTTGCAGTTTTTACTGCATAATTAATTGCAAATCCTTTTACAATTGAGGATGCAATAGATGCTGAATAGTTACAGCCACTTCCATGGTTTATGATTTGAATTTTTTTACCTGTTATTTCATATTCTTTATTTTCTTCTAATACAAAATCAGATATTTTGGTATTTGATTCAGTATAACCAGTAATAACTACACATTTTGCACCCAGTGTTTGAATTTTTTTTGCAGATTTTTTTACATCTGATAATCCTGATAAAATTTTTGCTTCATATTTATTTGGAGTAATTACATCTGCTAATGGAATTATCATTTTTTTATAATGTGTTAATGCATTTTTTTTAAGAAGTAAACCACCTGTAGTTGATTTTATGATTGGATCTACAATAATTGGAACTTTAATATTTTTTAATTTTGAATATATTATTTTAATTATTTGTGAATTGTATACCATTCCAATTTTAATTGCATCTATATCAAAATCTGATAAAATTGAGTCTAATTGTAACTCCAAGCTTTTCTTAGATACAGGCTCAATTGAAGTAACTTTTTTTGTATTTTGACTCGTAATTGCAGTTACAACAGTAAATCCATAGATATCGTTATCTGAAAATGTCTTTATGTCACTTTGGATACCAGCGCCAGATGATGGATCAGATCCACCAATTGAAAGTATGTTCATATTAATCATAATTATTGTGATTGTTTAAATTTACCATATCATTTTGATAGTCATGGCTACTCAGATGAGTTATGCACGAAGAGGTGTAGCAACAGATGAAATGAAACATGTTGCAAAAGATGAGGATGTAACATTAGATTGGCTTTTACCAAAAATTGCCAACGGTTCAATAATAATCCCAAGTAACAATGTACGTCCACAAAAAATTCACAATGTTGGAATTGGAAAAGGAACTAAAACCAAAGTTAATGTCAACATTGGCACTTCAACATTAAATGTCAATCTTGATGAGGAGATTGAAAAGGCCAAGATTGCTGTAAAATACCATGCTGACACAATTATGGATCTTAGTGATGGAGGAGATGTTGGTCATATTAGAAGATCACTTTTAGATGTTGCACCGATAACATTTGGAACTGTTCCGATTTATGAAGCATACAATTTTGGTGTCGAAAAACACAAAAATCCACTTGATATAACAGAGGATGATTATCTCAAGGCATTTGAAAATAATATCAAAGATGGCGTTGATTATACAACTATACATTCTGGAATAACTAAGGAAATTGCAAAACGAATTCTAAAGGTAGAACGATATGGTGGTGTTGTAAGTAAAGGTGGTACTATCACTGCTGCATGGATGTTAAAATATGATAAAGAAAATCCATACATTACACATTTTGATTATATGATGGAATTGGCAGAAAAATATGATGTAACATTTAGTTTGGGTGATGCATTACGTCCAGGTTCAATTTTAGATTCACATGACGAGTTGCAAGTACAAGAGATGATCAATATTGCAAGGTTAGCAAAACGTGCTAATGAAAAAGATGTTCAAGTTATGATTGAAGGTCCAGGACATGTTCCACTTAATGAGGTTGCTGCAAATGTACGTCTTGCAAAATCATTAATTGGTAATGTTCCATATTACGTGTTAGGTCCATTAGTAACTGATATTGCATCTGGTCATGATCATATCGCAAGTGCAATAGGTGCAGCTGTGTCTGCCAGTGAAGGTGTAGATTTGTTATGCTATTTGACCCCATCTGAACATTTAGCATTACCAAATACAGAAGATGTGAAAGCAGGATTAATTGCTTATAGAATAGCTGCACATGCTGGTGATTTAGTGAAAATTCGTGAAAAAGCAATAAAATGGGATATGAAAATGACTGAAGCTAGAAGAACATTAGATTGGGAGAAACAACTTGCTTTATCTATTGATCCAGAATTAGCTGCAAAAATTCATAGTAGAACTGGACAGCATCCAGGAAATAGTGTTCCTTGTACAATGTGCGGTGGTGCATGTGTATACCTTATGTTACCACAACAGAGAAAATATGAAAAAGAAGACGCAGCACTATAACATAGAAAACAAAACTTGATCAAGATTTGGAACAGTATTAAATTTCTCTAATTCCATTATTTCTATCCATTTAAAATCTGAATTTTCCCAATTAAGCATTATCTCCATAATTTCTGTTTCAAATAAAAATGGAAAAACATGCCATTGATGGTTTTTGTATTGTGGAGATTCAATATCCAGTTGTTCACCAATTTTTAATAGTTTAATTTCATTATCTTTAATCCCTACTTCTTCAAAAATCTCAATCTCTGCTCTTTTTATTGGTTTTTCATTATTTTCAATAATTCCGCTTATTCCTGACCATAGTCCTTTCATGGTTTTAACTTTTTGACTTCTTTTTAGAATAAGAATTTTATTTTGATTTTTTAGAAATGTTGTTACAATTTTTGTAGAACGCATAATTTATTTATCAATTGCATTCATCATTTTTGTTAATTTTTTATATGATTTATCTAAATCAACATTTTCTGATATCTTTTCTTTGCATTCGTTAACATATGCAATAATTTCTTCACTTTTTCCTTCTTGAGCATCAGTTAGTAATCTACCAACATCTTTCCAAAATTCCTCTGCAACTCTTCTAATTTCAGGATTTGAAATGATTGTTTCAATTAATTCTGGTGATTCAGTTAGAATACTCTCAGAAATTATTTTTTGTGCTTTGAATGTGGTTCCAGACATCTTTTCAGTTAGTGAGATTTTATCATCTTTAGCAAGAATATGTGCAAATGCAATATTTAGTAAATGTGTTAAACCCAAAATCAATGCAATTTTTTTATCATGTTCAGTAGAATCAATTGTAACAAAATTTGCTCCTACAAATAATGATTTTGCCGTAGTGAGCTCTTTTTTTCCATCTTTAATTGGAATTGAAATCACATTTTGGTTTTTCATATTTTTAGTTCCAGGACCAAACATAGGATGAACACAAATTGGAGATATTTTAGCTGGCATTTTATATAAAGCAACAGCAGTTTTTGATTTTTGTGAAGAAATATCAATTAAACATGCTCCACGTTTCATTTCTTTTGAAATAAGTCTAATTATTTCAGGTGTTTTTTTTGTTGGTGTTGATAGTAATACAAAATCTGCTTTTAAAATAGAACCTATTAATGAATCAGAATTAATTATTGTTTTTAATACAGGATTTTCTAAATCATGACCTGTTACTTCAAATCCATTATTCATAAAATAGCTAGAGAACCATTTTCCCATTCTTCCACCAGCACCAATAATAGTAATTGTTTTTTTCATTTTAGTTATCTAATACTGCATTTAGTATATTTATCCCCTCAATTATACTCTCTTTTTTAACGCATGCTGAAATTCTAAAAAATTCTCCATAATCACCAAATGCCTCTCCTGGGGCAACAGCTAAACCATGTTCAAGTAGTTTATGTGCTAGATTAGTAGTGTTTGTTTCATTATTTTTAATTTTTGCAAAGATGTACATTGCACCATCAGGAACAACAAATTCTAAATTTAGTTTTTTACAGTTTTCAATTAAAACATTTAATCTTTCATGAATTAGATCATGATTAGCACTTACATCTTCATTAATTGAGTTCAGTGCAATAAACTGTATAGGTTCAGATACATTGGTTAAACAAAGCGCTTGCAATCTAGTTAATTTGTTAATTATTTCTGGCGTAGAAATTGTGTATCCTATTCTATATCCTGTCATTGAATGTGATTTTGAAAATGATTGTATGATTATAGCTTTTTTATAATCATATGATAATATGCTCTTCCACGTTTTATTTGAATAGTTACTGTATACTTCATCACTTAAAATTAATAAATCATGTTTTTTTACAACATTCATAATTTCATCTTGTAATTTTTCTGGCAAAATTTTTCCAGTTGGATTATTTGGATAGTTCAAAACTATCATTTTTGTATTAGAGTTAATTGCAGTATTGATTTGTTCAATTGTTGGCTCCCAATTAGATTCTAATGTTGTTTTAATTGTTCTGATTTTAACTCCAGCATTAATTGCACATTGTCTATATGCTGGCCAAGCTGGTTCAATTACAATCACTTCATCTCCAGGATTAAGTAATGTTGAAATGGAAAGAAATACTCCAAATCTTGCACCAGGAACAATCAAAATATTATCTGAATTAGTTTTCCCATGAAACTTTTCATTACAAAATTTTGCAACAGATTGTCTAAATTCTAACAGACCTTCTGCAGGACCATATTTTCCAAATCCTTTTTCATACACCTCTGATAATGATTTCTTCACTGATTCTGGTGGTGGAAAATCTGGTTCACCAACTTCAAGATGAATTATTTTTTTCCCTTTTAGTTCCATTTCTTTTGCTTTTAAAAAAATTGTCAGATGAGTTTGTGGATTCTTTGATTGAACTTTAACTGATTCATTAAGTAAAAAATTAAGAAATTTTGTACCTATAGATTCATCTAAATTTAGAGTATTACATTCTGCAATTATTTTCTTTCTAAGTTCAGATTCTCTAGTTTCATTAGTTACGGTAATCCCCAAATCATTTTTTATATCACCAATTTCTTTTGCTACATCTGTACGTAATTTCAAAAGGTTTATCATTTCTAATGTTATTGTCTCCATTTTCTTACGGAGTTCATCAATTTCAGGCATTTTACAAAACTGTTTTTATTTTTCCAGATAGTAATGCATGATCAGCTAATGTTAGTGAAACCCATGAATCTACAACTGGCGGTGCTCTAGGAACAACACACGGATCATGTCTTCCACCGACTTGAATTTTGATTTTAGATTTTTTCTTAATATCAATACTATTCTGAATTTTTGCAATTGATGACGCAGGTTTAAACGCAACTCGAAATACTATTGGCATTCCATTTGAAATTCCACCTAAAATCCCTCCAGAATTATTTGATGATGTTACAATCTTACCATTTTTGTACGTGTATGCATCATTATTTTCTGAACCAAATTTTTCAGATCCAGCAAATCCTGAACCAAATTCGATTCCTTTTACAGCAGGAATTGAAAACATTGCTTTACTAAGATCAGATTCTAAAGAACCAAAAATTGGTTCGCCCAAACCAGGTGGAATATTTGTAGTTACTGATTCTATTATACCACCTAGTGAATCCCCTTTTTTTCTAGCTAGAAGTATGTCTTTTTTCATTTTTTCAGCAGTAGATTTTTCAGGGCATCTTACATCATTTGAATACGTTGCTTTGTAGTCTTTTGAACTAGCTTGTTTTTTCATTTTGTTTTTTCCAATTTGACATGTATACGAATGAGTATCTACATCTAGTGCAATTTTTAGTAGTTTTTTTGCTATTGCACCTCCCATTACGTGTGTAGCAGTTAATCTTCCTGAGAACCTACCACCACCTCTAAAGTCATTAAATTTTTTATATTTTACATATGCTGGATAATCTGAATGTCCAGGTCTCATCTCGGTTCTTAATTTATCATATGATTTAGAATTTTGATCTTTATTCCAAATAATTAATGTAATTGGCGCACCTGTTGTGAATCCTCTAAAAGTTCCTGAAAGAATTTCTACTTTATCATCTTCTTTTCTTTGTGTTGAAACTAATGATTGGCCAGGTCTTCTTAAATCCAACATTTTTTGAATATCTTTTTCTTCTAATTCCAAGCCAGCTGGACAACCATCTAATACTGCACCAACACATGAACCATGGCTTTCACCAAAACTTGTGAGAACTAAACGTCTACCAATTGAATTATTAGCCAACAATAAAAGATCACTTAAGATGTTAATAATTGTTCTATAATGAATTTATTTGAGCACCAGCATTTTTCATGTCTTTAATGAAATTTGGATATGAAACACCAACAGAATCTGGATCTGTGACTATACAGTCTCCAATATACATTGCAACAATAGAAAATGCCATGAATAATCTATGATCATTTTCAGAGTTTAATTCTGACGCGTTAAATTTTTGAGTTGATTTTAGTATCATTCCATCATCATTTTCTTCAACATCTACTCCAATTTTTTTTAATTCTCTTGAAATAACTGCTATTCTATCTGTTTCTTTGTATCTTGCGTGCTTCACATTAAAAATTTCTATAGGCTTGGATGATTTTAGTGAAAGAATTGCTAATGCTGGTAAAAGATCTGGTGTATCACCTAAATCAAATTTACCACCGTCTAACATTTTTGGTGATTTTGTAGTAATTTCATTTTCATTAAGTGTTACAGATACACCTAATTCTTCTAAAATATCAATAATAGCTTCATCTCCTTGCGGCATGTCACCCAAACTTATGTCAATAATCAAGCCGTCACCAAGAAGAACATTTGCAGATAATAATAATGCGAGATTTGAAAAATCTGAGGGAATTGTAAATGTTGTGGGTTTGTAAATCTGGTGTTTTACAATATATTTTTTGTATTGTATTTCAGAATTAACAACAACTCCAAATTTTTTCATTATTGCAATTGTCAAATCTATATATGGTTTAGAAACCAATTCCCCTTCAACATTAATTATTAATCCATTTTCTAATCTAGGTGCAATTATCAATAGTGCGGAAAGAAACTGACTTGAAATATCTCCATTAATAGTAACTTCAGTACCTTTAATTTTTCCTTTAATTGTTATTGGTGGTTTTCCATTATTTGATTCTGAGGTAATTCCTAAAGTTTCTAATGAATCTAAAATTGGCTGCATTGGTCGTTTTTTAAGACTGTCGTCACCAGTGAGCATTGTATTACCTCCAGATAATGCTGCAATAGCCATTGCAATTCTAATTGTTGTTCCAGAATTTTCTGCATTAATCATTGAACCTTGTACTGTTACACCGATTGAATTTTTGATAGTAATAATATCATCTTCCTCATGTACCTCTACACCAAATGCTTTACACGCATTAATTGTGGCTATAGTATCTTGGGATCGAAGTATGTTTTTTACAATGCTTTTTCCATCTGATAATGCTGCTAGAAAAATTGCTCTATGAGTATAGCTTTTGTTAGATGGGCATGTAATTTTCCCATGTATTTTTGATGATTTTATATTACATTTCATGAACTTGTGCCTTTTTGTTATTTATGTTAGAAATAATTATAGTTCCATCAAGTGTTGAAAATTGTTTTTTTATATTTAAAACATGTTGTTTTTTAGCAATTGCAATAATTGAAGGTCCGTTACCTGAAATTGTGGCACATAATGCACCTGATTTTATTAAATTTGTAATTATTTTTGGATCAGAATTTAAAATTGATGTTGTTGCAATTCCATTCAAAATGGTTGCGTTCCAATAGTCTGCTGTAGCTGCTAAATTCCATGCTTTTTTGAACGCACCACTCATGTTCTTTAGTTTTTTAAGATTACCTCTTTTTCTAGATTTTGGGATAAAAATTATAACTTGTAAATTTCTTGGTGCAGGATGTTGTAATATTATTTTTCTTTTCAAATTATCTGTTACGTTAAATCCACCATAATAACATGAACATACATCATCATATGCACCTGTAATACTAACTTTAGTTGCAATAGATGCATCAATTCCTGCTTTTAAAATCTGATAATCACTCATGTTTGGCTTGAAGATTTTTGAACATACAAGTGCAACGGCAGTTGAAATTGCACTGGAACTTTTTAATCCATATCCAGTTGGAATATTAGATTTAAAATCAAGTTCTAGTTTTGTTTTCATTAAATCTTTTTTCAAAACTATTTTTTCAATTACTTTCTTTATAAGACGTGAGCTAATAGTTTTATTATCTGATGTGATGTATATTCCTGTTCCAGCTGATGTTTCTAGTCTTGTTTTAACATACGTATCAATTCCAATTGTTGCACCTTTACCTATTGCAATTGCATTAACCATTGATACTGCACCATGAACTGTTGCTTCTACTATAGTCATGAAAATCCTCCCAGTATTGCCTTTTTCATTGTATCATATGGCGCTTTCTGTTTTAGCCAAATTTCAAAAGATCGTACTGCTTGACCTAATAACATTTCATAACCATAAATTATTACAGCATTTTTTTTCTTTGATTCTTTTATTAATTCAGTATTTACTGGTTTGTAAACAATATCATAAACTACTGTTTCATCATTAATTATTTTTGTTGGAATAATATTTGCTTCATTTTTTAATCCCAATGAGGATGAATTTATAATAAAATTATAATCGGCATGTAATTCTGACATTTCTTCTATTGTTTTTATTTCCGCCTCTAATCCAATACTCTTTGAAAATTTTTCAAGTTTTATGGCATTTTCATTATTTCGATTAACTATAGTGACATGTTTTGCTTTTTCTTTTGACATACCTGCAATTATTGCTCTTGCAGCACCACCTGCACCAAGTAATAATATATTAGAATTTTTAATTATGACATTTCTATTTTTAATAGGTTCTAGAAATCCATCCATGTCAGTGTTATAGCCTTTTAAAAATCCATCTTCATTAATCACTGTATTACTTGCACCAATAATTTTACAATTTTCATCTACATCATCCAAATATTTTAACACATTAATTTTATGAGGTATTGTTACATTAAAGCCTGAAATTTTTATTTTTTTTAATGAATTGATTTCTTCTTCTAATTGGTCTTTACTTACTCTGTATGCAATGTATGTACATTCTAATCCCAATTGTCTAAATGCAGCATTATGAATAGTGGGTGAAAGTGAATGTTCAATTGGATCACCTATAACTGCGAATGTCTTCAACATACAGATTTACTAAACTATTGATATTTAATTTTAGCAAGTTTAAACAAGTGTTTTCATTTCATTCAAACTAAACTGTCCTGGAGCAATTGCTTTTCCTAGTGAAACGTATGTAAATGGACTGCCTAAATATAGACACAATATTCTGGAAAAACTTGCTTGTTCACCCATTGCGAATGCAATTAATTTGATTTTTGAGGATTTGTTATAGAGTGATAATACTCTAGATGTGTCATTAGTAGATTTTGCAACAGTAACAATTTTTACAAAATTTGAAAGTTTTTTCATGTCTTTTAGTTTTGAGTTAAGGTTTTTCATATTAGGTGTTTTTGTAAAATCATGCCAAGAGACTAAGATTACTGTCTTTGATTTTTTTACATATTCTCTAAGTTTCTGATTATTTTTAAGAGTATTAAATTCAATATCTAATAAAAATGGATTATATTCAGATATCAGTTTTAAAATTGATATTCTTTCTTTTTCAGAACCAGAAAATTTACCACCTTCATTTTTAGGTCTTAGTGTGCACACACATTTAGATAATTTTTTTTCAACATTTTGTAATGCAATTGGAATTTCTGATGGTTTCATGAAATCTAATCTAATTTCAGCATATTCTGACTTCGTCAGTGCTTTTTTTAAAACGGAATTAAGTTTATTTGGATTTTTTTCTGTAATGGATACACATGTTTTGTATTTCATTTCTATTTTTCTAAAATATATTCATCTGTTACTTCCATTCCAAAATGTCTTCCTGTGGCAGATTTCGAAAACGCTAATACAGAATCGCCTTTTTTAAGATGTGTTACAGATACTAAATGTCCATTAGATTTTATAAAACGAATTGTCTCTGCATCTTGTGCAATGATTCCTCCTACCTCATCGCCAATTTTTGCTTTGATCAAAAGCATTGGTCTTCGTTCAATTTTACATCGACCAATAGCTACTCTTCTCGCTTTACCTTTTGAATCTAACACTAATACATCACTTCCTGTTTCTAATTCTGAAAGATATTTTGTTGTACCATCTGGTGATATTGTGTAACAATGAACAGCTCCTGCATTCACTCTAAATGGTCTTGGTGATGTAAAAGAAGAACCAACTGATTCATTATGAACTAAAAACATAAAATTTGCTCTATTTCCAATTAGAATTCCTTCACCTTTGTGTAGTATTGAAGCAGTATCCAAACAAACTCGTTCTCCATCTCCTACCTCTTTAATATCAATTATTTTTGCTGATTGAAGTTTAAAATGCTTTGACCCTAGATTTACTAAAGTTTCTTTTACTTCGTTTATGGAGTTTGTTTGAAAAATTACTCCGTCAACACCAATATCTAATATTGAAAACATTTTTCTAACCTCTGATGAATTCTTTGCAATTGTAAAAATTTGAGTATGTATTTTATGTAATTTAGCAATAATATTCTCAAGTGGAATAATCTTCCAATCTTTTACTTCTATAATCACAAAATCCAATCCTTTTTTTGCAGATTGATAAATAACATCTATGTCATTATTTGATAAAACTTTGAATTTTTTTCCAATTTTTTTACCTCTTATTTTGGAACTTGATTTATTATCTAATATCACGTATTTTGCATTTGTTGATGGATATATTGTCTGAATTTTTGATTTTTTATTTGTCATATTTTTTGGATCTGCATAAATTAATGATACACCCTCACTTTCAAGTTGATTTACAAAATCTATAAACTGATTTTTTCCAACTTTTGGTTGGATAATTAGTTGTTTATTACGTGTCAAGTCGTTCAGCCGCTTCTTTTGATGTTTGATTTTTGAAAATAATTCCTGCTAATGCTTCTACAATCTTTTCTGGAGATTTATGAGCAAATATATTTCGTCCATATGTAACACCCTTTGCTCCTGCATTCATTGCATCTTCAGTCATTTTTAGTATATCTAAATCTGTTTTCGATTTTGGTCCTCCTGCAATTACAACTGGAACTGGAATACTTTCAACCACTTTAGTAAATGAATCAATATCACCTGTATACAATGTCTTTACAATATCTGCACCACACTCTGCACCAATTCTTGCTGCATGTGCAACGACTTCTGGATCATGTGGGTTTTTTACATTTTCACCACGTGGATACATCATTGCAAGTAACGGAACATTCCATTCATGACATTGTTCTGAAATTTCTCCTAATTGATGTAACATTTCTGGTTCTTCTTTTCCACCAATATTGATATGTAATGAAACACCATCTGCTCCAAGTCTTAATGCTTCTTTTACTGAACCAGTAAGAATTTTTCTATTTGGTGCAGTGGACAATGAAGTACTTGCAGAATAATGAACTAGTATTCCCACTTTTGCAGGTCTTGGCAATGTTTTGATTATTCCTTTGTTAATAATCACACTTGAAATTCCATGTGTTTCACATTTGTAAATCATTGAATGTGGTTTTTCCAATCCCTCAATAGGACCATTAGAAATACCATGATCCATTGGAATGCAAAGCATTTTCCCTTTTCGCATAATTCTATTCATTCTAATTTCTTTACCTGTTACCATAGTTGGTTTTCATGGTATACCATACTTAAAATTATTCAAAATGGGTTTTTTCATGAGTAAATTTTTCTAAGGATTAAATATTCATTCAAAGAACGATGGATATTGAGTCAATTAACTGAACAAATTCATTCTAGTGACATTAGTGACATTCTTGAAAATTCTCTAAATGGGGTTACACCAAATCAAGATGAATGTCTTAGGCTGATACAGTCTGATGATATCACTCTTATGGGTATGGTTGCAGGTCATTTAACTAGACAGAAATTTGGTACACAAGCATCATTTGTTAATAATATTATTTTGAATTATACAAACGTCTGTATTACTGATTGTAAGTTTTGTGCATTTTATCGTCCACCAAATCATGATGAATCCTATACATTAACACTTGATGAAATTAAAACCAGGGTTAAAACCGGCTGGGATTTGTTCAAAATAAGACAAGTTCTCATTCAAGGTGGCCATAATCCAGAACTTGGAATTGAATATTATGAGGATTCGTTCAGAATGATTCGTAAAGATTTTCCTGACGTTGGTGTGCATGGATTATCTACTTCTGAAATTGATATGATTGCTAAAGTTGAGAAATCAAGCACAAAAGAAATTCTATCTAGATTAAAAGATGCAGGTTTACAATCTATTCCTGGTGCTGGTGCAGAAATTCTTACTGATTCAGTAAAGGAAATAATTAGTCCAAAGAAAATTACAACTGACGAATGGTTAAGAATAATGGATGAGGCATTTTCCTTAGGTTTACCTGCATCTGCTACAATGATGTATGGTCATGTTGAATCTGATAATGATATAGCAGAACATTTTTCTAAAATTGTTGAACTACAGAAAAAAACAAATGGATTCATGGCATTCATTCCATGGAGTTTTGAACCTAATAACACATTAATGCAAAAGGATGGTACTGTTAGATATGGTGCAGGTGGCACACAACTTTTGAAAATGATTGCAATATCAAGATTAGTTTTTAATGGATTAATTGATCATATACAGTCATCATGGTTAACAAACGGAGTTGGTATGGCACAACTTGCATTACAATATGGTGCAGATGACTTTGGTGGAACTTTGATTGGGGAAGAAGTAGTTTCTTGTACCGGCTCTCGTTCAACTGAACTCACAGATAAAAGAATAATTGATTCAATTAAACAAATTGGTTATTCAGTTGAAGAACGGGATAATTTCTATAATTCTGTATGCATTCATTAAATTCCATAATTTGACCATTTAGAATCCACAAGAGTTTTTGTTGAATCATCAACTTTGACTTGTTCTTGGATCTCTCGTTCAAATCCTTCTTCCAAAGTTTTTTGTGTGGCATCAATTCCTAATTTTGAGCCTAAATTAACAAGTGGAGAAGCTGGATCAAGCGTATCTGTTGGTGTTTTATCTATTATTGTGATATCCCGTGCAGCATCTACTCTAGTTGTAACAGCCCAAATTACATCATTCATATCATGAACATTTACATCATGATCCACAACGATGAACATTTTTGTTAGAGATAGTTGTCCCATTCCCCATAATCCCATCATGACTTTTTTTGCTTGACCAGGATATCTTTTTTTAATTGAAATTATTGCCATTCCTTGAAACCATCCAGCTGCTGGCATATCAAAATCTACAACTTCGGGTTGGAACATTCTAATCATCGGTAAAAATGCACTTTCAATAACTTTACCAATGTATGCATCCTCTAAGATAGGTTTACCAACAATTGTTGTAAGATAGATTGGATCTTTTCTTTGCATAATTCCTGTAAGTGTGAAAGTTGGAAATGGTTCTTTTGGTGTATAGTATCCAGTATGATCACCAAATGGACCTTCATCTCTAATGTCAGACGAATCTACATATCCTTCTAAAACAATATCAGCATTTGCTGGAACTTCCAGATCAATAGTTTTACATTTTACTGTTTTAATGCCTTTTTTTCTTGTAATTCCCGCAAAAAGATACTTATCTAATCCTTCTGGAACTGGTGCTACTGCAGAAAATACTGTTGCAGGTTCGGCACCAATTATTATTGCAGTTTCAATTTTATTATTTTTTTCTTTTGAGATATCATAATGTTCTGCACTTCGTTTATGTTTTTGCCAGTGCATTAATGCATGTGTATTATCTATTATCTGGATTCTATAAACTCCAAGATTTCTCACTCCTGTTTCAGGATGTTTTGTTGCAGTTAGACCAAATGTAATAAAATTTCCTGCATCTTTTGGCCATGATTTTAGAATTGGAATTTTATCAAAAGTTGGTTGCTCACTAATTATCTCTGTTACTGGACCACTTTTCTCTAATTTTGGAAATGATTCACTCATTTTAGAAAGTTCAGGAAGTTTTCTAATCTTATTTATTATTCCTGATGGTATCTCCATCTTTGTCATATCTGCAATTCGTTGGCCAATTTCTGTAAAATCATTTGTTTCAAGTGCAAGTTCTAAACGTTTCATTGAACCAAATGCATTACCAAGAATTGGAATATCAAAATTTTTAATATTTTCAAATAGTATTGCTGGACCGTTGTCATACATTACACGTCTAAGAATTTCTGCAATTTCTAAATTAGTATCAACTTCTGTTTTGATTCTCTTTAATTCTCCATTTTTTTCTAGAATTTCGATTAATTCATGTATGTCTTCAATAGCCACGACACCACTCATCATGATGAATGTATAAGGTTAACGGGATTGTAAATTATTTTTCATAAGGTAAGAGTTTTAATTACTTCTTTAGATAATTTTATCATGGAAAATTCTGAAAACTGCTTAGTTTGTAAGGGTAATGGAGAAATCGAATTACTTAGTTCTCAATGTCCATTTTGTAATGGTACTGGAGAATTTACAAAATCTGCTGAAAGCTATTTACAATCACATATTTGCCAATGTATATTTCTTGATAGAAAGATGTGTCCAATTTGTGAAAAGAAATGTCATCATGATACTCCAAATAGACCCAAAGTTTTGATAAATCCAATGTAGTTATGGCATTGGTGGTAATTCGTTTTTCTTTCCATGTCCACCTGAACCAAATTTACAGTAAAAACACAGGTCAGACTGCATATGTGTCAAGTGTTCAATTTGTATAGCACCTAATTTTAATGCGATTTTTGTTAAAATTTTATATTTTAATGGCATTGCTGGAATAACTTCATTCATGTAGACTTTGTAGTGTTCAGGGCAAAATTTCAAAGTAACTTTTGCTGTATCTGAACCAGATTTGTTAACTTGCTTTGTAAAATTTATTTGCTCTCTAATGTATTCATGTTTTGGGCAGGGACAGTTTTTTCCACCTGGATGTTTATATGCAGGGGTATTTTTCCAATCAAATCCAGGATACTCTTTCTCGAAATCGTCCATAGTAATTCTGAAGAAATATTCTTTATAAAATAGATCATCATCATAGCCAATATCAAGCACAAAGCAAATAAAGCCCGAATTTATAGTCGTTGCAATGGCAACTGCAAAGAAACGTACAACTAAGAAATCAACTTCAAGAAAAACCCCAAGAAAAACTTCAAGAACAACTAAAAAATCAACTTCAAGAACAACTAAAAAATCAACTTCAAGAACAACTAAAAAATCAACTTCAAGAACAACTAAAAAAGCAGGATCCTCACGTGCTGCATCAAAAGCAGCAGAATTGGAGAAAAAAATTGCAGCATTAGAAGCACGATTATCTAAACTTGCAGGTTCAGCTGAAACAGCACCAAAACCAGCTGAAGTAAAACCAGCTGAAACAGCACCAAAACCAGCTGAAGTAAAACCAGCTGAAACAGCACCAAAACCAGCTGAAGTAAAACCAGCTGAAGTAAAACCAGCTGAAGTAAAACCAGCTGAAGTAAAACCAGCTGAAACAGTACCAAAACCAGCAAAGAAAGTAGAACCACCTGTAGCAGCACCACCACTTCATGAAAGATTCCGTGAGATTGCTACAGGAAATTGGAATGATCAAAAACCAAAAGTTCCAGGATACACTGCTCCAAGTAATAGATATTTTGGAAGTAGAGGTTTAGCAGCACAAGTTCAAGTTGCTTCAAGAAATTGGAATGATCAAAAATCAAAAGTTCCAGGATATACAGCTGCTTCTAACAAATATTTTGCAACTAAACAAAGACTTGCATATCACCCAGCAGCAAAGAAATTTGGTGGATGGATAATTGATGCACCTGCAAGTACACAAACACAAACTGCACCTCCTCCACAACCAGCACCAGAACCACAGGTTCAACAAACATCATCAGGAGAAGGAAATGCAAAGAAACAATCATTAGAAGAATATGAGAAAGATTATCTTGTACGATTAGAAAATCAAAAGGCAGAAGCAGCAGCAGCCGCAGCAGAAGCAGCCGCAGCCGCAGCAGCACCAAAATCTACCAGAGGTACATTACCTAAGGGTTTCTAGATTTCTAGAAATTTTCATTTTTTATTTTTGATTTTAATTACTAAAAGATTGTAAAACTTCTTTTGAATGACCAGCAGGTTTTACTTTTGGAAACACTTTGAAAATTTTTCCTTTCTCATTTACTAAAAACGTACTACGATTAATTCCCATGAATTCTCTACCCATAAATTTTTTCATTCCCCAAACACCAAATTTTTTACATACATCAGTTTTAACATCAGCTAACAAGATGTAAGGAATATTCATTTTATCACAAAATTTTCTATGAGAAGAAACATCATCTTTGCTAATTCCTATCACTTCTATTCCAGCCTTTTTGAATTTTGAATAATCTTTTGTGAATTCATCAGCTTCAGTCGTACAGCCAGGCGTAAAATCTCTTGGATAAAAATAAACCACATATTTTTTTCCTTTAAAATTTGATGATTTTATTATTTTTCCATTAGCATCTTCTAATTGAAATGCAGGAACTTTACTACCTTCTTCTATCATACATGCCAACTTCTTTTACTCTAATTTAATATTCTTTATAACTAAATCGACTCGCATGTTTTATATGGATATTATTTAGCCGGTCAATAATGGTAAATCCAAGAGCATGGCTAGCAGAAGCAATTTCAACGTTTGGTCTTGTATTTTTTGGTCCACTATCTGTAATTTTAGCAGTTGTAGTATTTGGTGAAGGACTATCTATTGAAGCAATTATTATGATTTCACTTGGGCATGGTGCAATTATTGCGTTAATGGTATATGCATTTGGACATGTATCAGGCGCTCATATCAATCCGGCTGTAACTATTCCAATGATGATTACAAAAAAAATCGGTGTTGCTGATGGTATTGGATATATTATTTCTCAAGTGATAGGTGGAATTATTGCATCATTATCTTTAATGGCATTATTTCCAGAAATTGGAAAATCTGTTCTTTGGGGTGGTCATGGTGGACCAAGTGAATTACTAAATTTCAGTATGGAAGCTGCATTTGCAGTTGAGATAATCTTAACGTTCTTCTTGGTTTTAGTAATTTTTATGACAGCTGTTCACAAAAAAGCACCAAAAAGTGTCTACGGTGCAGCAATAGGTGGAATGATTTTCTTACTTCATTTAGTTGGTGTACCATTGACTGGCGCATCAATGAATCCAGCAAGATCACTTGCACCTGCCATAGCAACTGGTGATGCTGGATTATTAGAAGTGCAATGGTTATACTGGGCAGCACCAATTATTGGTGGTATTATTGCAGGTGTTATTATGAATTATCTTTATGTCAGCAAGGCTGAGAAAGAAGTTTAGCTTCTTCCAAACGTTTTTAACAATTTTTTCAAGTAAGTTATTGGGCTCGTAGCTCAGCTTGGATAGAGTGAGTGCTTGCGGAGCATTAGGTCGTGGGTTCGAATCCCATCGGGCCCGTTTGTTAACTCTTTATTAATTCTATGATTAAAGAATATCATGAAAGTAACATACGATAAGAATACTTGCACTCATTCAGCAAACTGTGTCAATAGTTTACCATCTGTCTTTCAAGTAAAAGATGGTAATTTTATCATAATTCAAGACGGTGCACCAGAAGACAAAATCCGTGAAACTGTGAATGCATGTCCATCAAAGGCACTAAAAATAGAAGAATAATCTATTCCTTTTTTTCTTTTGATTTTTCAGATTTTGTTTTATCCCACATATGCATATTACCTCTTAGTAAAAACGAACCAACCACTATTGTCACAATACCAACTACAACAAACATAATTCCTCTACCAATAGCGCCGAATTTTGACAATACTTGTATTTATGAGGTTTTTATTAAGAACTTTTGTAAAATAATCATGTATACTAGAAAAGATGTTGCTATATGGATTGCTATACTTGGTGGAGGGATTGGATTTTTTCTCTTTTATGGGATTGCAGCAGACCTAATGAGATAATCTTTTAACTTAATTTTAAGAGAAAAAAAGTATGACAGAAATTTCTGATGAAATTAGAACTTTTGTAAATTTTCAAAAACTTGGATATGTTGCAACAGTTTCTGCTGATAACACACCAAATTTATCGCCAAAAGGGACAATTATTGTCATTGATGAATCACATTTAGTGTTTGCAGACATACGTTCACCTCAAACCATAGAAAATCTAAAGAAAAATCCATCAATTGAAATTAATGTAGTAGATCCAATTCATAGAAAGGGGTTTCGTTTTAAGGGTAAAGGAGAAATCATTGATGAAGGAATGCAGTTTAAAGAAGTTTTGGAACAGTACAAAAAAAATGGCATTAAAAGTAAAATTAATGCCATTGTTATTGTAACTGTAGAAAAAGTTAATGAAATTACATCTCCATCATATGATCTTGGAATAACAGAAGACGATCTTGTTTTAAAATGGAAAAAATACTATCAATAATTTTATTTTTGTTGGTTTAATTTTTTCTTAGTTTCATTATGAGACTTTTTTTCTTTTTCTAGAATTTGTTTTATCATATCTAGCTCTTTTAATGCATTCTCGAGTTTTTTCTTTGTAGTTGCAACTACTTGACTAGCTGATTCTACAATTTGTTTTGAATTACTTCCATCTTTTTTGCTTACTGACTTTGAAGTTTGTATCTGTTTTTTTATGATTTCCAATTCTTTTTTCCTTTGCTCTAATTCTTCATTTACTTTTTGTTGTTCTTTTTGAAAATCGAGTTTTTTTGGATTTATAGATTCAAGTTCTTTTTTAATTTTTGATAATTCATCATTTGATTGCTTAATCTCCACCAGAATTCTTTGATGTTCTTCTTGTTTTGGTGCAAAATCAAAATCTGAATATGATAATTTAATCTGTTTTTTTATATCTAAAAGTTGTTTTTTTGAAGACATTATTTGGCTAATTACATCTTGATATTCTTTTTTTGTTAATTCTAGTTTTTCTGTAATTGAAGCAAGATGTGTTGCTTTTTCATTAATCCCAGTCTGTAAATTTTGAGATTCAGTTTCTTGCGGTTCATTAATTATTTCTTCTGTAGTTTTAATTTTTTTATAGTCATCTGATTCTGGTTGTTTCTTTCTTCTATTTAGAAATCCCAATTTTATTCACTTTCTTCCAACCTTTCTTACAAATCTAAGATAAAAACCAATTCCTCCAATTATTAAACCAAAAACTAATGATGCAGTACCTAATTCCGGTGTATCTCCATGAATAGTCGGTGCTATGAATAATAGTAATGCACCAAGTATTATTAATGCAAATGAGCCACTTGATTTTTTTGATCTGTTATGTTCATTGTGCGCCATTTTTCTAATTCACTATAGATATTTGTTCAATGTATTAGCAACTTTGTTTTTTCCTATATCTAAGATAAATGGTCCAATTTTCGGTCCTTGTGTTGCTGACAGAATAATTTGATATAAAATTCTGAAAAAGTCTTTCGGTGGAATTTCATTACTTTTTGCAATTTGATAGATTGAATTTTGAAGATCCTCAATTTCTTTATCACTTTCTAATATCTGAATAAGTTCACCCAGTGCCTTTCTTGTTACATCATCTAGATCAATTTCAAATTTTTCAGAGATATCAAATTCATTTGCAAAATTCCCTGCCAATGTTATTAAATTATCAATTTCTTGACTTGTTTCTTTAATTGCATGGTATTCAATCAGTTTCTTGTTAACCCTATCATTTTGTTCTTCCTTGAAAATCTTACAGAGTTCTACAAGTAATCTATAGTTAACACTTGGTTGAATATTTTCTGGAGGATTTAACAAGTTTACATACTCATACAATCCTTTTGATTTGATCAATTTTGCTTCATTCTCAATTTTTATTTTTCCAAAGTATATTTTTTCTAATTCAGTATACTCATTCATTAATGATGGAATATCTTCAAAGCCTAATTCTCTTGCACCTGTGATTCTTTTGTATAACAAAAGTAGTATTGATTGTGGTGTTCCAAATTTAAGCCATTTTTGTGATGTTACAACATTTCCTAGTGATTTTGAAATTTTCTTTCCGCTCTTGTCCAAAAACATCTCATATCTGATATGATGTGGATGATCAAAGTTCAAGATTTCATCTGAAATCCAATCATTAACATTTACTGAATCCATGATATCTTTTCCATACGCTTCAAATCTGACATCAAATATTTTCCACCTAGCAGCAAATTCAACCTTCCATGCTAACTTTCCAAGGTCCTTTCCAATGATTGATTCTCCCTTATGGCCACATCCAAAGTATTTTTCTTTTTTATCCTTATTTTTATCCCATTCCGAGCCAATCTCAGAATCTTTGCATCTGTATAGAACTTTTTTCTCATCTTTGATATACTCGAATGATTCTGTTGTGTATAGCTTACCACAATTGTGGCATTCAGGAAAATATGGAAGTATGTTTTGGAATTTTTGTTGACCAGTTAATTCTTCAATCTTATCTCCAATCTTTTTTCTATTATCAAGAATTTTGAGGATCTGATCATTTAGAAGACCTTTTGTGTAAGTTTCATGTGCTGTTTTATGAATATATTTTATTCCAAGATCATCAAGACCATCAAGAAGTAAACTACTCATATGACTTCCATAGGAATCATGACATTCAAATGGATCTGGAATTTTAGAGACTCTTTTACCAATATTTTCTTTGTCTACCTTTAATCCTTCTGGAATTTTTCGTAGACCATCTAAATCATCAGAGTATGTAATTAATTCTGATTTGTAACCTAGATTCTCTAGTGCAAGTTTAACACCATATGCTCTCACGGCATCACCTAAACTACCAATATGTGGAATTCCAGATGCTCCTAATCCACTTTCAACTCTTAGAAGATCAGTGTTTCTACCAAGTTGCTCTTCCCGTTCAATAAGTTCAGATGCTAACTTATCAATCCATGTTCCTTTTCCAATAGTTTTTTGTTCAGTCATTTTTATCAGATTAATTCTTTTGCCATATATGGTCCATAAATTTTGTATCCTAATTTTTGATAATATTCTCTAGTACCAATCGCACTTATAACAAGAAGTTTTTTTGTTGAAAATTCACACTTTGCAATGTTTTCTGCATCTTTCATCAATTTTTTACCTAGTCCTAGATGCTGAAAACTTTCTTTTTCATGTTTTCCAATTTCTATTGATTTTCCAAAAACATGTAATTCCCTTACAATTGCAGTATTATTACTAATTTCTTTTCTATGAGCATTTGTACTAGGTTTTCTTAATCTCAAGAATCCATAAATTAGATCTTCAGAGTCTTTGTAAGATAGAAAGACTTCTTTACCATTTGATGAATCATAGTCAAATCTTTCTAATTCAAGTTTTTCTGCAAAAGTGTTTTTCTTTGCAAGTCCTACCTCTCTACATCTAATACATTTACAAGATAATCCCTGACTTTTCAGATTTTTGTTAACAATTTGTCTTAGATTACCAATTTTTGGCCCACCAATTATTTCCATAGGTGTAATTTCTCTTTGAATTCGCATTATTCTAACCCATTTTGGAACCAATTTTTTTACTTCTGTTAAAACATTCAGCATATCATCATCAGAATATGGTTTGTATTTTCCATTTTGAAAATCATCATACATAGGTGTATTTTTCAAGATTAATGATGGGTATATTTTCAGCATATCAGGTTTGAATTTTGGATCTTCGAATAACGTTTTAAAATCATTAATGTCTTCTTTTGGGGTCATTGTTGGTAACCCAGGCATCATATGTGCAACAATCTTGTATCCAGAATCTTTTGCAATTTGAAATGAATCAATCACATCATTGAGATTATGTCCTCTGTTAACAATCTCAAAAACTCTTTCTTGAAGACTTTGAACACCGATTTCTATTCTGGTTGCTCCATAGTCTAGCATCATGTCAACATGTTTTTGTTTGCAGTAATCAGGTTTGGTTTCAATAGTAAATCCAACATTTCTATGCTTTGCAGTTTCATTAGATTTTTTTGCACTATTCAGATCAATTGAGTCAAAACCATTTAGTGCATCATAACATGATTTTATGAAATTTTTTTGATAGTCTATTGGCATGAAGAGGAATGTACCACCAACTAGAACAATTTCTACTTTAGTTGGATCATGACCAAAAGAGATTAGATGTTGAATTTTTTTTGAGATTTGAATTTTTGGCTCATATTGATTTTCAATTGCACTTATCGTTATTGGTTCTTTTCCAGTATAGCTATTAGGAGTGTTAAATTCAATTCCACCAGGACAATAACTACATCTTCCATGTGGACATGCATACGGTTTTGGCATAACAGCTATAACTGTAACACCTGATGCTGATTTGACAGGTTTTGTAAGTAAGATATTTTGAAGTTTTTTAAATTCTAATGGGTTTGCCATAGATAAAATTTCATTATTTCTAGGAAATCTCTCTAATGAGTACTTTGTACAAACATTTTTGATTTCATTTTTTATTACACTAGTTGTAGGATTATCTATGGTAAGTAAATTTTGCATAATCTCATGGCATGCACGGGAGAAATCATCTGTTTTTTGCATTATGTGAAATATAAGAGTCTGATATAAAATGCAACTGATGCAACAACTGTTGTAGCAATCATTATTGGCATGCCTTTGATTAGGAATTCTCTAAACATTATTCTAACTCCAAATTTTTCAGCCACAGCTACTGCAACTAGGTTTGCACTGGCACCAATCAACGTTCCATTTCCTCCAAGATCTGCACCAAATGCAAGCGCATACCATAGTGGATTAAAGTCAAATTGTGATAGTGTGGCAACAAACATTGGATCCGCAGAAATATTTTCAATTATAGGAATCATTGTGGCAGTAAACGGTATGTTATCAACAAACGCAGATGCAATTGCAGATGTAAATACAATTGTGAATATACTAGCACCAAGATCACCTTGTGTTAAATTTACTGCCTGATGTGCCAGAACTTCTAATGCACCAGTAGCTTCTACCCCATGAACTATTACGAATAACCCTGAGAAAAACAAGAGTGTAGGCCATTCTACATGTGATAATGCAATAAACGGTTGCTTTCCTGTAACGACTAACAATACTGCAGCACCACCTAATGCAATTACTGCAACTTCTAATCCTAACAAACCATGAAACATAAACATGACAATTACTGCACCAAGAACAATTGCAGATTTTTTAAATAACGCCATGTCTTTAATTTCGTGTCTCGCGTCAAGCTGTTGTAACTTGTCAAGATTCTCAGGTTTCTGTTTTAGGTCTTTCCTAAATATTATCTTGAAAAGGAGAAATGAAAACAAAAGTGTAATAATTATTTCTGGTGTCATATGCCATGCAAAGTCTACAAATGAAATATTTGCAGCAGAACCAATCATAATGTTTGGTGGATCACCAATCAGTGTTGCTGCACCGCCTATGTTTGACGCAAAGATTTCAGCTAGAATCAAAAATACTGGTTTTATGTTTAAAATTTTAGCAACAGATATTGTAACTGGAACCATAAGAAGAACCATTGTAACATTATCGAGAAATGCAGAACCGACTGCAGTGATGACGGAAAGTAAGATTAGTAATTTCCAGACATTTCCACCAGACGCTTTGGCAGCCTTTATCCCAATGTACTGGAATATACCAGTCTCACCAAGTATTCCAACAATCAACATCATTCCAAGTAGTAATCCAATTGTGTTGAAATCAATCGAACCAATTACAAAATCTACAGTATCATGCGGATCAAGAATTCCAACTGAAAATAAAACTATGATAATTATTAATGCACCGAGTAACGCTAGTGATGTTCTATGAATAATCTCAGTAATCAAAATGACATACATGCCCATCAAAACTGATAGTGTTGCCATCATTGCAAGTGTCAGTTCTAGACCAATCATATCTGGCAGTGTGAAAATCATGGCAGTTAGAGCAAAAATACCGATTAGACCTATTGCCAAACCTTTCATTGAAAAATGAGATGGAATTTCTATTTCTGTCATATCTAGATTTAGAAATATGCTATATTTGATAGTATTTGGATAAAATTATTCTAAATTTGGGTCTAATTATTATGCAATTTTTCTAGAATTTACAAAAACACCTTTTTTTCTTATGATTTTTCCAATTTCATATGTTTTAATTTTATGTTTTTTGAATATATTACTAATTTTCCTTACTTCATTTTTTGGTGAAATTATACAAAATCCTATTCCCATGTTAAATGTCTTATACATTTCTTCATTCTTTATTCCACAATCTTGAATTAATTGCATCAAAGGTGGAGTTTTTGGTAAATTATCAATTTCAAATCCAATTTGTTTTAATCTTAAAAGTTTTGTAAATGAGCCACCAGTGATATGTGCTAATCCATGAATAGTACATTTTTCAATTGATTTTAAAACTGGTTTTACATAAATTTCTGTTGGTGCTAAAAGTGCGTTACCTAGTATACCTATTCCTTTAATTTTACTTTTAATAGAATATTTTGATAGTAGTGCTTTTCTTGCTAAAGAATAACCATTAGAATGTAATCCACTACTTTTCACTCCAATTATTACATCTCCTGGCTTTATTGATTTACCAAGTATCATTTGTTTTTTTGATAATAATCCTACTACCATTCCTGCAAGATCAAATCCAAATCCTTTACCTGAAATCAGATCAGGCATAATTGCAGTTTCCCCTCCCACAATTGGCATTGCAGATTTTTTTGCCCCTTTAACTAGTCCTGAAACTATTTGTTTGAAAATTTTTTGATTATTTTTATTTGCAGCAATGTAATCTACAAATGAAATTGGAGTTGCACCAATACAGATTATATCATTAACATTCATAGCAACACAATCTATACCTATTGTGTCATATTTTTTCATCATATTTGCAATAATGACTTTTGTTCCGACTCCATCAGTATGTGTTGCTAATAATTTCCCACCTGGAATTTCAACAATTCCTGCATAATGACCAAAACCATGTGTTATTTTTGCATTTTTTTGTAAATTATGTGTAGATGAAATTAATTTGCCTATTGCATATTGACTTTTTTTAATTTCAGATATATCTACACCCGCTTTTTTGTACGTTATTTCCAACCTAATTTCTACCTCTACATGTACATATTTGAATCCACTTTTTTATGTTCAGTATACTTGTCTGACAGTTCTTGAAAATCTAAACCTATTTGTTTTTTATGTTTCTTTAATTTTTCAGTATTAATTCCAACTCCATATGCTTTGTTTACTGCTTCCACTAGAGTTACCGCTGCTAGTGGATCTGGAACATTTTCATTTGCCTTAACCAAAAGTGTCACACCACGAATTTTTCTAATTAGGCATTCATTTAAAATTCCACCTGCAATACCAGTGATGAAACCTTGTGGTACCATTTTTATTCCATTTTCTTCCATTATTCGACACATATCTACTTCTGCAGCACAAAATGCTTTGTTATCATGTTTTTTGCTTGCAACACCATCTAAAATTATTATTTCATTTGAGCCTTTTTTTTCAGCCCAATCCAAAATACTAGAAGCAATTGTGTAAAGTCCATCCGGATTAATTATTATTTCACAAATTATTGCACATATACTTCCATTTTTATTGGAATAAAATCGAAATGGATGCCTTAACATTCCTTGAATAAATACAGTTGATGGTGGAAGATATTTGGATCGCATAAATCCAATTTCTTTCATATCTAATTCATTAATTATATGATTTATTGATAATGTTCCTGATAATCCAGCACCAACAAAACCAGCAAAAATTATTGGATTTTTATATTTGATTTTTGCTGTTTCATAAATCTCAGATTCTGGAAAACTTCTGTCTTGCACATTTAGAATGATTATTTTTACTTAATTACTCTTTTTTTGCATGAATAATTCTAACATTGTTTGTCCTTTTTCTGTAATAGAATAAATCATATTTGGCCCAACTGCATTTTTTTCTAGGAAGTTATAGTTTATACATAAATGCAAATAATTAAGAAATGATTTTTTCATTCTAATATTTGATTTTGAATATAGTTCAGAAAATGACATTTTTTTAGTTTTTACTTGATATAGAAGTTTTAACAATGAAAGTGTGCTGAAGTCTTTAGTTCGTGCTTTTACTGTGTCTAATACTTGTTCACCTCTCTGTATAATGAAATCATCAAATTGATCTGCTACTTCTACTGGTACATATGTCAATCTTGTTCTCATATACGGTATAGTACCGTACTTTACCATATTAATATTGATGCTAGATTTATTGAGCTATATGATTAGTTTTAGTCAACATTTCAACTGTAAATCAAAATGATTCACTTTGGTTGTTAGATTTGTAAAAATACAATAAAGTATGTGGTTTAAACAAGGTATTAATCAACTATCAGTATGGTAGCCAGCGATATTGGCATAATTATAGTTGGATTAATCATTTTATGTTTTGGTGGATATGCCCTTGTATTAGGAAGCGTAACATTAGCAAAAAAACTTCAAATCAGCAGTATTGTTATTGGATTAACTGTTGTAGCATTTGGAACATCAACACCAGAACTTGCTGCAAGTATTGTTGCAGCAATTGGGTCACACACAGATCTAATTTTAGGGAATATTGTTGGAAGTAATATTAGTAATATTGGAATGGTAATTGGAATCTCTGCAATATTTGTTACACTCAAAATGAGAGAAAGGACATCTACAATATGGGTTCCACTTATGATTATTGCTTCATTAGGCCTAGTGGTACTATCATTGGATGGTGAAATTTCTCAGAGTGATGGTATTATTTTACTTGTTGGTCTTATTGCATTTAGCATCTATACAGTAAAATCTGCAAAAAAGAAAATGCCAATTGGTGAAGATGTAGAACATGAAGATCCAGAAAGTAGTATGACATTATCAAAGTTTCATATAACAACTGTACCTAGAGCTATAGGTTTTGTTGTACTAGGTGCTATTCTATTATGCGTTGGAGGACATTTTACTGTTACTAGTGCTGTATCAATTGCAGAGGAACTTGGCATATCTCAAATGATTATAGGAATTACAATTATTGCAATTGGCACTTCACTCCCTGAATTGGTTACATCAATTATTGCTATAAGGAAAAAGCAAATGGATATTGGAATTGGAAATATTGTTGGCAGCAACATATACAACGTCTTATTCATAGGAGGAATTGCAGGAGCAATTGTTGGCATTCCTGTAATTACTGATGTATTTAATCAATATATTTGGATGATTGGATTTAGTTTAGTTTTATTTATTGGATTAAAAAAACTTGGAGGCAAAATTCCTAAATTTGTTGGGGTTGGTTTAGTGATAATGTATATAATTTATCTTGGAAGCTTATTTATCAAATAATTATCTGGGATTTTTGTATTTGAATTTATTGATCTTGATTAATTCAAAGTATGAACCAAATTTTTTAGTATCTGAAATTTCGTCTAATGATTCAACAGTTGTTGGTTCTTTCTCAAATGTTTTCAAAATGTCATAAGTTGTATTTCTTTCAGCAGGTATACGACCTATATCACGCACTAAATGTCTGATTTCTTTTGGTTTTAGTAGTTGTCCATGCTCTGAACCTGCTGCAGTTGATATGCTTTCATTAATCAAAGTTCCACCAAAGTCATTGGCACCCCAATTAAGTAATAACTGTGAGAATTTTTGACCTTCTTTAACCCATGACATTTGAATATTATCGATATAATTATTTAGCATGATTCTTGAAACTGCATGCATTAGTAAAACATCTTTTCCATTAGCACCTTTTTTGATTCCTTCGTGCAATTGATGTTTATACATTGGTGCTTCAGAAAATATAAAATTTAATGGGACAAATTCTGTAAATCCACCAGTTTCTTTTTGTATTGCACGAATTTTTGCTATATGATTTGCTTTGTGTTCATTTGTTTCCAAATGACCAAACATTATAGTTGACGTTGATTTTATGCCCATTTTATGGGCAGTTTTGATTATATCAATCCATTCTGAAACATTTATTCGTCCAGGAGAAATTTTATCCCTTAATTCTTGATTTAAGATCTCTGCAGCAGTACCTGGAATTGTATCTACTCCAGCTTCTTTTAATCTAATTAGATATTCTTTTGGGGAAATATTTGATCTAGTTGCACCATAAAGAATTTCTTCAGGTGAGAATCCATGAATATGAATTTCTGGTACTACTTGTTTAATTCCTTTACAAATATTTTCATATAATCCAGATTCCATATCTGGTGGTAATCCTGCTTGGACACATACTTCTGTTGCACCTAAATTGTATGCTTCTTTTGCTCTTCTTTGTATTTCATCAATTGGCAGAAAATATCCTTCTTCTTCTCTAAAGTCTCTACTAAATGCACAAAATCCACATTGTTTAATGCAAACATTTGTAAAATTGATATTTCGATTTACAACATAAGTTACAGTATTTCCAACTCTTCTTTTTCTTAAAATGTCAGCTACCATACCAACTAAATGAAAATCAATTCCATCAGCTTCGAAAAGTTCTATTGCATCTTTTTCAGAAATTTCTTTTTCTGAAACTGCTCTATCTAAAATATGTGAAATTATGGGATCTGCATATTTTAATAAACCATCAACTTTTGTAATTTGATCACTCATTTCCAATAATCCTCTTTAACATAGTTTTCTTCATCTGCGATTAAAGACATTCTATCTCTTAATTCCTTAGTAACTGATGGCATAAATTCTGGATACACAGGGAATCTTGCTTTTAGTTTAAACTTATGAGTCATACATCTTTTTTCTACATTTTTAATTTGTGGCCATGAAAATTCTGGATTAACATAATCATCAGTTATTGGTGAAATTCCACCCCAATCATTTATTCCAACTGAAAGGAATTCATGATAGTTTTTCTGAGAAAGATTTGGTGGTATCTGAATATTCATGTCTGGCATGATTATTCTACATAGAGCAACTATTGATTTGAAATAAGATATTTCTGGCATTTTATGTTCTTGCATAGATGTGTATTTTTTTGGATGAAAGTTTTGTAAAATAACTTCTTGAATATTTCCAAATTTCTTATGAATATCTTTAATGGTATAAATTGAATCAATTGCTTCGTAAATGGTTTCTCCTATACCAACTAATATTCCTGTAGTCATTGGTATTTTTAATTCACCTGCATTTTCCAACACATTAATTCTTGTTGTAGGTTCTTTACTTGGTGCATCATGATGTGGCATTCCTTTCCCTCGTAATCTTTTGCTTGAGTTTTCCAACATTAGACCCATACTCACATTTGTTTCTTTGAGAATTTTCATTTCTTCTTTTGTGAGATTTCCTGCGTTTGTGTGTGGAAATATTCCCTCATTTAATACAACTTCAGAACAATTTGCTAGATATTCTCCTGTAGATGAAAATCCATTTAGTTTCAGCCAATCTTTCGCTTCTTGATATTTTTGTTCAGGACTTTCCCCTGTTACAAAAAGTGCCTCTGTGCATTTGTATTTCTTTGCAAGTTTTGCCAAGTCTTTTACATTTTTTTTATTCATCAAAGATAATTTTGTATCATTTGGTTCTGCTTTGTATGTACAGTAATCACATGTATCTCTACAAAGATTTACAATATTGAAAAAAGCTTTTTTAGAAAAACTTACAATGTTACCTTTATGTTTATTTCTTAGCTGTGCTGCAGTTTCAAATAAACTATTTGATGTATACCGAAAATTTGTTGCTAATTGGTATGCATCTTCTTTAGTTAGTTCATATCCATCCTTAATTCTATTATATGATTCAAAATCAAATTCAAGTTTACTCAATAGAAAAAATCTCGGTAACGAGTATTTAATTTTGTAGATATGTCTAATTACTTGGTCTTTCGCCTAGGAAAATCGTCTTATCCATTATTTCCCCATCTCTGAGTATAGTTAATATCATTTCATCACCTACTATTTTCTCCATTTGTAGGTGTACAAGTATATCAGCTATTTTTCGAACTACTTTTCCATCAATTTTGATAATTATGTCTCCATCCATTGGAACTTCTCTCCCATCGATCTCTTTTCTTATTTCTACACCAAGTAATCCAGCTTTATCTGCAGGACTATTCTCTAAAACTGTAACTACCAGAAATCCTTTTGTGCTATCTAATCCTCTAATTTCTGCTAATTCATAATCTATGTCAAGACCTGAAATTCCAATCCAAGGATGTCTTACTCCACCATCTCTAATGAGAATTGGTGCTACTTTCTTGACAGTATCTGATGGTATTGCAAAACCAACACCAGTAAATTCTCCAGTTTCAGACTGAATTGCAGTATTAATTCCTACAACATCTCCATTCATGTTGAGTAAAGGTCCACCTGAGTTTCCTGGATTTATAGCAGCATCTGTCTGAATAACATTTGGAATTGAATATCCAGATTCTTGTGGGAGTAATCTTCCTATTTGACTAACAATACCAGATGTCATTGAACCTGAAAGACCAAATGGGTTTCCTATAGCTACTACTTGTTGTCCAACTTTTAATTCAGATGAACTTCCTAGTTCTAAATGATGTAAGTAATTGTTTCTAGTATTGACTTTTAAAACTGCTAAATCTAAATCAGCATCACTTCCAACAATTTCTGCGGCGTATGATTCACCATCAAGAAATGTTACAGTGATCTTAATTGCATCGTCAATTACATGATGATTAGTAATTACATGACCATTTTCATCATATACAAAACCTGAACCAATACTGCCAGGTGTTTCTCCTTCTAGATTTTCATTTGGAATTTTTTTAGTATTTACTTGGATCACTGCAGGTTCAGCTTTCTGAAAAAGTTGAATCAGGGACATCTGACGTTCTGATGTTACATCACCAAATTTCTCTACATGATTTCCATTTGTAATTGTAAAACCTGATTCGGAATTTTCTGTAATTGAATTTAATGAAATAAAAACAGCGATAATTATAGCAACACCTGCTATACTTCCACCAATCACTATTCCATTACTTGCCATCATCAGAATCAAATTTAATATGCGTATATTCTTTACTATTTTTTACACACTGTATAGATTCAAAGTTTGATGTAATTTTGTGAGAATTCTTTAACACTGTATTTTCGTCCTCTCCATGAAACTGCAGATGATTTGTTTGCCTGTAAAATTCCCGAAAGAAAACCACAAACTACAATTAAACCACCAATTGGTGCAAATAGTGCAAATATAGATTTCAAATTTAATCCCATTTTGGTTTCCATAAATGCTGCTATGAAAATAGCACCTGTTGAAATAATTGAAGAAAACAATAGTGGAAGAAATGAGGTGTAGTGAGTGGGAGATATAAAAACTAGAGAATATATCAAAAAGACAATTGGAATGAAAAGTATGAATAAAACTGCAAAAAATACTCCTATTCCTTGTGATTTATTCTGATGATATAAGGGGACCATTAATCTTTCTAGTCCATTCCACATTTCTTTTGAGCTCCTTGAATAAACTGCATCAAGTAAATGTTCTCCTCTCACCATTTTTAATGCAAATCCTGATTCTTTGGTAATTCTTCCTAATGCGCCATCTTCAATAATTTCATGTTTTACTTTTTCATGTGTGCCAATTTTTTCATATATCTCTTTTTTTATGATAAAAAAACTTCCAAAAAAATATCCAATTCTTTTTTTTGGATCATTGACGTTTAGTGCAGAATAACGTGAATGCAAAAATGTTGATAGCATAGGAAGTGTGATTTTTGTAATATTATCTAGACAAAGTAATCTAGGAATAACTGTTAGAACATCTAATTTTTCTGATAGTAGATGCGCAACAGCATATGAGATTACTTTTTCTGAATACCGTGTATCAGCATCTGTAAATAATATTAAATCACCAGTTGCACGTTTAAAACCTTCCATACATGCCCAGTTTTTCCCCATCCATCCATCAGGTTTTGGTTTTGCCTTCACGGGAACAACCTTTTTACTATTTTTTGCATATTTCTCTATGATTTCCCATGTATTATCATCGGATGAATCATCAATTGCCATTATTTCATAATTCACATAATCTTGGTGTATAAATGATTCAAGACATTTTCCAATAAATTTCTCTTCATTCCTAGCAGGTAAAATTATTGAAACTTTAGGAGTTTGATTAGATATATTTTCAAATTTGTCAAGATATGGAGTTTTTGTAAAAGATTTGTACATAGAGGGAATAAGATGCATCCAGGTTAGAAATACTCCACATAGTATTGCTGTAAAAATATAATTAAAAATGTCAATTGCAATATCCATTGATTAATTCTCCACTTCCTGTTTTATTGCTTGTAATGCTTGTTCTGTGCCACTCTGAATATGTTTTGTTATCATGCCTGTAAACATTCCCATCATACCTGAAAGTTTTATTTCCCAGATTACTTCTAAATTACAACCAACTTGGGTTTCCTTAAGATTTAGAATTTTTTTACCTATGATTATTCCCTTGGTGAATTTTGCTTCAATTTTTTGTTTAGGAAGAATAGTAATTTCTTGCATACATTTCTGGTCTCTAAATGCGATTGTTACTTCACGTTTAACTATATTTTCATTGCTAGAAATATTTCTAATTTCTTTAGTACCTTTCCAGAATTTGGGCTCATTATCTAGATCTGAAATAATATCCCAAACTTTGTCTATTGAAACGTTCAGATCAACTGAAACAGTAATTTTACCCACAGAAGATACACATAATCCGAAAATATTAGGGTTAGTAAAAAATTGATTTTATACTGTTAAAAAAATTATACATTATGGAAGAAATTACATACGATGATTTTGCAAAAATAGATCTACGTGTTGCAAAAATTGAATCAGCTGAGAGAATACATGGGAAAACTCGAATTATAAAAGGAACTATATCTCTAGATGAAGAAATAAGAACTGTTATTATTGGTGGTGCAGAATATTATGATCCAGAACAACTTATAGGGAAAACAGTAATTGTAGTTGCAAATCTTGAAACAAAAAAACTAGCTGGAGTTGAATCTAACGCAATGCTTTTAGCTGCAGATATTGACAATAAACCATATTGGCTAACTGTTGATGATATTGTTCCATCTGGAACAAAAATCAAATAATTTCAGTCATATTTCATTAGTTCTTTTTCTTCTAATACTGAATGTAAATTATTTACAGATCTATAGACATCTTCTTCTTTTTTTGC
>Ga0114996_10001347_pt1 | contig 33147 bp, 30 predicted proteins | sample ArcticOcean_MG_C_4_FD_87039 | JGI IMG/M metagenome (GOLD analysis project Ga0114996, IMG submission 87039) | Marine microbial communities from western Arctic Ocean - ArcticOcean_MG_CB4_134 | ecosystem: Environmental > Aquatic > Marine > Oceanic | place: Arctic Ocean: Canada Basin | collected... | reverse complement strand
GGCGGCAACGGCAACAGCGGCGGCAACGGCGGCGGCGGCAACGGTAATGGCAACAGTAGTAGCAACGGCAACGGCAATGGCAACAGTAACGGTAACGGTAACGGTAACGGTAACGGCAACGGTAATGGCAACGGTAACGGCAACGGTAATGGCAATTAGCGGATGACCTTTAATCGCCAAAATATTGTCGCCAGAATTGCCGGCAGGTTCGCCACCGGCATTGTACCGCATCTGGTGATATTTTTGATGGTCGCCTATGTGTATCTGGCGGGCGGGTTTGCGTTTCTCGAAAACAAGGCGATCGATCAACGGTTTGAGACCGCCGTCCGCACCGCCACCACCAATTTGGTGCTGATTAAAATCGATCCCAAAAGCATTCGCGAAATCGGCGTTTGGCCCTGGCCAAGGGGCATGCATGCCAAGGTGATCGAGAATTTGAACCAAGCAGACGCGCGCACAATTGCCCTGGATGTTGACTTCAGCTCCCGCTCAACCCCGGGCGAAGATCAAAAACTGGCCGACGCGATCCGCGTCAGCGCCGCCAAAATCGTGCTGCCCATATTTCGCCAGCAAGTCCGTGCCCGTGACGGCAATATCTCCCTGGCCGTGACGGCGCCGTTAACGCCGTTCCTGAAACACGCCGAGGTTGCTTCGATCAATGTGCGTCCCAGCGCCGACGGCCTGGTGCGCAATCATTCCCTTATGGAGGTTTGGGACGGGGCGCCGGTGCAATCGATGCCCATGGTCCTGGCCGAAAAAACCGCCGCCTCGTTCGAAACCTTCGCCATCGATTACAGCATCGATCCGTTCTCGATCCCATCGTTCTCGTACGTGGATATTCTAAAAGGCCGTGTCCATGCGGCATTCCTCAGCGGCAAAACCATTCTGATCGGCGCCACCGCCGTGGAGTTGGGCGATCAGCTTACGGTCCCAGTCTACAAAGCCCTGCCGAGCCCACTGGTACTGGCATTGGGGTACGAAACCTTGGTTCAGGGGCGCGCCATCAAGACGCTGAACCCGTTCCTGATCCTCGCCGCCACGCTATTGCTGCTGGTACCCCTGGCCGGGTTTTTGAAGCGGGCGACCTGGCGCTGGGGTGGCGTGGCCACCGGCGGGGCCGCCATCGTAGTGATCGGCGTGCCGTATATTGTCCAAGCCAGTTGGCCGGTCTCGATCGAAACCAGCCCGATCCTGATCCAGTTTGGCGCGTCCTATATTTTCACGCTGGTTGCCAAAATTGACCGCCAGGCGCTGATCACCTTTCGCTCGACCATGGCGGTCACCCATCAGAAATCGATCATCCGGAAATTCGCCGAGAGCGCTTTTGACGGCATGATCATCGTCAATGCTGGGGGCAAGATCGAGTTTATAAATGAGGCCGCGGAACGGCTTTTCAATTACCAATCGGGCGAGCTTATTGATCAGGCGGCGGCCAGGCTGGTTGATGAGGATCTGGATGAGGTTGTCTTTTCAAGCGCCGCAGCTGAGCCGTTGCTGGGCCTGTTTGAGTGGACCGGATTGCGCAAGGGCGGATCACAATTCCCCATCGAAGTTGTTGTCGCCGAAATCGAGACCAAGATCGCCAAGCACAAGCTGGAGCAGCGCAAAGACCCGCGCACCTCCGTGCTGATCATCGCCCGCGACATTACCGAGCGCAAAGTGATCGAAAACCATCTCCGCGAATCGAACACGGAGCTCGAAGATGTGGTGCGCAAACGCACCCGCGAGCTGATTGTCGCGAAAGAGACCGCCGAAGCCGCCAATCGCATAAAATCCGATTTCCTTGCCAATATGAGCCATGAATTCCGCACCCCCCTGAACGCGATCATCGGCTTCTCCGAAAGCCTCGTCTCCGGCACGCTTGGCAAATTCGGTGACGAACGGCAAAAGACCTATACGGAAAACATCCACGAATCGGGCCTGCATTTGATGAATTTGGTGAATGATCTGTTGGATGTCTCGGCCATCGAAGTCGGCAAGGTGGAGCTTCACGAATCCCGCTTCCAGTTGAAAGAGATCGTCGAGGCGGCGGCCACCCTGGTTGGTCAGCGGGCCGACAACCGCAACGTCTTGCTGGTCAACAAGATCGACAACACCGCGCCCGATGTCATGGTCGATGGCGTCCGATTGAAGCAGGTGCTGGTAAATATCCTGGCCAACGCGGTCAAATTCACCCCGGAAAACGGCTACATTATTATCGAGGCCGATGCCTCCGAAGGCGATGGCATCCGCATATTGGTCACCGACACCGGCATCGGCATGAGCGAGGATGAGATAAAGATCGCCCTGTCACGGTTTGGCCGGATCAGAAACGTAGACGCACCGGACGAGCCCGGTTCCGGCCTGGGTCTGTCGATTTCAAAAGGCCTGGTTGAAGCCCATGGCGGCCACTTGAACATCCGCAGCAAGCCGGAATTCGGAACCACAGTCTCCTTCAACCTGCCCGAAGACAGCATCGTCCATTAACCGGCGCGCGCCACGCTGGCGACCGACACCCCCGCCAAAAACCGTTTCAACTCCGCCTTGGTTTTGGCCAGACCCACCTGCTCGCCTTCGCTTTCGCTAAGGGTAATGCCTTGCAACGGGACGCCGGCGGCGGAAATGGCGGCAACCGCCGTCAGCGTGTGGCTGATGGCGCCCAGATAGGTGCCGGCGACCAGCCATGCCGGGATGCCCAACGCCGCGATCCAATCCAGATTGGTGGCTTGGTCGGAAACCGGCGACATGACGCCGCCGACGCCTTCGATATAAAGTTGGGCGCCATCGGCCTCGGCGCGCGCTATCTCGGCGCGGCAGAATTCGAGAACCGCATCCATATCCACGAAGCGGCCCTCGGCGCGGGCTGCCATGTTGGGGGCCAGCGCCAGCTCATAGCGCCACGGCGTGATGGCGCTGATATTGTCGAGGCTTGGCTCCAACCCCATGGCCGCCAGCAGAACCGCAGCGTCGCAACCTTCGAGCTGGGTTTCATCGAACCCGGAAAGCAGCGGCTTGATGGCGCGCACTGCCCGGCCCTGGGCCTGCGCGTCTTCGATCAGACGGGCGGTAACGAACGTCTTGCCGATATCGGTGCCGGTGCCGGTGACGAACAGGGCCGCCATTATGCCATCCCGGCCATTTGGGCCCGCACCGCGTCCGCCAGCGCCGACACCTGATCTTCGGAATGTCCGGCGCTGAAGGTGAAGCGGAGGCGCGCGGTCCCCATCGGCACCGTCGGCGGGCGGATGGCGGCAACCAAAAAGCCCGCCGCCTCCAGCCCCTCCGACAAGGCCAGCGCCCGCTCCGCATCACCCAGCACCAGCGGCACGATCGGGCTGGCGGCTTCGTCCAGCGCCATAATCTGAGTAAACAGGCGGGCGTTGGTCAGGGGCCGTTTGTTCAATTCGCCGCCCTTGGCAATAATCTCCAAGGACGCCAGCGAGGCGCCGGCATCGGCGGGCGACAGGCCGGTGGAATAGATCAGGCTGCGCGCCCGATTGACCAACAAATCGATCACCGGGCGGGACGCGCAACAGTATCCGCCATAGGCGCCCGCCGCCTTGGAAAGGGTGCCCATCTGCAACGGCGCCCGCGCCGCCGCCGGATCGGTGCTAACCACGCCGAAGCCGTGCGCATCGTCGGTCATCAGCCAGGCGTCATGGGCATCGGCCAGATCGGCCAGCAAGCCAAGCGGCGCCCGGTCGCCGTCCATGGAAAAAACGCTTTCGGTCAGGATCAGGCAGTTTTTGGCAGCCCCTCGCCCGGCCGCCAACGCCGCCGCCAAGGCGTCCGCATCGTTATGGGCAAAGGTTACCACCTTGGCCCCCGACAGGGCGGCGCCCACATGCATGCAGGAATGCACCAGTTCGTCCGCCACGATTAAATCGCCGTTCCCGGCGAGGGCCGGAATGATGCCGATATTGGCAAGGTAGCCGCTGCCGAATATGAGCGCCGCATCGGTTCCTTTGATTTGGGCGAGCCGGGCCTCAAGGGCGCCGAACAAAGGATGATTGCCGGTCACCAGACGGGACGCGCCGGAACCGGCGCCGTATGTGTCGATGGCGGCCTTGGCGGCGGCCATGACATCCGGATGACGGCTCAAATTCAGATAATCGTTGCAGCTGAACGAGATCAATTTGCGCCCGGCGCGCATCACTTCAATAACGCCGGTGCGCTGGGTTTCGGCGAGGCTCCGGCGCAGGCGATTTTCCTGCAACTGCCCGAGCTTGGCTCTCGCATGGGCATCCAGCGACGCCCCAGCTGCCAGATGCGGGCTTTGATCCATGTCTGCTCCCAACGCCGGACCTTGTGCCCGGCCTCCGGCAACCCTAAAACAAGACAGGTGGAATGGAAACTCTAGCGCGATAGGCACCAGAAATGAATTTGCAAAGCTTAAGCTCGGCCGCCGCCGGCGATGCCGCCCAGGCCCCCGCCTGGACCCAGGAAAGCGCCTTGGACCTGTTCGAAAGTCCGCTCAACGATCTGTTGTTCCAGGCGCAGACCGTGCACCGGCGCCATTTCGATGCCAACAAAATACAGGCCAGCGCCCTTCTCAATGTCAAGACCGGCGGCTGCTCGGAAGACTGCGCCTATTGCAGCCAGAGCATCCATCACGGCGTCGAATTGGAGCGCGAAAGCCTGTTGGACATCACCGCAGTGACCAAGGCCGCGGGGCGCGCCAAAGCCGAAGGCGCCACCCGTTTCTGCATGGGCGCCGCGTGGCGCAGCCCGAACGCCTCGCAAATGGATTTGATCGCCGCCATGATCGGCGCCGTCAAGGCCGAGGGGATGGAGACTTGCGTCACCCTCGGCATGTTGAAAGATGGTCAGGCGGAGCGGCTGAAAGAGGCCGGGCTCGATTACTACAATCATAATATCGACACCTCCGAAGAGTTTTACGGCGAGATTATTTCGACGCGCAGCTTCGCTGACCGGCTGGATACCCTGGCCAAGGTGCGCGCCGCCGGCATCAATGTCTGCGCCGGCGGCATTATCGGCATGGGCGAGGGGCGAGGCGACCGGGTGGGCATGCTGCTCACCTTGGCGAGCCTGCCGGAACCGCCCGAAAGCGTGCCCATCAATCTGTTGATCCCGATTGCCGGCACGCCGCTCGAAAACGCCGCGCCGCCGGACATATTCGAGATCGTGCGCACCATTGCGGCGGCGCGCATCATGATGCCGGCCTCTTACGTGCGTCTGTCGGCGGGCCGCGAAAGCATGAGCGATGAGCTGCATGCCCTTTGTTTCCTGGCCGGCGCCAATTCCATGTTCATCGGCGACAAACTGCTGACCGCCGCCAATCCCGGCGGCGCCCGCGACCGGGATCTGCTCGGGCGCCTCGGCCTCAGCCTGGAAACCGACCAAGGGGAATGAGCGAGGCACCGCTCTGGCTAACCGATGGCTGGCCCCACGTCTGGCTGCCCTATACCCAAATGCAAGGCGCCGATCTGCCGCTGGCCGCCACCACCACCCAAGGCAGCCGCATCAGCCTCGAAGACGGGCGCGAACTGATCGACGGCATCGCGTCCTGGTGGACCGCCTGCCACGGCTATAACCATCCGCATATCACCGGCGCGCTGCATGCGCAGTTGGACAAGATGGCGCATGTGATGTTCGGCGGCCTCGGCCATCAGCCGGCCTTTGATCTGGCGCGAAGGCTGGCCGCCATGCTGCCCGGTGATTTGGATCATGTATTTTTCACCGATTCGGGCTCGGTGGCGGTGGAAGTCGCCATGAAGATGGCGCTGCAATATTGGATCAACAAGGGCGAGCCCCATAAGCGGCGGTTCTTAAGTTTCAACGGCGCCTATCACGGCGACACCACCGGCGCGATGTCGGTAACCGACCCCAATGAGGGTATGCACGCGTTGTTCGCCGGCATATTGCCGAAGCATTATTTCACCGATATTCCTTCCGATGCGGACGGGCTGGCGGCATTCGATGAATTCCTGACCCAAAACAAATCGACCATCGCCGCCGTCATTATCGAGCCCTTGGTCCAGGGCGCCGGCGGCATGCGGTTCCATGCGCCTGATATTCTGGCCGCCATTCACGCCACCGCCAAACGCCACGGATTATTGTTCATCGGCGACGAGATTTTCACCGGGTTCGGGCGCACCGGTTCCCTGTTCGCTTGCGGCACGGCTGGCATTGCGCCGGACATCATGTGCCTCGGCAAGGGGCTGACCGGCGGCGCCCTGTCCCTGGCCGCCACCGTGGCCAGCGCAGATGTGTATGAGGCCTTCCTATCCGATGACGCGGCCACGGCGCTGATGCACGGGCCAACCTTCATGGCCAACCCGCTGGCCGCCGCCGCCGCCAACGCGTCGTTGGATTTGTTCGAGCGTGAAGACCGCATTGCCGAGGCGCGGGCCATCGAGGCGGCGCTGGCGGGCGCCCTGGAGCCGTGCCGGAGCCTGCCCGGCGTCGTGGATGTGCGCGCCAGGGGCGCCATCGGCGTGGTCGAGCTTGCAGACATATCCGACGTCGCCTGGTTCCGCCGCCGCTTTATCGAGCTCGGCGTCTGGCTGCGCCCGTTCGGCAAGATCGTCTACCTCACCCCGGCCCTCAATATCGGCGCCGAAGACCTGACGGTCCTCACCGATGCTATTCTGACGGTGGTGACGGAATGGGCGGAGACGCGCTATACCAAAGATCAGTGATTCTTGGTATTAATCCCGAGGAAAGCCCTTGGCGCCGCGCAAATCCGCCAGCCGCAAATCCGAATTGGACAGATCGGCGCCTTCCAGATTGGCGTTGGAAAAATTGACGCCGCTCAATTGGGCGCCGCGCAATTTGGCGAATTGCAGATTGGCCGGCCACATGCCGCCGCCGCCGGAGCCCACCGGCAAGCCGTCAAAGCGCGAGCCGGCCAGTTTGGCGCCGGACAGATTGGCGCGCTGTAATTTTGCGCCGCGAAAATCCGCGCCGGTCAGATCGACGCCGCGCATATCGGCGAAGCAAAAATCGCACATCATGAAATTGCCCGACGACAAATCGGCGTCTTTCAAAATCGCGTAGGAAAAATCCGCCGCCGCCAGATTAACGTCGCGCAAATCATAGCCGGCCATGTTCACTTCGGTGAAGTTGGCCTGCTCGCCCTCGGAGCCGTTCGAGTTCATCCAATTGACGTGATCGCTTAAGATATCCTGCAATTCCCGGTCCAGCTTGGCGACGTGCTTGGGCAGGTGCGCGGTGGCAGTATCGACATTTTCAAAATCCACCGATTCCATAATCGCGCCGGTCAAATTGGCGTCGGTCAGATTGGCGTTGTCGAGAATAGTGCGCGACAGAACGGCGCCGTGAAATATGGCGCCGGTGAGGTTGGCGTCGGTAAAATCGGCGCCGTCCAGTATAGCGCCGGTAAAGTTGGCAAAGGACAGATCGGCGCGCACAAAACGGGCATTGCGAAGATTGGCGTCCGACAGATCGGTTTGCACGACGAAGGCGTTGGACATCTTGGCGCCGGACATATCGGCGCCTTTCAATATGGCGCGGTCGATAGTGGCGCTTTCCGATTCCGACATGATCGGCATGATCTCGCCGCGCTCCACCGACTTCATCAAAAGCCCGTCGCGCATATCCGCCTCGGTCAGGTTGGCGTTGGTGAAATCGACGCCGCGCAGGCAGGCGCCGCGCAAATCGGCGCGGCTCAGATCGGCGCCGATGAAGGACACGAAACGCAGGTCGGCCGCATAGAGATTGGTGGCGCGCAAAATGGTCTCTTCCATGGTTGCGTGCTCACAACGGGCGCCGGTGCAATCGGCCTGGGTCAGATTGCGCCCGGAAAGATCCAGATAAGACATATCGAGAAATTTTAAGCTGGCGCGCTTCGATCCCAGCAATCCGTCCAGGTAATTGTCGTGGTCATTTAACATCTCATCCAGGCGCGGCTGGGTGATCTTGGTCCACATGGAATTCTCATCGGCCATGATCTGTTCGAGGGTCTGGATTGCGTCGCCGACCGCGACCGGGGCATCGTCGTCTTCGCTGATATCTGAATTCACGAATACTCTCCGAAAACGCGGAATCTCTGGGGTGCGGCGGTGCGGATCGTCCTTGGGGGGCGCCTGAGGGAACTATAACACAGTTTCATAACAGACTATTACCGGTCCCGGAAGCTTGCCAGCCCCCTTAAGCGGCTCTATCAGTTGGCGATCATGGCGGCTCCGGACAAATCCATTCATATCATCGGCGGCGGGCTGGCCGGCTCGGAAGCGGCCTGGCAGGCGGCCAAGGCCGGCGCCAGCGTCACCTTGCACGAGATGCGCCCCGTGTTGGGAACCGAAGCCCACCAGACCGATCAGTTGGCGGAGCTGGTCTGCTCCAACTCGTTCCGCTCCGACGATCACTTGAATAACGCGGTCGGCCTGCTGCACGAAGAGATGCGCCGCGCCCAATCGCTGATCATGGCATGCGCCGACGCCAACCGGGTGCCCGCCGGCGGCGCCCTGGCGGTAGACCGGACCGGCTTTTCCGGCGCCGTGCAAACGGCCATCGAGGCCAATCCGTCGATCACAATCCAACGCGGCGAGGTAACCGAATTGCCGGTGCCCGGCGCCGCGCTGACCATCGTTGCCACCGGCCCCTTGACCTCATCCGCCCTCGCCGCACAAATCCAGAAGCGCACCGGCGAAGACGCCCTCGCCTTTTTTGATGCCATCGCCCCCATCGTCCACCGGGACAGCATCGATTTCGATAAAGCCTGGTTCCAAAGCCGCTACGACAAGAGCGCCCCCGGCGGCGACGGCAAGGACTACATCAATTGCCCCTTGGACGCCGATCAGTATGCGGATTTTGTCGAAGCGCTGATCGCCGCCGACCAAGTTGCCTTCCACGATTGGGAGGCATCGACCCCCTATTTCGAAGGCTGCCTGCCGATCGAGGTAATGGCCGGGCGCGGGCCCCAGACCCTGGCCTTCGGTCCGATGAAGCCGGTGGGCCTGACCAACCCGCACGCACCGGACCAAAAACCCAAGGCCGTTGTTCAATTGCGCCAGGACAATGCCCTCGCGACGCTTTACAATCTGGTCGGATTTCAGACCAAGATGCGGCACGGCGAGCAGGTGCGAGTATTGCGCATGATCCCCGGATTGGAGGCGGCCGAGTTCGCCCGCCTCGGCGGGCTGCACCGAAACACCTTCATCAACGGCCCCAAGCTTCTGGGCCCCCGCCTGCACCTCAAGTCCGATCCCCGGCTCTTGTTCGCCGGCCAGATCACCGGTTGCGAGGGATATGTGGAAAGCGCCGCGGTCGGATTGCTGGCCGGACGATTCGCCGCATCTGACGTTTTTGGCAGGCATTTGGCGCCGCCGCCGCCGATTACGGCCCTCGGCGCGCTATTGGGGCACATCACCGGCGGCGGCGATGCAAGCAACTATCAGCCGATGAATGTGAACTTCGGCCTGTTCCCCCCTATCGCGCCGCCTGAGGACCCCGAGACCCCCAAAAAACCCAAGGTTAACAAAAAGTTAAGGGGGAAAATGCGCAAAGTCGCGATCGCGGAGCGGGCGCTCCAGGCGCTGGCGGAATGGCTGCCCGAAGAACCGGGCGGGGCATGATTTCCACAGGAAATTGCGGGTTTTCCACAGGCAATTTCATTCTCCGCATCGACAGGCGCGCCAATAAACGGCAAATTCACTCCAGGGAGACCTGATTTAAGACATGGCTGGCAGGCACGTCATCAGAGAGCTTTAAGCTGCTGATAGGAGTGTGTGGCATTGACGTTTAGGTGGCTGAGCCCGGTTTTCCGGTCCAGCCTTTTCAGGTTCGCCTTCGCCGCCGGCTGGTTGTTGACCGGCGCGGCCACAATTGCGTCGTTGCAATCGCAATCCGATACCAGGCAGCTGTTGTTGTTCGACGCCGTGCGCCAGAACAATCTGGACCAGTTGCGCTCGATCATATCGGCTGGGATCGATGTGGCGCGGCCCGACGCCAACGGTCAAACGGCGGTGGATCTGGCGGTGCAAAACGGCCATTTTGGTATCGCCCAGCATTTGATTTTAACCCGCCGGCTACAACAGCAAAGCCTGACCGAGGCGGTTTCGGCGCCGCCGCCAATCGTGGCCGCCCAGCCGCCGCCCCGGCTTGCGGCTCCGGCACTCGCCCCGGCCAGGCAACCCCAAGCGACCGCCGTTGCGCCCATCGATAAATTGCTGGAAGTGACCAGCAACCTGACGCGGGCCGCCGAACATATTGCCGCCGCTGCCGACCTGCGCCGGCGGCCGCGCGCGCCAGCCAAATCGATCCCCAGAATTGCCGCCCGGCTCAGCAATCTGGACAACGCCAAAATCACGCCGCCGAGGCTGGCGCCAGCGCGCCAGGTCACGCAAAGACGCGCGCGCCCGGTCCCCATTGAAAGCGCCGGCAAGCTGGTGAGCATCGGCAATGACGGATTGTTGCAGGCGATCGGCGATGATGCCTTCAAGACCATGCTGGCCGAGGCGGCGCTGGCGCAAAAATCGGCGCAAGAAATTTCCGCCGGCGGCGCCTTGCCGGCAAGCGTGCCGCCGTTCTGGCCGCAGCCCGGGCGCAAGCCTTCCTTTGCCGTCGCGGATGCCGATGCGGCGCGCAAGCTGGCCGGACCCCCGAGGCGGGTGCCCCTCAAAACGATCACCGATACACCGGCCAAGGTGCTGGCGCCGCAGCCGCCTTCGGACGTCCGGCGCCCGGCGGGTCCGGGCCTGGAACGTCTGCGCCGGCGTTTGAAAACCATTTCCCGCGGCGATTTGAAAAAACAGACCGAAACCAAAAAGAAGATATCCGAGAAGAAGACGGAGAAGCGGCAAGTCTCGGCGAACAAAGCCGAGCCGTTGTTTTTAAACCGGATCGTCAACTCCATCGGCGATCTGCTCGGCATCGAAAGCGCGACCGAGGAAGGCAACCAAGAGGAAACCAGAAATTCCGGCGGCGCGGAAACCCACGCCGCCCGGGCAGAAGACCTGACCGGCGCCACGCCGCCGCCCGCCGCCAAGGACCTCAATCCGTTCGATCCGGCAGCGGTTCCTGTGGATGCGCGCCTGCCCGACGCATTTGCGGCACCGCCGCCCAAACGGCGCCCGCTGCGCGCCGTCAAGATCACCGAAATCGAACGCCCGCCTCAGGTGCAAATGGCGCCGCCCGTGCCGCGCATAAATATCACGGCGCGCCGCCTGCCGGGCGCCGCCGATACGCCGCCCGATCTGGCCGAGCCGCTGGTCCGCCTGCAGCAGCCGGCAAATGCCGGTGATGCAAAACCGGCCTTGGCGGCGCCGGCTGTCGAGCAGCAATTGGCGCGCATTTCCGCCGAGACCCGGTCCGAGAGGCAACTGCGCACCTATACGCCGAGGCCCGATGGCGCCATGCCCCTCAAACGCTTGCGCCGGCCGTTGACCGATATCCAGCTCAGCCTGGGTAGCTCGGTCACCACCGGCCAGCCGCAATTGCCGCGCGGACTGGCCGAGCCCCAGCCGTGCGTTACCAAGCAGCAGGGTCAAGTTCATTTCTGCGTCGTTCCGGTGGATTGGCCAGAGGCCATGGAAGAGGCGTTTTCGGTCAACACGCTTCTCTATCAGGGCGCCCGCGCCATCGCCCGCTACGACGCCGGCAAGACCTCGCATCTGCACACCCTGTTCGACGCCCAATATTTCGAAGACGTCCGCGCCCACCTGATGCGCCGCTTCGGTCCGCCCACCGACCGCTGGGCGCGCACCATCGCGCCGTTCAACAAGCCGCGCCAGCCGAACCCGACGTTGGTCTGGCGCAGCCGCGATACGCGCACCGACAAGGTCACCATTTTGGAATTGCGGCGCTTCGATGATACCCGTTCGGTGTTTCCCGATACCGAGCACGGCGCCTTGCGCCTATACACCGCCGGCGCACCCAAGGTGTTCCCGGTGGTCACCGCCCTCGACATCATGTCCATCGAATGGACGGCGCGCTCCTATCATCTGGATGGCGCCACGCCGGTGACCGCCTCGACCCTGGCGGTCGGGCGTTAATAGCGTCCGGTTGCCGCGCCCCACAAGACGCCCAATTGCGACCGCCAACGGTTGCCTTCGAGCACGCCGCCGGCCGGGTTATAACCGACCCGGCGCAGGTGTTGCAGATAGCGCCACGCCATGCCCGCCGGCAGGAACGCAGGCACGGCGGCTTTCGGCATAGGGCCGCGCAACCCCTGGCAATCCAGAATATATTGGCTGGCGATCCCCGCTATCAGTTGCAGAATATCGCCCAAGGGTTCGCTGAATTCTCCGGCGATGACGGCTTCGGGCGTCAGACCGGCTTGTTCCAATTGCCGTCTGGGCACGAACGTGCGGCCCTCAGACGCCAATGCATCGGAGGCCCGGATGAGACCGATCAGCGCCCAGGCGACGCCCAGTTGCGCCCCGGCGCGGCGGATTGTGTCTTGGGCTTCCGCATCAGCGCCATCGTACACGCCGAGAGCATGCAGCGTCAGCTCGGTAACGCCCCCGGACGTGGCGCCGGCGTAAGCCAGCAAGCCCTCCAAATCTTCGTGCGGCGCATCTTCGAGATCATGGCTGCGGGCATCAATCATCGCCGCGATCACCGGGCGCGGCAAATCATATTGGTTAATGGCGGCCGCCATGGCGGCCAGCAGCGGATTGCCGGCGGGCACGTTTGCGGCATCATCGAAGATGCGGTCCAGCGCGTCGCGCCACCATTGCAGCCGCATTTGCCCCAAGATCGGCTCGGTCACCACGCTCCTTGTGCGCGCCAGCTCGGCATTGAAAGCAAGGATCGCAAAGACCGCCTGGCGCCTTTCATCAGGCGCGAACAGGGCACAGATAAAGCGCTCCCAATCGCGCGTTCGCGCTTGTTGGCCGACTTCAGAAAGGGGGCTGCTCATAACGTCCCCGGATGGTGCTTGGCTGGCGGCTGTGTCATACAGGCTGGTATAGATTGCGGGCGTTTGGGGACGCAAGGTGGAATGACGGAAATCGGCAAGGCGGCTATGGCGGCGCGGCCACAGGTCTATATATTGGGCGCCGGCATGGCCGGGCTGGCGGCGGCGGTGCGCGCCGCCAAGCTTGGCCTCCGCCCGCATCTGTTCGAAGCCACCAATCATGCCGGCGGGCGCTGCCGTTCGTTCTTCGAGCCCGGCCTGGATCGCACCATCGATAACGGCACGCATCTTTTGCTCGGCGGCAACAAGGGCCTGTTCACCTACCTCGCCGAAGTGGGTGCCGCGGATCGCCTCAAACCCATGGACCCGGTGCAGTTCCCGTTTCTGGATGTGGCCAACGGCATGCGCTGGAACGTGCGGCCATCGGCGGGCCGCCTGCCCTGGTGGTTGTTGGTGCCGCACCGGCGCGTGCCGGGCGGACGGCTGCGCGATTACCTGGCCATGGCGCGTCTGGCCCGCCTGGACCCCGATGGGTTGGATGCAACCCTTACCGATTTCGTCGATCGGGACGCACCCATGTTCGCGCGCTTTTGGCAGCCCCTGGCCCGCGCCGTCCTCAATACCGAAGCGGAAGAGGCCAGCGCCGCCCTGATCGGGCGCATGCTCGCCGAGACATTCTTAAAAGGCGCCGAGGCGTCGCGCCCTTACCTGGCGCCGGGCGGGCTCTCGAATGCCCTGGTCGATCCCGGTGTCGCCCATTTGCGGGCTATTGGCCAGCCGCCCAACTTCGCCGCCCGCATCAAGGCGCTTAGCTTCGGCGGCGGCGGCGTCTCGGCAATCGAAACCGAAAGCGGACCGGTCCCGGTGGCCGGCGGCGCGGTTATCTCCGCCCTGCCGCCGGGCGAAGCGCAGCGGCTCATTCCGGGGCTGCAGGCGCCCGACCAATTCAATGCCATCGTCAATGTTCATTACCGCCTGGAGCGCAGCGAAGACGCCGTTCGCTTCTTAGGCCTGATCGGCTCGCCCGCGCACTGGGTGTTTACAAGGAGCGACGTGGTTTCGGTGACCATCAGCGCCGCCGGCGCCCTGGCCGACGAGCCGGGGGAGCGAATCGCTTCGCGGATTTGGGCCGATGTGGCCGCGCCCCTGGGCCAAAACGGCGTTTCTGTGCCCACCTTTCACGTGATCAAGGAAAAGCGCGCCACCATGGCTCAAACGCCCGCCCAGAACGCCCGCCGGCCGGCGGCCAAAACCGGCTTCGATAACCTGTTTTTGGCCGGAGACTGGACCAAAACCGGGCTTCCGGCGACCATTGAGGGGGCCGTCCGCTCCGGCCAGCATGCCGCCGCCTTGGCCGCCGAATACCTCGAAGCGGTCGCCGCATGAGCGGCCGTCGGGCGTAAAATTGAAACTACGCCTATACTTTCCTTGTGATTTAGAATTAAAATAGTCGGGCTGGGTGCTTCACCCGGCATCCGTGGGTCATGCCCGCCAAGGCGGGTTTTGTATCCGGCAAGTCTAATTGGGGGAGTAAGAGGGAGTATCATGGGAAATCCACTCGACACTAGAACCGGAACCGTCATTCTCGGTCTCATCATCACCGTCATCATGGTCTTCGTCGTGGCCGCGATCGGCGGCGGCGCGTAAACAACAGGGGAAGGAGATCGATTATGGAGTTTGGTACAGAATTTTGGATGTTTTTCGTTCGCTGGCTGCATGTGTTAAGCGGCGTCATGTGGATCGGAATACTTTGGTATTTTAATTTCGTACAGACACCGACGGTACCGACCATACCGGAGGAACTGCGCCCGGCAATTCCGAAGCACATCATGCCGGTGGCGCTGCTCTGGTTCCGCTGGGCGGCTTTGTCGACTTTGGTCTTTGGCCTGATATTGGCCTGGCAGAATGGTTACATCGGTGATGCCCTGGCCATCGGCCTTACCAATGGCAACGATCAGCATGCGATGATCGGTATTGGCATGTGGTTCGGTATCATTATGGCCTTCAATGTCTGGTTCATCATCTGGCCGAACCAACAAAAGGTCATCGGTCTGGTAGAAGCCTCTGATGCAGAGAAGCCGAAAGCGGCGCGTGCCGCTGGGCTTGCATCCCGGGTCAACACCATGCTGTCGATCCCGATGCTTTACGCCATGGTTTCGGCGCAGAACATCTATTGATGCGCTAGCCGCATGATTACGGAAAACGGAGCCTTCGGGCTCCGTTTTTTGTTGCGGCGGCCTGTGACCTGAGTCATATGCCGATACTGGCGGCCTTTGTTAGGGTAATTGGGTTATGATCAAAGGTCCGACATGAGTATCGGCAACGCCCTGACGACGGCGGTTTCGGGGCTGAACAACGCTGCCCTCACCTACCGGGTCGCGGCCCACAATGTGGTCAATGTACGCACTGAGTGTTTCAAGGCCCAGGAAGTGCGCCCCGAAACGCAAGTTACGGGAACGGCTACGGTGGTCCATAGCCGTGTTGTCGAAACCGACCGGCCCGCCGATTACGCCCGCGAAGCCATTACCATGATCCAGGCCCGCATATCCTACAGCGCCAATGCCCAGGTGATCACCTCTCTTGGCGAATTGTCGGGAACCCTTTTGGATATCAAGGCGTAACACCTCCCCCGCTAACCGGCCTCCGCCAGCGCCTTGGTCAGCGCCGCTACCTGGGCTTCGAGCCCGGCGACGCGGTCCGCGACTTGCGCTTCGGTATAGCGGGGCGTGATGTGTTGCGGGCAGTTGCGGTCCCAGGCTTTTACGCTGAACACAACCGCCTGTTCCGGCTTACCCCGGTAGCCATCGTCAGCGAGGCAGGCGAGCAGGTCCGGGTCATCATCGACAATGCGCGCCGTGCCCCAGATTTTGATCCGGTAGCGGTTCGGATAATCCATCAGGAACAAATAGGCCTTAGGGTTCTCGGCCAGATTGCCGGACGAGATATATTGCCGGTTGCCTTGGAAATCGGCGAACGCCAGGGTTTTGTCGTCGAGCACTTTCAGAAACCCGGCGGGCCCGCCCCGGTGCTGGATATAGGGTTGGCCATCGGTGGCCGCGGTGCCCAGGTAAAAACTATCCTGAAGCCCGATAAAGGCGGCCAGATCATCGGTGATCACATCGGTCCAGCCGCCCTTGGTTTCCATATTCGCGTAAGCATCCCGCGAGCCTTTGCGCTCCTGTACGGCCTTGACCGATGCCGTGAAGGCGATGTCGCTGATTACGCCAGTCATGAATTTTCTCCCGTTGAATGAAGCCAATATGCTGAACTGGGACAATCATGGCAAATTTGATAAATTGAATAAATGACTTATAATTTAATATACTATTCAATATATTTGAGTAATATCCATTCATGGATAAGCTGGGCGCCATCGCCGCTTTTGTGCAGATCGTCGACCGGGGCAGCCTCACCGCCGCTGCCGAGGCCATGAACAAATCCTTGCCGTCGGTGGTACGTACCCTCGCCCTGCTGGAAGAATCCCTGAGCGTCCGCCTCCTCAACAGGACCACCCGGCGCATCTCCCTGACCAATGAGGGTCAGACCTATCTGCAGCACTGCCGCAAGATCCTCGCCGACGTGGCGGATGCAGAGCAATCGCTCTCGGCCCGCCAGACGGAACCCGCCGGATCACTGACGATCACCGCGCCGGTATTGTTCGGCCAGATGCACGTCGCGCCGCTGATTGCGGAGTTCCTTGAACAACATGCCCAGATAGAGGTGGAGCTGCTGCTCCTCGACCGGGTGGTCAATCTGGTAGAGGAAGGCATCGATGCCGGCGTACGCATCGCCCATTTGGAAGACAGCGCCATGATCGCCGCCCGGGTCGGGGCCATGCGCCGCGTCGCCTGCGCGTCGCCGGAGCTGGTGCAAAAGACCGGCGTGCCCGAGCACCCAAGCGCCCTGGCGGCGTTTCCTTGCGTCCGTATTTCCGGCCCCGTCTTCGGCGATAGCTGGAACTTTTATGATAGCGGCAAAAAAATTACCGTTCCGGTAAGCGGGCGCCTCAGATGCAATCAGATCGCCGCCGCCGTGGACGCTTGTGCCAGCGGCATCGGCTTTGGCCTGTTTTTCGGCTATCAGGCGGCGCCGCTGATCGCCCAGGGCAAATTGCAGGTTGTGCTCGCCGCCTATGAGCCGCCGCCGACGCCGGTGAGCCTGGTCTACCCGCACGCCAAATTGATCGCCACCCGCACACGCGTGTTTCTGGATTGGATGGCGCCCAGATTGCGCGCCGCTCTCGATCAAATTTCCGTTTAAACGGCGTTGCAACCTTGGCAACGCCAGAATTTGGCCGCTAAAATCCGCCCATGACACTCCCCGCACTTCTCAAGACCAACAAAATCATTTCCCGCGTCACCTGGGTATTGCTGAGCATCGGATTGGTCGATCATTTCAGTTGCGAATTGGAGGTGACCTCCTTCGCCTGCGAATTTCTGCCGCACCGGGTGGCCGCCAATAACCTCACCATCCTTTGGATATTGATCGGCGTGGTGTTTCTCGGCGAAATTCTGGCCTGGGCCTGGAAACGCAAAATCGTAGGCGCGTCCGCCGAATGAGCCAAATATCATCAGGGGTCGCGCGCGCCAAACCAAGATTGGCCGAGCGTGTCCGTCCGCTCCTCAACCTGGTTGCCGGCAAACCGGTGGCCGCCATATTCGAAATTACGCTGCTCTGCAATTCCGCCTGCGGCTATTGCGATCTGCCCTTGAACCAGGGCCGCCGGGAATTGAGCCGGCACGAGATTCGGCGCATCTTTGGCGATCTCTACCGGGACGGCATCCGCTTTTTGTTCATCCAGGGCGGCGAGCCATTGGCGCGCGCCGATCTGATCGACGTTCTCGAAGATTTGGCCGCCATCGGCTTCACCATGACCCTGGTTACCAACGGCACCCGCCTGACGCCCGGCTTCATCGCACGTTTGGGACAATTGCCGATTTCCATTTCGGTCAGTCTGGACAGCTTGGACCGGGACACCTACCGGCGCATCCGGGGGCGCGATCAATTGCCGAGGGTACTGGCCGGCCTCCAATTGCTGGAGAAATTCAAAGGGGCCAAGTACCTGACCTGTATCGTCTCCGAGGCCAATCGCAGCGAAGCCTTAGAGATCGCCGCGTTCGCCCGGGATATCGGCTTTCTGCCGATCTTCGGCGCCTACCATTGGAACGTATTGGCCTACGGCAAGGCGGACAACCAATTGATCTATGCACGCCAGGACGCCATGGCGGTGTTTGCGAAAATCATCGCCTGCGGCCTGGTGCCGAAGGGCTATTTCCGCACATATTTGAAAGATAATTTGCGCTGGCTGGCCGGCAAAAGGATGCGCCGCTGCGACGCCGGTCGCTACTCTATCGCCATTGACGCCGCGGGCAATGTGGCGCCCTGTCTGGCCCATGCCCAATCGGGCAATCTGCGAGCTCAGGGCTTGCCGGAAATTTTGGCGTCCCTAGACAGAGCCGGGATCAAGGCTTGTTCAGACCAATCCACCTGCAATCTTTTGTGCAGCCGCATCGTCGGCGCGGCCTTGCGCCGCCCGCTTACCGGGCTTCGCGGCCTGGCCCGCCGCTAATCAAATCCGGCGCCCGATATCGGCCAGCCTTGCCGCCAGCTGATCGGCGTCCATGGCGCCCATGGGTATTTTGCGGAATTTGGCGATGGCTTTGGCGAGGCGGTCAAAGGCCTTTTGAAATGCCGCGCGGATTTCATCGTCGCTGCCGGTCGCGGCGGCCGGGTCGGCAATGCCCCAATGGGCGGGCGCCGGATGACCTGGCCAGACCGGACAGGTTTCCTCCGCCGCATCGCCGCAAACCGTGATCACGAAATCCATCACCGGCGCGCGGTCGCCGGCAAATTCATCCCAGCTTTTGGAGGCCGCGAAGCCGGTGTCGAAGCCATGGGATTGCAACAAGGCCAGGGCGTGGCCGTTGGGCCGGCCGGTGGGGTGCGCGCCGGCCGAAAACCCCTTGAAGCGCCCGCCGCCGAGCCGGTCCAGCAAAGCCTCGGCCATGATCGAGCGGGCCGAATTGCCGGTGCAGAGGAACAATACGTTGGTAATTTTGTCCGCCATTGACCGCCCTTCTTTGTTGGCCCGACGATGGCATTCGCGGTATTTCCGGTCAATGCATTTGCAACGCCGTGATTGGGTATTGCAAATTCCTGGTCTAGGATAGCCTCATCGCCGCTCAACATATCGCAGACAGGGAATCCCTAATCATGACCCAGACCGCCCTCCCCCTTTCGCGCTTCAAGGTGCTCGATCTGACGCGCGCCCGTTCGGGACCCACCTGCGTGCGCCAGCTCGCCGATTGGGGCGCCGACGTGATCAAGATCGAAGAGCCCGCCGGCGCTACCGACGGATTTACCGGCAGCCGGGATTCATCGGATTTCCAGAACCTGCACCGCAACAAGCGTTGCATGACCCTTAATCTGAAGGCGCCCGAGGGCAAGGAGGTTTTTATGAAACTGACGGCGGGCGCCGATGTGGTTGTGGAAAATTACCGGCCCGACGTGAAAAACCGGCTTGGCATCGATTATGAAAGTTTGCGCGCCGTCAACAAGCGCATCGTGCTCGGCTCGATCTCCGGCTTCGGCCAGGACGGCCCTTACGCCAACCGGCCCGGCTTTGACCAGATCGCGCAAGGCATGGGCGGGCTGATGTCGGTCACCGGATTGCCGGGACAAGGCCCGGTGCGCGCCGGTTTCGCCATCACCGACACCTGCGCCGGCTTGTTCTGCTCCATGGGCATCATGGCGGCGCTTCTCGAGCGGGAGGTTTCCGGCGAGGGCCAGTGGGTAGACTCGTCGCTTCTCGCCGCCTCCATCGCCATCCTGGATTTTCAAGCGGCGCGCTGGACCGTCGATGGCGTGGTACCGCCGCAAGCCGGCAACAACCACCCCACCGGCATGCCCACCGGCATGTTCGAAACCGCCGACGGTTATATGAATATCGCGGCATCGGGCAATGTGATGTACAAGCGCATGTGCGACGCGCTCGGCGCCGATGACATCTTCGCCGATGAACGCTTTGCCGAGCCAAAGGGCCGCTCCGAACACCGGGACGCGCTGCACGGCGCCATCAGCGCCTATACGCGCAGCCGCCCGAGGGAAGAATGGATCGCGGCGCTCAACAAGGCCGGCGTGCCCTGCGGGCCGGTCTACAATATCGATCAGACCTTTGCGGATCCGCAAGTTCAGCATCTGGGCATGGCCGCCAAGGTCGATCATCCGAGCCGCGGTGAGATCGAACTGGTCGGTCAGCCGGTACGCTTTCACCGGACGCCCTGGCAGTTGCGTTCGGCGACGCCTGAATTAAGCGAGCATACCCAGTCTATATTAACCGAACTCGGCTATTCCGAGGCGGACATCGCGGACATGGGCGAAAGCGGCGTTTATTAGAGGAGGCAGGCATGGCGGAAATAGCGAAATTCGAGGCCGGCGGCTACCGGTATATCAGGGGCCCGTTCCAATATTCCGGCGGCGTCGCGGCCGAGCCGGGCTTTGCCATCGAGCGCGTGCGTTTTAGAAACCGCCCTTCCATCGATGCCGGCTTCGGCATCATCGAAGAGTACCTCACCGGTTTGGGCCGCCCGTTGACGGCGTTCTGCGCCTGCGAATTGCGCTCGCCGGCGCCGTTTACCGAAGAAGGTTTCATCGCCTTCAACCGGATCTATGTGGGCACCTTGGAGCGCTGGGGCATCTTCAAAGACGACGAAAACCCGGTGGCCCGTTCCAACGTCTGCCCGGAAATCGATCCACCGGCGGAACCCGTCTTCCACGCCTTTTCCTACACCGTGCGGGCGGATGCGGGCGCAGCCATCACGTTCCTCAATGCCGGCAGCGCTGATGCGCGAGAAACCGCACCGGAAGGCGAAAGCCGCGTCATCCGGGCGGGCGAGACTTCGGCGGATGCCATGCGCGAAAAGGGCGCCCATGTGCTGGACATCCAAACAGCGCGCCTCGCCGCCCTCGGCGCCGGCTGGGCCGATGCCACGGCGACGCAGGTTTATTCGGTGCACGATATTCACCCCGTTTTGGAGAACGAAGTTCAGCCCCGGGGCGCGGCGCCGGCCGGGCTCACCTGGTTCCATGCGCGCCCTCCGGTCGAAGGATTGGATTATGAAATGGACGTGCGCAGCGTAAGCGTCGAGCGAATTCTGGGTTAGCGACGGGAGAGATTTTTGGGCGATCAACCCACCCAGCGCCGACTGGCGGCAATTCTGGCCGCTGACGTGGCCGATTATTCACGCCTCATGAACGAGGATGAAGCGGCCACCATCGCGGCCTGGCACGCGGCCAGGGCGCTGATCGATCCCACCATCGCCGAATTTGGCGGCCGCATTGTCAAACATACCGGCGACGGATTCCTCGCCGAATTCGCCACCGCGACCCAGGCCGTGGAAAGCGCCATCCGCATGCAGGACGATCTTGCCGGGCGCAACCGGGGTACGCCTGCCGCCCGGCGCATGCAGTTCCGCATCGGCATCAATCTTGGCGAGATTACCGCCGACGCCGAAGACATCCACGGCGACGGCGTCAATATCGCCGCCCGTCTGGAAGGCATTGCGGAGCCCGGCGGTATCATGATCTCCGCCAATGTGTTCGAGCAGGTGTGCAAAAAAAATCAGCCGCGAATGCGACCATATGGGCACCGCCACATTGAAAAACATCGCCGAGCCGGTGCGCCATTACCGGGTGCGCCTCGACAGTAGTGAGCCGGTGCGCGCCCAGAAAACCACCCGCCCTGTTGCTCGCCGCCGCCGCAAAGGCGCCGGCGCATGGCTGATTGCGCTTGTTTTAGCGGTGGCCATTGGCATCGCCGGCTGGCGGGCGGCGGCGCCGGATAGAATTACGCCGTCCGGGCCGCCGTCCCTGGCCGTAATGCCGTTCACCGCCATCGGCGGCGGCGATACACAAAAGGCGTTTGGCGCCGGGCTGACCGCCGATTTGATCACCTCGTTGTCGTCGAAACCGGGCATTCGCGTGCTCACCGGCGGCGGCAAGGCGGGCGCCGGGACCAACGCCAAGGCCAGCGCCCAGTATCTGTTCGAAGGCTCCGTCCGGGGAACGGAAAAAATTCGCATCACCGCCCAATTGATCGATGCCAAAACCGGCTTTCATCTTTGGGGCGGGCGCTATGACCGGGTGCTGAGCGATCCGTTGGAGCAGCAGGCCGAGGTCAGCGCCAAGATCGTCGCCACCTTGAACGAGAAGCTGACCGCCATGCGCCGCCAACAGGCCGAGGGCAATACCGGCGGCGGAGGCGGCGGCGTTCTAATGACCGGCCTCGCCTATATCGGGCGCGTGGCGGAAGAGGCAGTCGGTCTTCTGGCTGGTCTGTTTGGATGAGGGAATTGAGCCATGTGTGAACGCGTTCACAGTGCAATTTACGGAGCCAGGCTATGAATAAGGCTGCAACAATAATTGGGATCGATATGAAAATATTCCGGCGCGGCCTGTTTCTTTATATCCTGGCGCTCACAGTGCTCATCGGCGGCGCGCCGGCGCTGGCCCAATTGCACGACGACGACGTGCTCCGCACCGGCACCTTCAACGAAGATATGTTTGTGTCCGGCAGCCACGTCGCCATCCGCGCCACGGTCAATGCCGGCGTCATCGCCATGGGCAGCACCGTCAATATCCGCTCGAAAGTAAGCGGCGACGTGGTCACATCGGGCGCCAAGGTAACCGTGGGCGACCAAATCGGCGGCGACGTTCTGGCCGCCGCCGGCGCCGTCCGCGCAAACGGCGAAATCGCCGGTGAAATGACCGCCGTCGGCGGTGATGTGGAATTGAACGCCGCCATCGGAGGCGATTTGCTGGCCTTGGGCGGCAAGGTCGAGGCGGCGGGCCGTATCGATGGCGATGCCAAACTATCCGGCGGGCGGGTGAAAGCCAAAGCCCAAATCGGCGGCAATTTGATGATGGCGGGCGGCCGCCTGATCTTGGAGCCGGGCGCCGTGGTTAAGGGCAAAACCTGGGCCGTGGGCGGGCGCATTGAAATCGATGGCCGCATCGAAAAAGAGCTGCGCGCCGCCGGACGGCGGGTGATCATCGCCGGAGAGATATTGGGCAACGTGCATGTGGACGCCATCGAGCTTGAGATATTGTCCGGCGCCAAAATTCACGGCAAGCTTTTCTACCGGGCCCCGCACAAGGCGGAAATCCACAATGGCGCCGCGATCTTGGGCGACATCGCCTTCATTCAGTCGGAGCAACCATCCCACATGGTCGGCTCGGCGCTGGCCGCCGCCGGCGGCATTGTGCTGCTCCTGCTGGCGGCGCTGACCGTACTGGGCGCCGCCCAAGTATTGTTGTTCCCCGAGCATTCGATCAGGTCGGCGCGCCTCGGCCGGTCCAGCCCGTGGCGCACCTTTGGCATCGGCTTCGCGGTGCTGGTGGCGACGCCCATCGCCGCCGTCATTCTGTTATCGACGGTGATCGGTATCCCCCTTGGTCTGGTCTTGCTGGCGGCCTATCTCGTGCTGGCATCTCTGGGCCTCGGCAACGCGGCGCTGCTGGTCGGGCGCCAAGGCCTGGCCTGGCTTGGCCGCAATTGGGATGGAGGCGCCTGGGGCCGCATCGGGCTGGTGGTTATCGGTTTGCTGATTATCGCCATCATCGGCTTGATCCCGATCCTTGGCGCCATCGCCGTGCTGGCGGCGATTTCCATTGGCATCGGCGCCTCCGCGGTGCAACTCGCCCGCCACCGCACCGCTTAAGTTTTAAGATATCGGCCGGCCCGGACATATCCCATGCGCGACGACTTTATATTCGATGAGAAAGCCCTCGTGGTATTTGATCTCGAATGGACCGCCTGGCCGGGCTCGGCCGAGCGGGATTGGAGCGGCCCCGGCGAGTTGCGCGAAATTATTCAGTTTGGCGCGGTGAAGGTGGATGTCGCCAATAACCTTGCCGAGATCGGCCATTTCGAATGCTTCGCCCGGCCCACGGTCAACCCGATTTTGAGCGATTATATTATCCAGCTGACCGGCATCACCCAGCCCGATGTGGATGCCGCCCTGCCCTTTGCCGAGACCTGGCCGGTGTTCCGGAAATTCATCGGCGATGGCATGCCGCTGACTTGTTACAACGGGTACGATCCTAAGGTGCTCGGCGAGAACTGCGCCATCAATGACATCGACGATGCCATGCAAGGCCTCAATTTCCACAATCTGAGACCGATGATCATTGACGCCCTGGGCCCCGAAGGCGAAGCGCCGGTCAGCGCCGATCTGGCGCGTCTGTTCGGCGTCGCTGAATCTCAACCGAGCCATACGGCCCTCGGCGACAGCCGCACCATTGTCGATGCGCTCCGCCACCTGCAAAGCCTGCGCTAGAGCCATTTCGGCTTACAACATTGTCCTGACATCGACCACCGCCACGTGGCCGGCGGCCACTTCGGCGACGGCGCGGCGGAACACGTCGGCAAGCGCGCCCGGGTCTTCCACCGGACCCTCGGCCCAGGCGCCGTAGCCCCGCGCCAGGGCGGCGAAATCGATATCGGGCTCGGACATGCGCTGACCGATCCAGGCGTTTTCGGGCGGCCGCGAGCGGGCGCCGGCGATGCGGATCTGGTGATGTTCGTCGTTGCCCCAACTGTTGTTGTTGTTGATCACCATCAGGGTCGGGATCTGGTAATGGACGGCGGTCCAGACGGCGCTGGCGCCCATCAGGAAATCGCCGTCGCCGGTGATGCCGACCGGGAAGCGGCCCATCCCCTTCAAGGCCAGGGACGCGCCGACCATGCCGCCCGGCCCATAGCCGACGCCGCCGCCGCCATCGCCGCCGAGATAATCGCCGGCGCCGGCGAAATTCCACAAACCTTCGGGGAACGAGCGGTTGTTGCGCAAGGTCATGGTCCAGGGTTTGTCCTTCACGGCCTGATACAATTCGTGCACCATGCGCCCGGTGCCGATTGGGGACGCGTCCCAGTCCAGGCGCCAGCGTTCCAACTGGGCGGCGCGCAAGGCCTCGTGGCGCGCGCCGATTACCAAAGCCCGGGCTTGGGCGCGCTTGGCCGCATCGCTATCCCCATCCAGCCCCGCCTTGACCGCTTCGATAAGCTGCGCCAGGCCAAAATGCGGGTCGCAATCGATCTGCAAATCGGTGGCTGATTGGGGGCCGCCATAATGGGCCCACGAATTGGTTTGGGTATGCTCCATGGTCATTTCAATGAGCCGCTGGCCACCCCGCCCGCGAACGCCCTTGAAATAACCGTCGTAAGTCTCGGTCGCATCGACGCAATCGATGGCCAGAATGACATCGGCTTCGCTGCGGATTTCCATATCGCCGGTCAGGTTCTGCGCATGCTGGGTGGGGAAAGCCACCAGATGGTGATCATCATGCATGACAGCCCCTGTCAATTCCGCCAATTCCACCAGCGGATCGCGGGCCCGCAATCCCCGGCCCATACGCCCGGCAACGATCAACGGCATTTCGGCACCGAGCAGCATTTGGGCGGCGTCTTCCAGCGCAACCGGATTGGCGGCCATTGGCGGCGCCGGGCGAAAGCGCGGCAAGTTGACATCTGGGCGCACCAGATTGTCGGGAATAGCGCCTTCCTGGACGCCCAAATCGGTGCACACATAGGTGGGGCCCTTGGGCACCGTCTCCGATATCTTGCGGGCTTTTAAGAGGCTGTCGATGGTCGATTGCAGGGTCAGCGGCTCATCGGTCCATTTGGCGAAAGGCTTGATCAAATCGCTTTGCATGGAGGCCGTATGCACCCAATCGATATAGCGGCGTTTTTCCGGATCGAACGGCCCCGAGCCGCCCAGGATCAGCACCGGCGCCCGATCGCACCAGGCATCATAAACGCCGACCGAGCCGGTCATCAGCCCGACCAGATCATGGACAATGGCCAGCGCCGTCACGCCCGAAGCCTTGGCATAGCCGTGCGCCATGGACATGACGATGGCTTCGTGGGTGCACATGATCATTTCCGGGTCCTGATTGCGGGTGTGGTTGACCAGGGAATCGTGGAGGCCCCGAAACGACGATCCGGGCAGCAAAAACACATGCTTGAAGCCCATCTCCTGGAGGGTCTCGGCGAGGATATCGGAGCCGTATTCCGGCGTCGGCTGGTTGGCCTGCAAATTCACCGGCGTTTCCGGATATTTCATGCTGCCGTAATTGATGGGCTCGGCCATGAAACGCTCTCCCCGATTTGGTTTTGTACGATAGTGCAACCAATACTTATCCAAATATTGTACCCCCCGCAATATTGGCCTAAAATTTGGACCAACAATTGGGAGGTACCACATCATGAGCGAACCTGTATGGAACAAATTCCTGACCGAGCGGGACAAGGCTGTGTTCGGCGATGCCGGCTACGGCGCCCGCGCCGGGTTCGGCAAGAAGCCGGCGCTGCTGGTCATCGACGTCAATTATAATTTCTGCGGCGATACCCGCGAGCCGATCCTCGAATCCATCAAGAAATACCGCAATTCCTGCGGCGAGGATGCCTGGGACGCACTGCCAGTGATCGCCAAGTTGGCCGAAGCGTCCCGCGCCAAAGGTATCCCGGTGATCTATTCCACCGGCGATGGCCGGGGTGATGGCTGGGACCGGGGCGGCTGGGCCTGGAAAAACTCGCGCCAATCCGAAGACCGGGAGCCGCCGGCCGCGCGCACCTCGAACCACAACGGCAACGACATCATGGACGAGATCGCGCCCGGCCCCAAAGACATCGTCATCGAGAAGCTGAAACCCAGCGTATTCAACGGCACCGCATTGATGGGCCATATTAACAATCTCGGCGCCGACAGCCTGATCGTCACCGGCACCACCACGTCGGGCTGCGTGCGGGCGACCGTGATCGATGCTTTCTCGTTGAACCTTCGCGTCACCATCGCCGAAGAAGGCTGTTTCGACCGCTCCGAGGCGTCGCACGCCATAAACTTGTGCGACATGAACGCCAAATATGCGGACGTGATCGCCGCCGACGAGGTGCTCGAACATATCAACGGGCTCGATGTCGAAGATCTTGACTACAACCTGCCGTCGGGCACGCCGGGCGCTTAAGAGCTACATGGCCACACCGAAACGCGGCTACGCCGACTTTGCCGAACATCTGGTGCGCCTGGACAAGGCGGGGCTGGTGCGGCGCATTGATGCGGAGGTCAACAAAGATACCGAGCTGCATCCCCTGGTGCGCTGGCAGTACCGGGGCGGCATACCGGACGAAGAACGCAAAGCCTTTGTCTTTTCCAATGTTACCGATGCCAAAGGGCGCAAATTTGATATGCCGGTGGTGGTCGGCGCCATGGCCGGCAGCCGCGCCATCTACCGGGCCGGCTTGGGCGTCGATGCCGATGAAGTCGGTTCCATCTGGGCCCGCGCCATCGATAATCCAGTCGCGCCAATCGAAGTCACGGACGCGCCAGCCCAAGAAATTGTCTTGGAGGGTGATGATCTGCGGGGGCCCGGCAAGGGATTGGACGCTTTGCCGGTGCCGATCTCGACGCCCGGTTACGACAGCGCGCCCTACATCACCGCCGGCAATTTCGCCACCCGCGATCCCGACACCGGCGTGCAAAACCTCGGCACCTATCGGGGCGGGCTGAAGGCGGCCGACCGCATCGCCGTGCGCATGTCGACCCGTTCCGGCGGCGCCGGCGGCTATCCCCATTGGCTGCAATACCAGGCGCTGGGTGAGAAGATGCCGTGCGCCATCGTTCTTGGCTGCCCGCCATGCGTTGCCTATACAGGGCCCCAGAAACTGCCCATGGGCACCGACGAGCTGGCCGTCGCCGGCGGCCTGGCCGGCGAGCCGATCCGGGTGACAAGATGCCACAGCATCGATCTGTTGGTGCCGGCGGAGGCGGAGATCATCATCGAAGGGCTGATCGATACGGAATATCTGGAACCGGAAGCGCCGTTCGGCGAATCCCACGGCCATATCGCCCTCGAAGATTTCAATATGATCTTCGACGTCACCGCCATTACCCGCAAAAAAGACGCCCTGTTCGTGTCCATCATCTCCCAAGTGACGCCGTCCGAATCCAGCGCCATCAAGCGCGACGCCTACGAGCAGATGTTTCTTAGCCATCTGCAAAACGGCCTCGGCATCCGGGGCGTGCAAAACGTCGTCATGCACGAGCCCTTGTCCAATATCCGCCGGGTGATCTTCCTGGTGATGGCGCCGGGCACGCCCAAAACCGAAGTGTGGCGCGCCCTTTATGGCGCTTCCTCGTTGCGCGCCGATTGCGGCAAATACGTGATGGCGGTGAGCGAGGATATCAACCCGGACAACGGCGATGCGGTGTTCTGGTCCCTCGCCTACCGGGCCAATCCGGCCGAGGACGTGGTCATCCTTGGGCATAGGGACGGCGGCCATGGACCAAAAGGCGGCGCCCGGTCCAGCGACGGCACCATGCTGGTGGACGCCACCCTGAAACATGCATCGGCGCCCCTCGCGCTGCCCAAAAAACCCTATATGGAGAACGCCAAGGAATTGTGGGAGCGTCTGCAACTGCCTCCGCTTAGCCCGGAGGCGCCGTGGCACGGCTATTCCCTCGGCGACTGGTCGGACGAATGGGACGCCCTTGCCGCGCGCGCCACCGACGGCGATTACATGAGCAATGGCGAGCGATCCAAGCAGATGCGGGCCAAAGACATAAAGCCGAACACCCCGGTCCGCGATGTGTTGAAGTAGCCATGACCGAGGCCATCGGCAAACCGGTTCGCCGCATCGAGGATGTGCGCCTGCTCACCGGCAAGGGCCAATTCACCGACGATGCCAATGCTGCCGGCCAAGTTCATGCGGTCATGGTCCGCTCACCACACGCCCACGCCCGCATCCTGGCCATCGACAGTTCCGCCGCCATGAAAATGCCGGGGACGCTGGCCGTCTATACGGGCGCCGATTGCGCCGCCGATGGGCTGGGTGCGATCCCGCACAGCCCTTTGCCGAAGACCGAGCATGATCTGAAATTGACCGGCCCCGGCGGCGGCGATGTCTTTATCGGCCCGCACATGGCACTGCCCACCGACAAGGCCCGCCATGTGGGCGAGGCGGTTGCCATGGTGATCGCCGAAACCCAGGCGCAAGCAGAGGATTCCGCCGAAGCGGTGCGCGTCGATTACGAGCCACTGGGCCACAACATCGATGCCCTGGCAGCCACCCAATCGGCGCAGCCAAGCGTCTGGAACGAATTGCCCGGCAATGTCTGCGTCGACAGCGTCTTCGGTGACGTCGCCGCTACCGATGCCGCCTTCGCCGCCGCCGAACATGTTGTGTCGGCGCAGTTTCATATTGGCCGGGTCACCGGTGTGCCCATCGAGCCGCGCGCGGCGCTGGCCATCCATGACGCCGCCACCGGGCGCACCACGCTGCATGCGGGCTCCGGCGGCGCCGTCCGGCAAAAGCACGAGATAGCGCAGGTTTTGGGCGAGGAGCCCGGCAATATCCGGGTCTTGTCTTTCGACGTGGGCGGCAATTTCGGCACCCGCAACCGGGTCTACGTGGAGGTCGTTCTGGTGGCCTGGGCGGCGAAAAAGCTGGGCCGCCCGGTGAAATTTACCGCCGGGCGCGGCGAAAGCTTCCTCAGCGATTACCAGGGCCGGGATTTGCACACCTCGGTCCAATTGGCGCTGGATGCAAGGGGCCGGTTCTTAGCCATGCGCGCCGACAATATTTCCAACCAGGGCGCCCGCGCGGTTTCGTTCTCGCCGATCGCCAAGGGCGCCAACCTGATCACCGGCAACTACCGCATTCCGGTGGCCAGCATCCGGGCGCGCGCCGTCTTTACCAACACCATGCCGACCCAGGCGTACCGCTCGTCGGGCCGGCCCGAGGTTACCTTCGCCATGGAACGGCTGGTGGAATTGGCGGCGCAAAAACTGGACATGGACCCGATCGCGCTGCGCCGCCGCAACCTGATCGACGCGGACGAAATGCCCTACGCCAATCCCCTCGGCATGATTTATGATTCCGGCGATTACGATCAATGTATCGACATGGCCCTCGCCCGGGCCGGCTGGAGCGGCATCGATGCGCGCCGCGCCGAGGCCGAAAGGCGCGGCCAATTGCTCGGCGTCGGCTTTGCCAGTTACGTGGAATCCTCCATCGGCACGCCGCTCGAACAAGCGCGCATCACGGTCACCGACGAAGACCGCATCGATGTGGTGATCGGCACGCAGCCGTCCGGCCAGGGGCACGAAACCAGCTTCGCCCAGGTCGCCGCCGAATGGCTGGGCGTGCCGGTAGAACAGGTGCGCATCCGCATCGGCGATACCGATGTGGTCCAGGTGGGCGGCGGCAGCCATTCGGGCCGCTCCATGCGCATGGCCGGATCGGTGATCGTCATGGCCGCCGACGATCTGATCGAAAAAGGCAAGCAAGCCGCCGCCGATGTGCTGGAAGTATCGGAAAGCGATGTGGAATTCGAGGCTGGCCAGTTCCGGGTGCCGGGCACCGACCGCAGCATTGACTGGTTCGCACTGGCCAGGAGCGGTCATGCGGGCGCCCTCGATGTGACCCGCGACAACGAGATGCAGACGCCGGTGTTCCCCAACGGCTGCCATATCTGCGAGGTGGAGCTGGACCCGGAGACCGGCGCCGCCAAACTGACCCGCTACACCGCCATCGACGATGTGGGCCGCGCCATCAACCCGATGATCGTGCACGGCCAGACCCACGGCGCCGTGGTGCAGGGGCTGGGCCAGGCGATGCTGGAATCCTGCGTTGTCGATCCCGGGACCGGCCAGGTGTTGACCGGCTCGCTAATGGATTATGGCCTGCCCCGCGCCGCCGACGTGCCCAACATCAACGTCGCCCTCAACGAGGTGCTTTCGCCCACCAACCCGTTAGGGGTAAAGGCCGGCGGCGAAGGCGGCACCACTGTCTCGCCGGTTGCCTACACCAACGCGGTCCTGGATGCGCTGAAAGATCTGGGCGTCACCGATATTCAGATGCCGCTGACCCCGCACCGCATCTGGCGGGCGATCCGGGAAGCTGGTTAAACTCTAGATCCCGGTCCCGGCTGTCTTTATAAAATGGCGAATGATTTTGATCTCGAACAGCGCGACCTGCTCGTAAGGGTCGGCGGCGGTGATGGCCTCCGCCGCGGCCATGTTCTCCGCCTCGATGATCCACACGCTGGCATTCATATTGCCGTCTTCGTCCATGGTGGGGCCCGCAAAAATAAGCGTATCTCCTATGGAGGCGGCATATTCCAGATGGGCCGGCCGGGTTTTTAGCCGTAACGCAGCCGTGTTCGGCTTGTCTTCCCGGAAAACAAAAAATTGCATAATCAGGCCCCTGTAACCCGGTCCCAGAACGCCGCCGCGTCGTCCGGTTCCGCATCACCGCGCCAGGCGACGTGCTGGTCGGGGCGGATAAGGGCGAAATTGCGCCCGTACAAATCGCGGGCGCCGTCTTCGGGAACATCGGCTACCATCACTGGAATGCCGCGCAGCCCGGCTTCCGATAGAAGCGCTTCGCCGCCCGGCGCACCAAACCTTAAAAGCGTAAAGCCGGGACCGAAGGTGTCGTAAAGGGAGCGGCGGTCTTCGATCCAATAATGCGGGGCGCGGCCGCCGGGACAGGCCGAGGGGATGTAGTCCACCGCCGAGTCAGGCGGCGGCGCGGTGCCGTCATCGACGATGATGTTCGAGCCGTCATAGCGGGCGCCCAGCTGGATGCCGAGGCTGGCGAACTCTTCCGTGAACTTCATCAGCTCGGCTTTGAAACCGGCCCGCGCGGCCTCGCCAACCTGGCCCGCAGCTTCCATGTTTTTCGGGTATTGCAAATCGCCGATCTGGGCGGCCAGGCGGCCCGATTCATTGGTATTGCGGATGCCGATGGGCCGCCGCTCGGCCTCGTAACTGGCCAGCAGCTTGGCCCCGCCCCAGCCCTGGATCACGGCGGCCAGCTTCCAGCCCAGATTGACCGCGTCGTCGATGCCGGTGTTGAAGCCGAAGCCGCCGGACGGGGTGAACAGATGCACCGCGTCGCCGGCCAGAAAGACGCGGCCCGCCTGGTAGCCATCAGTGACCAGCGCCAATCCGGCGACCCAGTCCTGCACCGACACCGCCTCGATTGGAATGTCGGCGCCGACCGCGTTCCGGAACATGGCGACGGCGTCGATATCGGCAATCGTCTTGCCCTTGGGCATTTCCGCCAGCATCAGAAAATCGCCCTTGCCGTCGAGGGTGATGCAGTCGGTGCGCAGATCGTTGTTGATGGTCAGGTAGTGCCAGCCGATGTCCATACCGAGGATGTCATAGACTTGGGGCGCGCGCATGAAGGCGGAAATCATGTCGCCGTCATAGAAATTTTTGCCCGACGAGGAGCGCCCCTGGTAATTGAAGCCAAGCTGGCGGCGCACCATCGACTGGCCGCCATCGCAGCCGGCCATGTAATCGGCGATGATGCGATCCCGCGCGCCGGTTTTCACATCCTCGATCTCGGCCTCCACGTGATCGGCGTGCTGGGTAAAGGACACCAGCCGCCAGCCGAAACGAAGCTCGGCGGCGCCAAACTGCTCGGCGTGGGTTTTGAACACGGCTTCGAAATAGAACTGGTTGGAGCGGTGCATAGGCTCCGGCGTCAACAATGTCGGACCCCAGGGGCCGGGGTTTTCGGTCTTTTCCCTTCCCGTGGGCATTTTGATGCGGGCCAGCTCGTGACCGGCGAAACGGGTCACATAAATCACGTCGGTGGGATGATCGGGGGGCACGCCGGTCTTGCGCAAAGCAGGCGCGAAGCCCAGCCGGCGCACGGTCTCCATGGTGCGGGAATTTAAAGATGAGCCCTTGGGGTGCGTCGTTGTGGTCTCGCGCTCATTGACGAGCAAGCACTTGACGCCGCGGCTGGCCAGCTCCATGGACAGGATTAATCCCACCGGCCCGCCGCCGACAATCAGAACTGGTGTGCGTATTTCCGCCATTGGTATTTCTCTAAGCCGTCCAGTTTGCAACCGGGAAAGTCAGGTGGTTTACTCCCAATCCCGGTCCTTGTTTTCAATTATGTAAAACCCATGCCCCAAAAAACAACACCTTCCAAGCCTTCCTCCATTGAAATCATCAAAACCCTCGGCGCCCGCATCGAAGTTACGCGCCAAGGCAAGGGCCGCCCGGTTCTGGTGCTGCACAGCGAAGACGCTTATGAAACCGGCTCGGACCTGATCGATACACTGGCCAAAAAGCGCGAAGTGATCCAGTTCAAGATGCCCGGCTATGGCAAGTCCGGCCCGCCCGGCGATTTGCGCTCCATCGATGACATCTCTTATCTGTATCTGGATATCCTTGACCAGATGGACTTGAAGAAGGTCACCATCCTCGGCTTTTCCGTCGGCGGCTGGCTGGCCGCCGAGATGGCG
>Ga0114996_10001346_pt1 | contig 33173 bp, 25 predicted proteins | sample ArcticOcean_MG_C_4_FD_87039 | JGI IMG/M metagenome (GOLD analysis project Ga0114996, IMG submission 87039) | Marine microbial communities from western Arctic Ocean - ArcticOcean_MG_CB4_134 | ecosystem: Environmental > Aquatic > Marine > Oceanic | place: Arctic Ocean: Canada Basin | collected... | reverse complement strand
CGTCGCCTGATGCCCGGACGCTTCATGAGTGAACCGCACACTCATGCGGTAGTCGCGAAACGGATTCGGGGTGCCGTCTTCGGAGGCCTCCGGGCCGTCGAACGTCAGCGTCACCGGCTGCCAGCGCACCGCTTGGGCAGGCTCAACTTGTGGCGCGGCCGAGCTGATGGCAACAGCCACAACGACGCTGAATATCAGCCGCTGCCAAAAGGCAAGCGATGGAGCCAACGTGCGCCGGGAACAAGGAAAGGATTTTTGGGCCATTACCAACAGTAACCGATGGACAGCAACCGATGGAGAACGATGCGGACGCGCCCAGTTTCGCCCTGGAGGGCGTCCGTGGGTGAAGTCTACTGGCCCTGGGCGAAACGCCGCCGCGCGGTGTGATCTGCGGCCTTCTTCATCGGGTTTCCGCGGGACTCGCAATAAATGATAGCGACCCATGCCGTCCGATGAAGAGCGGATACGCAAGCCGGGTTGGTCTCCACCAGAGCCCGCCTCCGCTTCCCCGGCTGCTTTGATCATGCCCCTATTCGGCTGGATACGCTATGCTTTTTCAGTCAACGGCAACACGTCCCTGCTTTCTTGGCCTCGCCTCAGGGGTCCACTCCATTTTCTCGAAAGAAACAACAGAGCCGCGGGCGGCAGCCTGCGGTCAACACCCGAAATCACTGCCCAGCAAATCAAACCCAAGAGCGTAACGACCTTCTGTGCGCGGCGCGAGAGTCACCGTACAGCAAACGCGCGAGGGAGAATCGCAGCTCGTCTTCCCGATGTCGACGATTCTCCCCTACAAACTTACCAACAACGAACCAAGGAGATGTTTTTGTTGGCCTTGACAGCCACTGGGTACGATCGTGCGGAAAGCGCGCACCTTACTAGTACACTAGTGTCGGAATCGGAGGCCAGCAAATGCGTAAAATGATCGCTTTCTTTCTGCTCACCGTTGGGGCGGTGACTCTCGTTTCGCCGGATTCAGCTCTAGCGGCTGACCCCAATACCCTTTCTGGCGACGAAAGGCGGCAGGGGTTCGTCTTGCTATTCGACGGGAAGACTCTCGATGGCTGGGATGGGGACAGCCGAGTGTGGTGGGTGGAGGACGGGGCGATCGTTGGATCGAGCGAGAAGTACAGTCCTGAGCACAATACTTTTCTTGTCTACAAGATGCCCTACACAGACTTCGTCCTCAAAGCGGAAGTCAAGCTGCGGAACGGCAACAGCGGCATTCAGTTTCGGGGTAAGCTCTTGCCGGATTGGGTTGTCCACGGATATCAGGCCGATTTTTCGTTTGCAGGAGAGCGCTCGGCGTGGGGCAACTTCTACGAAGAAAAGGGCCGCGGGCGGGGTGTGATGCCGACTCCAGGCGCGGGCTGGGAAAAGGCCAAAAACATTGTGCGGGAGAAGGACTGGAACCAATACGAGATTTACGCCAAGGGAAGTCACATCCGGCTGACTCTCAACGGAGTGGTGACGATCGACACCCACGATCAGAAGACGTCATCCGGAGTAATCGGCTTCCAGTTACACATGGGAGATCCGATGGAAGTTCGCGTCCGCGGGATCAAGATCAAACCGTACTGAAGGGCGTCGAACCGCGGGCTAGGAGGCGTTCGCTCGCGTGTCGGGCGTGTGGCCAATTCGACGGGCAAAGTTTCGTAAACTATTCAAAACAATGGTGGGCGCGCCCAGACTCGAACTGGGGACCTCCTGCGTGTGAAGCAGGCACTCTAACCAACTGAGCTACGCGCCCGTTGTATCCGCTGAACTTGCCTGAAATACGGCAAGCTTGACATACGGCAAGTTTGCAATACGGTAAAAATAAGCCACGGCAAGATCGATTCGTCCAGCTTCGCCGTAAGCACTACTGTCAGTATGGATCGTTTAGGATGAGATGGCGGAATCCACTCGGCCAGGGTCCGCCACCTCGATTTGCAAACTGAGCCATCTTCCCAGCACTCAACTTACCGCCTCATGATAGCAAGCTAGCCGAGTTTTCGATCCGTCATGCGCCGGAAAAGCAAGAAATCGCGACGCCGCGGCCTTCGGCGGCGCGCCTTGCGCGTGGGGCTATGGGCGGCGGGCTTGATCGCCGCTTTCTATCTGTCTTGCACGGTCAGTCTTGTTCTGCTCCGAACACTGAATCCTCTCGTAACAGGCGTTCAGCTCCAGCGCCGAATCGAAGCCGCGTTATCGCCCGACACGACCTACGAAAAGCGTCAAACATTCGTCCATCTCGACGAAATCCCCTTGCACGTTCAGCGGGCTGTGATTGCCGCTGAAGATGGCTCTTTCTATCAGCACGGCGGCGTGGACTGGGCAGAGATACTAATCGTGTTGGGCGAATACCGCAAAAGCGGCCGGATGCGAGGCGCTTCGACCATCAGCCAGCAGTTGGTCAAGAACCTCTTTCTAACAACCCATCGCAATCCCGTTCGCAAGTTACTCGAATATACGCTGCTGCCCATTGCCGAGCTGATCCTGCCGAAGGACCGCATTCTGGAACTGTACCTCAACGTCATCGAATGGGGACCAGGAGTCTACGGCGTGGAGGCGGCGGCGCAATATCACTATGGCGTCTCTGTTTCCGCGCTGGACCGCGGCCGGGCCGCCCGACTCGCGGCTTGTATTCCCGCCCCCCGCATCTGGAAACCGCGGCGAATGGATGAGTACAGCGCCAAGATTCTCCAGCGCATGCGGCAGCGGGGATGGTGATCTTGCGCGTCACGAGCCCCGCTCCGGCCTGGCGCACGCATCTTGCGTGCCGTGTCGCCATCCGTGGCGACATCGCCTCACCACGGTACGCGAGCACCACAAACCCGCCCAACGAAACAATGAGGGCCAATCGCGGACCTCCCCATCACGCAATAAGAAATGCGGGCCAACTCGACCGTTCACGGATTGGATATAAAGGGAACCACCTTTTTCTCAACAGCTTACACGATGAATCCTAAGGTCGCCCCAGATCGGCTTGCTATCATAAAATCGGAACAATCCACGATGAACTGTTTTCCATATCGAGCTAAGCCGGCAAGCGGTCGAAGGCCCGCCAGCCACAAAAAACCAGAAACCCTCTCATATACTCGCAAATCCTCTCATTGAAAAAGTTAACAATTTATGAATGAGTAACTTGCGCCATGATCGCCTAGCTCCATTGAGACCTTTTTGCGAGCGAATGCGATGGTGATGGCACTAAAAGAGACCAAAAGTGTGAAAACTGTGAAAATCCATAGTATCGCTGGGTGAAACAGGATCGCTGGGTGAAACAGGTTCGCTGGCTCGCTGATTCCGATCTTGGCAACACGGATCATCCCGGCAATCCGTTGAAAACCACACAACGCAGGAGTGATGAACGTTCAGCATGACACCCAGGCATCCAACGAAAGACTTTGAACAACTAGAAGTCAGTCAGATTTATTGTCCGAAATGCAAGTCGGCCATGCCGGTGCGGAAACGCTTGTTGCTCGTGCTGCTGGATAAGGAAACCTACGATTACGTCTGCGCCCGTTGCGGCTTCCCCGTGGGCAGGAAAGAAGAGCCCCTGCAACCGGCGCCTCTCGCCATCCCGAAAATGCGGGGAAAGCGAATGCGGGGAAAGCGACAGTAGCTTTCGGCGACTTGCGGCCGGCTCCTCTTGCATTGGACGATTTCCATTGGACAACCTGCCTGACGTGAAACACAGGTCATTAAAAACCGGGCATTGAACACGGGGCATCGAACACGGGGCATCAAGCCCAGATCATTGAGCTACGATAGGGCCAGGAGAGGTGACCGATGAGAACCTCGCGGAGAGAATGGATGAAAAAGAATATAGCTTTGGCCGCAATCGCCCCCACGGTATTGGCCCCGCAACGTGCCAGTGCCTACAGCGTGGATGAGATCGAGAAGCGCCTCAAGTCGGACCGGGGAATTGAAGGGGTGACCAAGCACGACCTCCCGACACCCTCGCTTCTGCTGAACCTCGATGCGTTCGAAGCGAATATCGCTGCCATGGCCGAGCACGCCAAGAAGTCTTCCGTCAATATGCGCCCCCACGCCAAAACGCACAAGTGCTTGGAGATCGCCCGGCGACAGGTGGGCGCCGGAGCGATCGGCTGCTGCACGGCGACAATCCATGAGGCTGAGCAGATGGCGGCCGCCGGAATCAGCGGCATTCTGATCACCTCCGAGCTGGTCGGTCCCAATAAGATGGCACGTCTGGTGAGGCTGACCGCGCGGCACCCTGGCACGATGGCGGTGGTCGATAATCCCGAGCACGCCCGACAGCTAAGCGAAGCGGCGCAAGCGGCCAAAGTGGATCTCAACATCCTGGTCGATATCGACCCGGTGGGCCGACGCACCGGGACTGCCGCGGGCAAGAAGGCCGTGGCGCTGGCAAAGACGATCGACAAGCTCACAGGACTCAATCTGAAGGGAGTACACGGCTATTCCGGGGCTTCATCGCACGTTCCAGGCTGGGACGCCCGCAAGGATCATTCAGAAACGTATATGACTCCCGTGATCGACAGCTTCAAGCAGATGCAACGCGAGGGGCTGCCAGCCGAGATCATGTCGGGCGCCAGCACAGGCACTTATAACATCGACACGGGCTTTGACGGCATGACGGAGCTTCAAGTCGGTTCCTACGTTTTCATGGATGTCGATTACCGCCGCATCGGCGGAAAGAGCGGGCCGGTCTATGAAGATTTCAAACCGGCGCTGACCGTTCTGGCGACGGTCATCAGCAAGAACCACGAAGACCGCGCCACGCTTGACTCCGGGCTGAAAGCCTTCGCAACCGACCGCGATTTCGGACCCGAGGTGATGGGCTACCAAGGCGTGAGTTACGGCTTTGGAGGCGACGAGCACGGCATCTTAACCCTGGATAATCCCAGCAAGCCCGTTCGTCTCGGGGATAAGATCGAGCTGATCGTGCCGCATTGCGACCCCAACGTCAACCTCTACGACCGCATGTACTGCACCCGCGGAGATCGAGTCGTCGATAGCTGGATGGTGACCGGGCGGGGCTACGCCTAGCCTCGTAGCGGGCCGGGCCGGCGCCTCGAGTTTGGCCTTTCCGGCGTGGCGAGTTTGGCCTTTCCGGCGTGGCGTACGGCTCTGCCGTGCCGCCTCGCGCCTCCGGCGCGTGGTTCGGGGAATCGCCGAGCGTTGGGACTCCAGCTACGGAGTCGAGCTACCGACTCCAGCCACGGAGCCACCACGGCGAGCAAGCGCGAACGAAATCATAGCCAGCCTCTCGCGTATTATCCCCGTCAGCCGCTGAAAAAAGCGAGCGAAGAATAAATCCGAGCCACAACTTCGCTCTGTCCCCCCCGGCTGTATAATAGGGACGTTAGTTCTCCGCCGTGAGCCTTCCTCGGGCCTAGGTTCGGCCCTCCCGATTTTATCCCAATTGATTCGTAAATCGCCGGATTAGTGTAGAATTATTCCGGCTAACGGGTATGATCCAATATCTTGTCGGACTCCTGCTGATCGTTGCACTGCTGTGGATCTGGTCGGCTTTCACCGCGTCGCCGGCCACGAAACGGCAAGGCGACAAACCCGCGCCGCTGGTCGGGCCACAAAGTAGCGCCGCCAGAAAGTAGCACCCAGCCGGCCGGCGATCGTGTCGTTTCTCGACCCGCTGCATAAGGAACCCATGCCTCTATTCAAAACTCGTAGCGCGGCCATCTACGGTGTCGATGCGCTGCTGATCGACGTCGAAGTGGATATGTATATGGGTGACGCCAAGGACTTCACTACGGTGGGTCTGCCCGACACCGCCGTGCGGGAGAGCCGTGAGCGAATCAAGTCGTCTCTGATTAACACGGGGTATGGGTATCCGAACAAAGCGGTCACCGTCAATCTGGCGCCCGCCAATCTTCGTAAAGAGGGTGCTGGCTTCGATCTGCCCATGGCGCTGGGAATCATGGGGGCCATGGGTACCATCTCGATCGAAGGAATGGAAGACTTCCTGGTCCTCGGGGAACTATCGCTCGACGGCGGGCTCCGGCCCGTAAGAGGCGCCTTGCCGGTTGCGGTCTGTGCCAGAGACTCCGGTGTTCCCAATGTCATCCTGCCCATGGAGAATGCCGCTGAGGCGGCGGTAGTCGATGGGGTGAATATTTTTGGAGTGAACCACTTAAGAGAAGTGGTTGGTCTGCTTGAGAATCCGGGGTCTCGCAAGCCGGTTGAGGCGAATGGAAACGATTGCCGCACGCCCTCCCGTGGCTGGATGCACGATTTTCGCGATGTCAAGGGTCAAGAGACGGCCAAGCGCGCGCTGGAAGTCGCCGCCGCCGGCGGGCACAACCTCTTAATGGTCGGCCCGCCAGGCTCGGGTAAGACGATGCTTGCCAAGCGGCTCCCCGGAATCCTGCCCAAGCCATCTTTCAACGAGGCGCTCGAGACGACCAAAGTGCATAGCGTCGCGGGGGTGCTCGAGCCCAACCAGGGCCTGCTGGAAGGACGCCCTTTCCGGGCGCCGCATCACAGTATTTCCAGTGCCGCTTTGGTCGGAGGAGGCGTCGGGATGCCGCGTCCGGGGGAAGTCAGCTTCGCGCACAATGGTGTCTTGTTTCTTGACGAGTTTCCTGAGTTTCCCCGCAATGTCCTGGAGCTGCTGCGCCAGCCGCTCGAAGACGGCAACGTCACGATCGCCCGCTGCAATCTCAGTCTCACGTTCCCCTCCGCGTTCATGCTCGTTTCGGCGATGAACCCGTGCCCGTGCGGATACCACGGAGACCCCAGCCGTGAGTGCCGCTGTTCGCCGGCCATGATCCAGCGCTACGTCTCGAAGATCAGCGGGCCGCTGCTCGATCGCATCGACATCCATGTGGAAGTTCCGCCAGTCAAATACCGCGAACTCCGCTCGGAGGGGACGGCGGAGTGCTCCGCCGACATCCAGAACCGCGTCGAAGTGGCCCGTCAAGTTCAAATGGTTCGCGGGTTCCCCAACGCCCTGATGCCGTCGAACGTGATTCGGAAACACTGCCGCCTTGACGAAGCCGGGGAGAAGACTCTCGAAGCGGCCGTGCTGCGCATGGGGCTTTCCGCCCGTGCGCACGACCGCATCCTAAAGGTCGCACGGACGATTTGCGACTTGGCGGGAGAGCAAGACATCAATGTCTCTCACCTTGCTGAAGCAGTTCAGTACCGCAGCCTGGACCGGACGTACTGGGCGTGAACCTGCTGGGCATGAACGGCCTGGGCGTGAACGAAGGCCCATGCCTTCGATCAGACGCCAGAGTTGGCGGTCAGGACGATTGAGTGAGCTTGCCGAAGATCTCATGAAATAGCTGCCGCGTGCTCTGCCGCAACTCATCCACTGTGTTCGATAGCTGCGCCGGAGCTGGCTTCACTGGACTCCAACGGCCCAGAAGGTTCGCCACGATCTCTAACTGTGACGGTGAACTCGGCAGCTTGTGAGACGAAGGTCCGGTGGCAAGGCGAATCGCGTGGTCGAGGGAACGGAAGATGACCGCCGCCCGCGACAGGCGGTCGACTTGGGTCGCGGTGAGGCCGCCCATCGCGCGAATCATCTCAATCCTCGCGCGCGTGTTCAGCGAAGAGAAAAAGAGAACGGCGTCCTTGAGTCGTAAAGACATCAGGATGAAGTCGATGTCATAGTAGCCCCCCGGACCCGCTTTGATCGGGTGGCTCGGCCCTTGAGAACGCTCAAGCTTTTCGCGCATTTCCATCAGCTTGCCGGCCGTATCCCGGCTCGTGCCAAAGCGTTCCCAATCGACGTTCTGCAACTCACTCAGAAACGACGTGCCGCGCTCGATGTCACCGGCGATTGTGCGCGCCTTCATGTAGGTCATCGCTTCCCAAGGCTCGGCTTGCTCGGCGAAGTACTTCTTGTAGCGAGATTCGGTCTGAATCAGCGCCCCGTCGCGGCCCATCGGACGCAGGCGAGTGTCAATGGAAAAAAGCACACCCTCTTGCGTGTAGCTGCTGATGATGTCGATCAGGCCTTCCGCCGCGTCATGCCACCAGGCCCTCTCAGCCGCTCCTTCATCCGTAATAACGAAGACCAGGTCGGCGTCCGACCCGATGTCGAATTCGCCCATACCCAGCCGGCCCAGAGCGATTATCTGCATTGGGTTCTTGGGCCGCTCGCTGCCGGATGTTCCCGCAATCTCGCGAATCGCGATCTCGAACGCCGCCCGAATCACCCACTCTGTCAGCCGGCTCGTTTTCGCGAGAGTCGTGAATATCGGATCCCCGCCATACACGCTTTCCGCCTGAATCCTGAGCATCCGACGGCGGTAGAAACGCCGCAGGGCGGTGCGCGAATCGCTCGCGGGCTCAGGGGAATCGAGGAAACGATCGATCGCCGGGTAGTTCTCGAAACCGCCGCCGTCGAAGCCGCCCTCACTGCTCGTATCGCCGCGGCCGGCCGCATCGTCGCCAACCCCCATCTCGCGGCGCTCACCTGATTCCCGGGATGCGCCAGCCTCGACCACCGGCTTGAGTTCCGCCGTGTCTTCCGGGTGCCGGATCAGATGCTCCGCCAGGTGCGGACTATGTTCGAACAAATCGGCGACACAAGCGATCAGCTCGGGGCTCCCCTCGAAAAGGGCCAGCAGTTCTGGGGACGACACAAACTTGTTTAAGAAATGCTCAAAGTGCTTTCGCCCGTGATGGATCTTTGTCGCCAGCACGGCCGCGGCGAGCTTGGGAGACTGCCGCTCGAGGTGGCGGAGCTGCGCTTCCCAACTATGTTCCGGCTCGGGGGTCCCGGCGCGGCGGCTTGCTTGGGGCTGCCGCGGCGGCGAAACGGGAACGCTAGCCTGCGGTGACTGCCCTCCAATAACCCGTTCGTAGATTTCGGTGACATCCGCGAAGTGACCCTTGACTTGGCTCATCAAGGCATCGCTTTCTTGAGGAGCGCTTTCTTGAACACTACTTTCTCGAACACTGCCTTCTCGAAGACTGCCTTCTCGAAAAGCGCCTTCTCGAAAAGAATCAGGGCCATCCAACTTGCTTGCCAGGACTTGCCGCGACTGCTCATCGGGCGGAATCGTATGCGTCTGGCGGTCGTGATCCATCTGGAGCCGATGTTCGATCACCCTTAGATAGGTGTAGGCCGATTGCAGCGGCGAGTGATCTTGCGCGGACAAATACCCCTTGTCCCTCAAGCGCTGGAGACTAAATAATGTTCCACCGTTGCGAACCCAGGTATCCGGCCCGCCATAAAGCCGTTGCATGCATTGGACGAGAAACTCGATATCGCGGATTCCTCCCCGGCTCAGCTTTACATCCAGCCCCGCTCCGCGCCGGAGCGAGAGCTTGCGGTGGATCCGGTCGCGGGTTTCAGAGAGCCGTTCGATGGTCGAGAAGTCGGTGGTTGTCTGATAGATCAGCGGCTCGATGATCTGCAAAAACCTCTCCCCCAGCGCGCGGTCGCCCGCTACCGCCCGAGCCTTGATCAGCGCTTGAAGTTCCCAATCACGCGCCCGCTGGTGATAGTACCTGACCGCCGCTGAGAGGGGCGGTGCGACTTCCCCTGACGAGCCCTCCGGCCTGAGTCTCAAGTCCACGCGGTAACACGCCCCTTCGGGAGTCATTTGGGACAGAAGCTTCGTCAGATCCTGAGCCGTTTGGGTGAACAACTCCCGAACGGGGATCTTCACCGGCCCGCTGGTCTTGCCGTCTCCGGTATACAAGAAAATCAAATCGATATCGGAGCTGTAGTTCAACTCCTGCCCTCCCAGCTTGCCCATCGCCAAAATGACGAACTGAGATTCGATGGGCTCGTCATCCGCTCCGGTCAAAGGCCTTCCGAACCTGCGGATGAGCTGCTGATGGAGGTACGCTTGCGCCCCTTGCAGGATGGCATCGGCGAGGCTGGAGAGCTCCAGCGTCACCTCGGCCAAAGTGGCCAATCCGAGCAGATCTCGGAGGGCGATCCGCAAAAGGTGCATCTTCTTGAACCTGGAGAGGAAATGCGCTGTCGCCGCGTGATCGCGCTCAGGCCGTAGCCAGCCCAGATCCGCGCGCAATTCCTCGGCGGAGAGGACCCGGTACAGCTTTTCCGAGTCGAGCGCCCAGTCCAGAAGTTGCGGGTATCGAAACAGCGTCTCGGTGAGCGCATGGCTGTGGGAAAAGACCGTGAGCAGGGCTACGAGCCGGCTCTTCGACCGAAAAAGAGAGTGAACCGCCGTTCCCTCCTGGTCTTCTTTATCCTGCTGTCCCCCATTCTGTTTTGCTCGCGGCTTCTGCTCCCCGCGCAGCTCCTTGTTCCCCCGCAGCTCCTCAATGAAGCGCCCAAGGTAGTGAAAAGCACTATCTGGATCAGGGCTTTGCCGCAGTAGCGACTCAAGAGTTCGCAGCTCGACTTCGGAAAAGTGCTGCTCCACAAGAAGCAGATCCTTCACGGCACGGGCGCGATCTCTAAACGGAACAGATTCTAACAGCGAATGCACAGTAAATAATGAAGATAGCGCACAACGACGGTGCGACTCGGGACAGCGTGGTCAGCGGCGAGATCCGCCAGCTCAGTCGGCACAATCCAGCATCGGCCAGCCACGGCTGCTCTCCAGCTAGCTAGCTTCGTTTCAATTGGCTGAACCGCCGTGCGGTATCGCTCCTATCACGCCCGTCGCCCCATCGCGAATCGACTGTGCTCAATCGCCAAACACGCTACAATCAAATGTTTTGCGGAGGGATATATATGGCATTTGATCCGAAGGGGGTGAAGTTTGTCCTCACCGCGCCCGACACCGAGAGCACCGAGCAGGAATTTAGCCCCTGGAAGCAAATGGTGTACGCGTCGGTTCCGGCGCGATATGCGCCCCGGTTCATGTATAAGGACAAATTCGATCAGCCTCGATACCCGGACGGTTCGGCGAAGGTCATCCCCTACGGTGTTCGGGTAGTCGAGGAAATTCTCCTCAATCACTACCACAGTGATGACGTCGTCGTTTGCTATCCCGACGACCTGGATAAGTTCGTCGGCCCCAAGACTGTTGCGGTCGGAGTCGGGGCGCATAACCCGATCGGCACCGCTTTTTCGACAGGCGTCTACAGCAATATTTTCGGCAGCACGGCCAGACCCATTAACGCCGCCGAGAGCGAACGCATCTATCTTCATCCAGCGATCCAAAGACATCTGCCCAAGGTCATCGTCGGGGGGGCCGGAGCTTGGCAAATCGCCAAGACCGGTTCGATCGAACGCCTTGGAGTGAGCTGCGTGATCAACGGCCGGGCCGAGGGGGTGGCGCTGGAGCTGTTCCAAAAGGCCGAAGCCGGTGAAGAGCTGCCGCAAATGGTGCAGGCCCCCGAACCGACGATTGAACAACTCTCTATCCCGAAAAAGCGTTCGACCTACGGCGTCGTCGAGATGAACCGCGGTTGCGGGCGCCAATGCGCTTTTTGCTCACCAACCCTGGAAACGCGGATTTCGGTTCCGCCCGAACAACTCGCCGAAGCGGTTCGCTCCAACACCAGCAACGGCGGGCGAATTATCTTTCCCGTCTCCGAAGATGTTTTCATGTACGGAGCGGCGGCGCCCTTCTATATCCCGAACGCCGACAAGATTCTTAACTTGTATGAAAGCATCGCCAACGTTCCTGGCGTTGACTACTTGCCGCTCTCGCACGCGACGATCGCTCCCGCCGTCGTCAATCCGCATTTAGTGAAGGAGCTGTCGAAGATTCTGCTGCCCAAGAGTGCCTTGCGGAACCGCTTCTCGACTCACCCCGACAAACGTTTCCTGGCTCCGCTCATCGGGATCGAAACGGGCTCGCCTCGCTTAGCTGCCTTGACAATGTCGGGGAAATCGCTGCCCTTCGATATCCGTGATTGGCAGGAAATCGTCGTCGAGGGAATCAGGATACTCAACGAGAACAACTGGTTCCCCGTCTGCACCTTCATCGTCGGCCTGCCCGAAGAGACCGAGGACGATCTGCGCCAGACGCTCGATCTGCTGCACCGCCTCAAGAAATACAAGATCCTCTACGTGCCGTCAATCTTTACCCCCTTAGAGGACACGCGGATGGCCGGAGGTAAGGCTTTGAAAGCCAAAGCTCTGACGCAGTTGCAATGGGAGTTCGTGATGACGGCCTGGAAGCAAAGCCGCGACTTTGGCGAAATGCGCGACCGCTCGCGGACCTACTTCCGCTGGGGCACGAAGGTCTTCTACCATGCGCGCGGCCGCTGGGTGCATGGAAAACAATTCAAATGGCCAGCCATGCGATTCGCGGGCGATCCGGAAGAGGAACTCTCCAAGCATCTCTACCTCAATTGGGATAAGGAGAGTACGGCCAAGATTCAGGAACCGCGGCTGATTCCCAAGCATCGCAAGATGAAGCTGGAGGACCTGGCCCGGATCAACGACAATCAGCCCTTCAACGTCTACGGTACAAGCCGTGACGCCGAGGCCGACAAGAGCAACCCGCTTAAAGTTCTCTCCGCGACCGCTGCCAACGGCCATGCCGCCGGTGCGCCGGCAACCGCGGCCAGCGGTACCGTGAACGGCACCGCTTCGAAGTCACTGGACCAACCCGTTGCGGGCGACTGACCGCGCTCGGTATACAGTCGGCAATTACCACCGAACGGCGAGGCCCGCTGTCGGGGGGAGCGATGTCGGGGAGCAATGTGGCGCAAGCTCTCAGCTTGCCGCGTCGAGACTCTTCTCGACGCTCGGCGTGTGACTGCTGCCACCCCGAATCGCGCAGCGGCTTCGGCGCTCTACTCGGCGCTCTACAAAGAACAGCGCCAACCGAATCCACCCAAGAGCCGGCATGAGCGGCGGGCTCGGCAAGCTGAGAGCTTGCGCCACGGGTGGCCCGGCACCGATTCTAGCGCTTGATCAACAGACGACATTCCTCGACACCCCTGGCAGACCGCCAGACCACCAGAGCACACCGGACCCCTCGGGTAGACACCGGGCATGTGAATCGGCAATAATGCCAGTCCCATGGAACTCCATCCAATTGTCGTTTTGCTGATTGCCATCGCCGCCGTCTTTCTCCTCATCATTCGGCTCAAGATCAACGCCTTTATCGCACTCGTTACCGCCGCGACCATTGTCGGCCTGTTGTCTTCGAAAGTCGCGCTCGGCGATGTCATGCCCGAGGTTGCCACGACTTTTGGCATTGTCTGCGGAAAAATCGGGATCGTCATCGCCCTGGCCGCCTTGATCGGCCAGTGCTTGATGGAGAGCGGCGCGGCGGACAAAATCACGCGTGTGTTCGTTCGGGCACTCGGTGAAAAGAACGCCTCCTTGTCGCTGCTTTCCAGTGGATACGTGCTATCGGTACCCGTCTTTTTCGATACGGTTTTCTATCTTCTTGTTCCGCTAGCCCGGGCGATGCGCATCCGTACCGGGAAGAACTACTTGCTCTTCCTGATGGCGATTTGCGCCGGGGGCGCGGTGACGCACAGCATGGTTCCTCCCACGCCCGGTCCGCTGGCGATGGCCGCGACGCTGAATATTGATCTCGGCGTCATGATTCTCGTTGGCGCTATGATCGCCGTGCCCATGTCACTGGCCGGCTGGCTTTTCGCGGTGAACCGGGATAAGGCGCTCGACATTCCGCTGCGTGAGACGCCGGGCCTGACCCTTGGCGAACTCGAAGATCTCGCCACCGCCCAAGAAGAACAGCTCCCGAGCTTCTTCATGTCGATGCTGCCGATCGTTTTGCCGGTTCTCTTCATCACCTCGAACACGGTCGCGAACGCGGTCTCGATGGGCAGCTCCATCACGAGCGTCACCGGATTTCTCGGCAATCCGAATTTCGCCTTGCTGGTTTCCGCCGCGATTTCGCTTTATCTTCTGGCCTCGCAAAAAGGCTATACGCTCGCGGAGCTGGCCAAGCCAGTCGAAACCGCCCTGGCCAGTGGCGGCCTGATCATTCTGATTACCGCTGGCGGAGGCTCTTTCGGCGGCATGCTCGTCAAAGCCGAAGTGGGTCAATCGATTGGCAGTTTGTCGCAGGAATTCGGCATCCCGATGTTGTTGCTGAGCTTTCTGATGGGGGCCCTGCTCAAGGTGGCTCAGGGTTCCGGCACGGTGTCGATGATTACGGTCTCGTCCATCATGGCGCCTCTCGTGATTTCCGCTCCGCCGCCTTTCCATGCTGTCTACATCGCTTGTGCGATTGGTTCCGGCTCGCTGGTCGGGTCTTGGATGAACGACAGCGGCTTCTGGGTCTACAAGCAAATGTCGGGCCTAACGGAAATGGAAGCGCTCCAGACATGGACGCCGATGCTAGTCATCATGGGCATTACCGGATTCGCGATGACGCAACTGCTGGCCGTGATCATGCCGCTGCAGTAGAGTTCCGCGCCAGGAACCGGGCCGCAACCGTAGCGGGCGGTGGGCGAAATGGGGCTGCGGGCGGAGTGCATCACCGAGGCCCGTTTACGGACCTCTCGTAGTTCCCCTTTCTGCCCCCCAATTAAGGACTCACGCCAAGAAACTCAGAGCCGCGGGTGTGAACCCGCGGTGGCCCGTTCACGGGCCTTGGCTAACTGAGCCCAGTCCTCGAGGGCGCGGTGTGCAAAAGCCGTGCGCAAGAGCCGTGAGCAACCCCCGGGGGCCTCTTCCGCTTGCCGGCCTTGCTCGATGTACTGTGTCGAGGGAACGTCGGCCCGGACGCCGACGCGGCCCGCCGGGAGGCGCGCGCCACCTCGTGCGGTCGCGTCCTGCTCTGACGGGACCCACATGCCCTTTGCCTCGCCACGCGAAAAAAAACGGCCTAGATTCCTCTTGACCCTATAGCTAACTGTAGGGTTTACACTTGGACTATGGAAGCCATCGAACGCGGTAGCGGAGCGGCAACGCTCAAGATCGGTGAGGTTGCCAAGAAGGCGGGAATCGGCGTCGAGTCACTGCGCTTCTACGAAAGCAGAGGGCTGATCGAACCGATTGGCAGGACCAGCTCGGGGTATCGGCTTTATGACTCGGCTGTTTTCGACCGTCTGTCCTTTATCAGGAAGTCCCAAGCAGTCGGTTTTTCGCTCGACGAGATCGCCTGGATCATTTCGGAAGCTCGGCAGGGCCGGCGGCCCTGCGGCGAAGTGCGGCAGATGGCAAAGGCCCGCCTTGGGGAACTAGAGCAAAGGCTGACGGAGTTGGAACGCTTTCGCGATGAGCTGCGGGAAACCGTGCGGGTCTGGGAATGCCAGGGCGAGGCCGATGGCGTCATTTGCGGTCTGATCGAAGGGCTTGAGCCTGGCTCGCCCGGCCGGCCGCCTTCTCGGCGCGGGCCCGACGCCGGGCTCAATAGACCGGCCAGCCGAAGAAAGCGGCAGCCAAGGAGTTCGTGATGCCTCCGAAATTGATGCCTCCCGATACGACAGGCAGCGATCCGGCGCGTCAGCACGAAAATCAGCACGAAATCGAGTTCCGCGTGAGTGGAATGACGTGTGAAGGTTGCCTGGGCAGGGTACGCCGAAGCCTCGAATCGCTGCCGGGCGTTGGCGCTTTGTCAATCGATCTCGAAACGGGCCGTGCTTCCGTCGCATTCGACGCGTCGCGGGTTGGGGAAGAAGCCCTGTTCGCGGCGGTTCGCGCGGCCGGGTACGGCGTCGACAACGGCGTCGACAACGGTGTCGACAACGATATCGACAGCAGCGCGGCGTCGAAACGATTCGACGGGGAGCTATTGACCGTTCCTCCGCTGGCCGCTTCGCGCGATTCGGGCGGGGCCGTCAACGATGTAGCCGCCGGAACGGCTTTCACAACGAAGAATCCCTCGGCAGTCACCAGCGGCCCGTCTTCCCCGGCCCGCCCGGCGCTGGTTACGTTGGGACCATCTCCAGCGACTCCCAGCACAGCCAAAGCGGATCTGGTGATCACGGGGATGACCTGCGCCGCTTGTGTCCACACCATCGAAAAGCAGTTGAAAGCGTTGCCGGGAGTTCTCGCGGCCGGCGTGAATCTCGCGACTGGAACCGCATCGATTGATTTCGTCCCCGGCAAGATCACCGCCGGCCAGCTCGCGCAAGCGGTCGAGAAAGCCGGCTATGCAGCCCGGCAAGCCAATCAAGCAATGCCGGAAGGCGGTGACGAACAGGCCGAAACCCGGCAGTGGCAGCGCAAGCTCATCGTCTCCTGCATTTTTACCGTGCCGCTGGTGGTGCTGGCGATGTCTCACGGGACGATTGCTTTTCCGGGAATGGAGTGGGTCCAACTCTTTCTGACATTGCCGGTGCTCCTATACGGAGGCGGCCAGTTCTACCGCTCCGCCTGGGCTGCGGCGAGACACTGGACGGCCGACATGAACACGCTGATTGCGGTGGGAACCGGCTCGGCGTTCCTCTACTCGGTGGTCGCGACCGCCGCGCCGGCTTTGGTCACGGGAGTTCACGCCCCAGGCGGCGCTGACTCTCACGCCCCGGTCTATTTCGAATCAGCCGCCGCGATCATCACGCTGATTCTGCTGGGGAGAATGCTCGAAGCCCGGGCGCGCGGGCGCACATCGTCCGCGATACGAAGCCTGTTGAAATTGCAATCGAAAACCGCGCGGGTTGTGCGAGCTGGAGCCGAGCTGGATATTCCGGTTGAGCAAGTCGTGACTGGCGATGTCGTGATTGTCCGGCCTGGCGAAAAAGTTCCCGTCGACGGCGTGGTGATCGAGGGACAGTCGAGTGTGGACGAGTCGATGCTGACCGGAGAGAGTCTGCCGGTCGATAAGACCGCTGACGATCAGGTCTTCGGGGCCACGCTCAACAAGACCGGAAGTTTTCGTTTTGAGGCCCGCGGTGTTGGCAGCGAAACCGTACTGGCGCAAATCATCGGCCTGGTTCAGCGCGCGCAGCAGTCAAAGGCGCCTATAGCGCGGCTGGCCGACGTCATCAGCGGATACTTCACGCCGATTGTGATCGGCATCGCCGTCGCCACGTTTGCGGCTTGGTTCTTGCTCGCGCCCCCGGATATACGGTTTCGCATGGCGCTACTCAACGCGGTTGCCGTTCTCATTATTGCCTGCCCCTGTGCGATGGGATTGGCAACGCCGACGGCGGTGATGGTCGGCATCGGGCGCGGCGCCGAGAGCGGGATTCTGATCAAGAGTGGCGGGGCTTTGGAGATTTCTCATCAAGTCAAGACGATCGTTTTCGACAAGACCGGAACCATCACGACTGGGCGGCCATCGGTCACCGGCACGGTTACTTTGGGGGGGCTGTCCGAGGACGCCCTCTATGATGCGCTTGGATCGATCGAACGCCTCTCCGAACACCCCTTGGCCGAAGCCATCGTTGCCGAGGCTCGATCGCGTAACTCGGCAGAGGGACGGCCAGAAACGTTTGAAGCGCTGGCAGGGCATGGGGTGGAAGCGCGCCTCGACGGTGCCGATTGGCTCATCGGCAGCGAGCGCTTGCTGCGAGGCCGAGGTGTCGAAACCGAACCAGCCAGGGAGTTCATTGAAAAGTTAAGCGGGGAGGGGAAGACGGTGATACTGGCCGCCGTCGATGGCGCGCTCGCCGGAGCCATTGGCATCGCCGATACCGTGAAACCGGAATCTCGGGAGGCCATCGCGAAACTGAACCGGATGGGCATCGAGACGGTGATGATCACCGGTGACAATCAACGCACCGCCGAGGCAGTCGCGCGCCAAGTCGGCATCAAGCGAGTGCTAGCCGAGGTGCTCCCCGGCCAGAAGGCCGAGGAAGTGCGCAAACTGCAACTTCAGAGCCCCGGACGGAAGTCCGGGATCAAGCCGTCCGTCTCCCGCCGAGTAGCCATGGTCGGCGACGGAATCAACGACGCACCGGCTCTAGCCCAAGCCGACCTAGGAATCGCCCTCGGCGCGGGCACCGACGTAGCGCTAGAGACCGCGGACCTCGTCCTAGTAGGCAACGATTTGCGAGCCGTGCCGGCAGCCCTTGAGCTTTCCCGCGGGACCATGCGAACGATCCGCCAGAACCTGTTCTGGGCGTTTGCCTACAACGTCATCGGAATCCCCATTGCCGCCGGAGTGCTTTATCCCTGGACCGGCTGGCTGCTATCCCCGATCATCGCCTCCGCCGCGATGGCTTTATCGAGCGTATCGGTCGTGACGAATAGCCTGCGGCTGCGCCGCTTCCGTGCTGGCGCATTGCTATCTAACGGATAGGTAACCTGTTCTGGACGTGCGTGATGCCGCCCCGAAACACCCGTAGCGAGGGGCTCGAAGAGACCCGCGAATTCTTATGGCAAGTCTGCGCGGGTCCGCGGCCGAACATGGCGGATCAAGCGGCCGGAAATGGCGGCGCGACTTCGCGAGGTCCCGCCCCACCGACCGAGCCAGCGGAACAGTCCGATGGATTGATCAGCCGGCGCGGACCGGGGGCAACGCGGAATAATATGTTTTCAGAATCGAGGAGTACAAAACCAATGAAGAATTCGATCCAACGCCAATTGATTCTGCCGGCGGCCCTGCTGATCGGGGCCATGGCGGTGCTTCCCGCCGCCGCCCGCGAGCTTTCGATCGTCGCGCAGGCAGGCAACGAGAGCAGTTTCATCACTGCGCCGGGGGAGGCGCATTCGCTCGTGGTGAGCGCCCGCCGCGGCGATGGAACGCCGGTTCCGGGTCTGACAATCCGCTTCAACGCACCCGGGGAAGGGGCTGGCGGGACGTTCCCCGAATCCACTGAATTCGAACCGACCTTCATTCGCGTCGAGACCAACGCCAACGGCGACGCCACGGTTTCGTTCGTGACCGGCCCGATCCCCGGCGTGTTCTTGGTGGAGGCGATCGTCGAAGGATCATCGGCCTCGCTCAGCTACGCGTTCACGAACGCGGCGGACCCGCCCGATTTCGCGATGCAGCCGACCGCGGTGCGAGACGCCGTCCTGCAGTGGGTCGCCGATAGCGGCGAGCTGGTCGGCTTGAGCGCGCTGGTTCACGGCCCGGTGCTGGTTCCCGGAGGCAGCGTCATCGCCTCGGCATCGCCGGAGAATCCCACGTCCTGGGTCGAGCCGCTGGTGGCCGAGCGCGACTCATGGCTGCTTTGGATCGACGATTTCCCCTTCGCCGACCATGCCCACGCCACCCGGCTGATTTTGCTGGACGCGGCGGAGACGGGCCCCAACGTCCTCGATAACGCCGGCATCATCTCCACCCGCTGGTGGCCGATCGTTCGCCTCCCCAATGACGGCCGAACGCATTCGCTGGCGCCGCCGGCCGGCCCCGGCGATGAACTCGAGGACGTCGAAGTGGCGGCGCTCTCGCTGCCCTCCGGCTTGAACGCCGCGCCGGCCGACGCCTGCGCAATCTTGATTCACGGGCCGAATATGCAACCCGGGAGCCGGGACATTCTCAACTACCGCAAATACCTGTTGAGCAACAATCTCGTCAGCTCCAGCCGCATCAAAATGTCACTAAAGAGCGACGGCGCGAACAGCTTTCGCATTGAGCCGGTGTCGCGGAACGATTTTGACCGCATCGTCAAGGAAACCGCCAAGCTGAACTGCAAGAAGGGTTATCTGCTCTTTGCCGCGCACGGCATTGAACCGGAGAACGGCGGCGGCTTGATCGTCAAGAGCGACCAGCAAGGCGGCAAGAACGCGTCGCTCTCTTTTGAGGAATATGTCCGCATTCTCAAACAACTCGGCGGCGTGGAATTGTGCATCGTGCAGCCATCGTGCTTCGCCGGAGCGCTGCTGACCTGGGTTCAAGGGCACGGTTTCACCGGGTCGGTGATCGCCGCCTCCAGCGAAGTGGAGCCGGCCTACCACGATGCGGGAGGGCACTTCTTCGTCCAGGCGTTTCTCGCGGCCAAGAAAAACTCCTCGGCGGATACCGACGGAGACGGCAAGGTGTCCGATCAAGAAGCCCTCGACTGGGTCAAGAAAAACGACAAATCGCCCTTTACCTTCCCCGGCGGTTTGCAGGTCGACCGCATTCAAACCGCCGACCCTCAAGGGGGCACGATTTCCGCCACTGGCACGCGCCGATTCTCGGCCGGCCTGATCTACATTCCGCAGCCGGGATCGAGCAAGATGCTGTTGATCAAGCGTCCGCCGTTCGTCGCCGACAACACGACGCTTGCCGTCACTATCAAGATTAGCGATGCCAAGACTGCCACGACGCAAACGACGCAAGTAACGCTCGGCCCGTTTGTCCCGCTCATACCAATTCCCATTGTCGGCGTCGATTGCGGAATTACGAGCTACGAGATTACGGCCCAAGACGGAAATCAGAAATACAAGGGCTCGAACGTCGTCCAGGTAGGCCATTTCCGGCCGTCGGTGAAGAAAGTCACCGTTGCGGTGGGCAGCGAGGTGCAGGTGGATCTCACGGTTTTCGGCGCATTGATGGCGCCGGCCGACGGCCGGGTAGATACTTCCTCGAAGTTCGACATCACGCCCGCCGACAAAACGATCGCGGTGCCGGACCCCTCGCCGCTCGACCTTCCCAGCCGCGCCCCGAAGGTATCGTTCAAGGTCAAGGGACTCAAAGTCGGCAAGACGACCTTTGATATTTTGTTGAGGAAGACCGGGTCGGTGAAAACGATTGAGGTCAACGTCGTGGCGGCCGATCAGCGGCAGTCGATGAATCTGTGCGACCCGTTCGACCGCGAGACGGCGTTCGCGGTGACCGATGTCCGCAACGTGTTCGACCATCCGATCTCGCTGCGGAGTCTGTTCAACGGCCGCGTCGCTTCCAACGGGATGTTCCACATCGATGGTGCGCCGGGGGCTTTCATCAAGACGACGGGCATGTTCGATTGCAATTCCGGGGAATTCATGCTCAGCGGCAACAGCGGCAGTATGACGATCGCCGGATTTTCCGATGTGCCGGCCCGCGCCGAAGGCCACCTGCATGCGATTGGAAACGGGACCAGCTTCCCCGTGGGGCCGCGAGAGGTCCGCCAAAACGCCGGAGACGCCGGCGCGATGATCGTGATCGATTACACCTTGGGCGAGGGCGTGTTTCCCGGCGGGCCGATTGCCTGGACGATCGAGGGCACGCTGGCCGGCGCGGCCGGCGGGGAGTGCAGCTACGCTCTCGACCCGGCGATGCTGACGCTCTCGAGCGGTGGAGGCTCCGGGTCGCTGTCGGTGATCACGCAAGACGGTTGCGGCTGGACGGCGTCGTCGGCGCAGTCCTGGATCAGCTTGCCGGCCGGGCCGGAGGGTACGGGCGCGGGGACGGTCGAATTCAGCGTGGAAGCCAACCCCGGCGCCGGGCCGCGCAACGGTACGATCACGGTCACCGGCTCGACGCTGACCGTGGTCCAGGATGGAACCTCGAATCCGCGTCCGGTGATTTCGCGGGCCGGCGTGGTTAACGGCGCCAGCTTTGTCCGCGGGATCGCGCCGGCGACGTGGATATCGATATTGGGCACGAACCTGGCGCCCACCGCCCGCACCTGGGGCGACGCGGATTTCAACGGTGCCAATCTTCCGACTTCGCTCGACGGCGTGAGCGTGACGATTAACGGCCGGCCGGCGTATGTCTTCTTCATCAGCCCCAATCAGCTCAATGTCCTCGCGCCCGACGACCCTCGAAGGGGAGGCGTGAAGATCAGGGTGACCACGCCGGCCGGATCGAGCGATCCGTACTCGAAGTTCCTGCTGGAGACCGACCCGGCGCTGTTCCAGTTTTCTCCCGAAGGCCGCCGCTATGCCGCCGCCGTCCACGCCGACGGTACTTTCGCCGGCAAACCCGGGCTGTTCGCCGGCCTGACGACGCCGGTGGTGGTGCGCATCGGCGGCCGCGACGCGGTGGTTCTCTTTGCCGGCATTGTCGGCAGCGGCCTTTACCAGTTCAACGTTGTGACGCCTGATTTGGAGCCCGGCGACCACGAGATCGGCATCTTCGTCGGCGGAGTGCCGATCGAAGAAGGGGTCCACTTGACAATCGAACCGTGAGCCGCCTCGACGCGAGCGGCAAAGATATTCAGGTGGAGCCGTGAAGGACCAGCCCAGCCGAGACGAACCGCGCCGGCAGTTCGAAAAGCGCGAGCGTCAGTGGAAAATATTCCACGAACGGGAAGTACGGCAGCCGCTCGATCAGCGCGCCCCAGCCCGAATTTTTTCCGACCAGCCCGCATTTCTCATCGGGTGGCGAGGCAAAGTGCATGCGAGGCCTGTCAGTACGAGGCGCGCGCCGCTTGACGAGCGGAGGCGTACTCTCACAGTCCGTTGAGTACGGCGAGCCAGCGCAACGAAGTAATGGCGGGCCTCTCATGTGATTGGCCCGTCAGCCGGTGAGAAATGCAGCCTAGAGTCCGTACGGATGGATCCGGCCTTGCTGGGTCAGCCCCAATGTAATTCAAGCCGCAATATAATCAGGAGAGACCATGAAGGACGAGCTTAACCGAGGGGAACTGCGGCGGCAGTTCGAGCAGCGCGAGCGTCAGTGGAAAATATTCCACGAATGGGAGGCACGGCAGCCGCCCGAGCAGCGCGACCCCGCCCGAATTTTGGCCGACCTCGGGACGATATATAGCTGGTTGCCTCCTGAAGTTCGCGCCGAAAACCCGGATCCCGAAAAGAAAGGCATCCAGACCATGCGGGCGACTCTTGCCCACCTGAACTCTCACTATGAATGACCTCGAAGCGGCTGTTGGAGAGGCAGCGGCTGTGTTCGAGTCCCTGGGCATCCCCTACATGCTAATCGGGGGCCTAGCCGTATCCGCGTGGGGTGAGCCGCGAGCCACTCTCGATGCGGATTTCACGGTTTGGACTGAACCGGATGATTTCGAGCGAACGGTCTTGCGCTTGTGCGAGAGTTTTCAATGCTTAACCCGAGATCCAATAGAATTTGCACGCAGCGCCCGAGTACTGCCAGTCAGATCAGCACAGGGGACCCGCATGGACATTGTCTTCGGCTCACTCCCCTGGGAGAGGGAAGCGATTGCGCGCGCTCAACAAAAGGAACTGTCAGGAAAGAACGTGACCGTTGCGTCGGTCGAGGATCTCATCGTGATGAAGCTTTTTTCCGAGCGCGAGAAAGATGCGGACGATGCGCGGCGGCTGCTGATTCGCTTCGGCCGTGAGCTGGACCAGGGCTACCTCGAGCCCTTGCTTACATCGTTGGCCGATTCGCTAGCGCGACCGGAGATTCTAGAAGTGTGGCGGAACACATCAGGCGGTTCGGGTCTCTGACTCCACGTTTGCCTAGATCAATGATACGGCGCGGGGCGCCTGATCCTTCTTGGAAACACTCACCTCATTCAGGCTCATGTTGCATTGGATAACCCTCCGCTCGCTACAGGCGGCCCAGGATAGCTATAATTGAGGGGTTCTCCACAGTATCCGGCTGTTACGATGCTTCCGTGCGAGAAACCGAGCGCAACCAAGCTTGCTCGAATCAGAATCCCCCCTTTTTTGTCAGGAGAACCATCAGTATGAAAAGCAGCATGAAAAGCAAGATGAATTGGAAGACTCTAACCGCCGTCAGCGCCGCCTTCGGGATTTTCGCCGTGGGCGCCCTGTTCGCTCAAATGACGACGCCCAAAAGCGTGATTCACGTCGTCACCCTCAAGTGGAATGCCGACGCCACGGCGGAGCAGATTGCGGCGGCGCTCAAAGGCGTCGAAACCATAGCCGAAACCTACGACGGCGTCACGCGGGTATGGACGCGCTCGATCAAAGCGCAGGGTCCGGAGTCAGGCGTAACCGCCGCCTTCGTGATGGAGTTCAAGGACGAGCAGGCGTTGAAGGACTACACCGACAGCGACGCCCAGAAAGAATGGTACAAGGTTTACATTCCTGTCCGTGAATTGAGTCGCACTTTCGATATCACCAACTAGACGAGCGCGAATGGGCCCGGGGGCGCCAGCCCTTGGGGCCCTCGCCGCTTGCAATAACAGACCATGACCTTTGGTCAAGTTCAAGCCTTGGCTTGGCCTGCGGTCTTGGTTGGGTAGTTCTTGACGCCGTGGCCCGCGGGGCTCGTGTCCCGGCGCGCCTGTGCTGACATGACGAATCTTCATCATTGCTTACCGTAGCTTTCGCCATGCAATCTTCGGCGAAGGATGGCTAGCCTGCATTTCTCACCACGTGGCAAGACGAAGTGCGTAAGAGGCCCGTCAGTACGAGGCGCGCGCCGTAGGGACCGGCAATCTTGCCGGTCCATCGCCGCAACGCGGCGACGCCCAATCGCTCGGAGCAAACGCAACGAAGTAATGGCGGTCCTGCCATGTGCTTGGCACGTCAGCCGGCGAGAAATGCGGGCTAGCTCCAATACTCGTCACTTAACGATTGTGGGTTGATTGATGGCCCAATTTTATTGCTTCTTTTTTCGTCCAATGCCAGCTCCGTCATCGGAGTCATGGGGACTGTTTTCCTCCGCCCTTTCAGGGCTCCCGCCGCGAGGGAGGGCACCCAGGGTTGCGCTTTGCTCCACCCTGGGCTACGATCCTGCGCCGCTTCGCGGCTCAACGGCTCTGGCCTCGAAGGTTCTAAGCTCGAAGGCCTTAAGTGACCGGTATTGGGGCTAGCTCTGCTACGTTTGGCGGGACCTACGGCCGGCCCAAGGGCGTGGGGGACGCCGGCGCTCCATTCGATTGTGATCGAGCCGCGCTTGGCACGAGTTCGCTTTCGCGCGTCGTTTGCGGCATTCGGAAAGAAACCGGGTTGGCCCGTGCCGTCACCGCTTGCTGCACATCCGGAAAGTCTTCCAGCCGCGCAGGGGCCACTCTCAGCGTCTCGATCCGCTGCAGCATTCGAGCTGCCGGCTCGAATTTCCCTGAAGCCACACGTACCTTTTCACCCCAATAGGCGAGCCGCCCGGGAGACTGCGTCAACACCGCCAAGGCCAGTCCCAAACAGTCTAGTGATGGCGAGTCAGCCGCGCCCAAAGCGCTGGAGCGCTCCAGAAGCTGACAAGCATCATCGTATTGTCCGACACGTGCTAGCACGCACAGCAGCGCACTCCAAAACACCGCTTGTTCCGGCTCCTCGTTATAGGCGGCCAGGAAGTGATCGAGCGAGCGCGCCTGCCTGCCGCGGCTCTCTTCGATCAGTCCGAGCAGAAAATGCGCCCGGCCTTGGGCCAGGGGGACATCAATCGAATACTGCTGGTGCTCGGCGGCGACCTCGACCTCCCCAGCAATGATCTTGCGAAGCAGGACCTCGGCATCCTCCATTTTGCCCTTCGCCGCCAAGGACCGGGCCAGCAGGAATTCGAGCAAAGGTGAAGACCCGTGACGGTCGAGAAGTTCGCGTGCCAGCGCTCCGGCCTCTTCGTAGCGGCCGGCATCGTTCAACAAGCGGGCGCACTCGGCGATCCCGGCGGTGATCCAAGGAACGCGGTGCGGCTCCCCAGGCCACTGCTCGCGAACGTAAGCTACGAATCCCTCAAAGCGGGCCAGCAGTTCCCGGCCGCCGGCCATATGGGCGTGATGGTAGAGGAAATTCGAGCGCAGCAGCGGGTTCTGGGCTTCCGGATCATCGAGCGCCCGCTCAAGCAACTCCGTGTTGCGCTTGGTTTTTCCGCGCTTGGCAAACACCGATTGCTGATACCCGTAGTGGCGGACTCGCGACTCGATGGTGAGTGTGCGGACCTCGCTGAGTCCCTGACCGGCCTGCTCGTGAACGCGGCCGATGTAGCGAATACCGGGCGTGATTCGGTAGAGCCGCGGCGCGATCCAGCGGCTTCCCGCCGTCCCGTTCTCGTTGACATTTTCAAACTGGAGATAGGCGACGTCGAACTCAGCGCCATCGGTCGCTTCCCGGATGCGGTAGGCAGTCGAGGGGTCCAAACGCTCATCGGCATCGAGCACCAGCATGTAGTCACCCGTGGCTGCCGCGATCGCTTGATTACGCGCTTCTCCGAAGTGATCGGTCCAGGCGAAATGGACCACCGTGGCGTCATGGGACTCAGCGATGGCCACGGTCCGGTCCTTGGAGCCGGTGTCGACCACGACGATCTCGTCGACGACTCCGAGGACAGAGTCCAGGCATGGGCCGAGATACTGCTCTTCATCCCGGACAATCATGCACAGGCTAATGCGGTTTCTGCGGCGCGCCACTGGAGGCGGCGATCCCTTGCCGTGGTCTCGGTTCATGGGTTTACTCGGGTCATGGGTTTACTCGGTTTTCGGGAGTTGCACGCGAACCCCTTGTTCTATTTCGGGGAAATCGGAAAGATCGAAGTCCGATCCGGCCGGGTGAGAATCGACTTGATCTTGAAAACGGGCGGCTAGCTCACTTTGCGGAACCCAATCACGGACTCGCTCTTCCCATTTCGGCTGATCGGGAGAACGAATCGACAGACTCAGGGCCAAACAGAGGCAGTCAATTTCCGGGAGTCCTTGCCGCCACAACGCAGGATTGGCTTGGATGACCCGCAGTGCCTCGTCGTAGCGGCCGCGCTGCACCTCGACACAGGCGAGACGCAGGACGGGCGGCAAGTGGTCCGGGTCGGTTCGCGCGAGCTGGGCGTAGAGTTTCGCCGCCTCGTCGTAGCGCTCGTGCCTCTCGGCGATTTCCGCCTGAAGATGCCGTGCCCGGCGGCGGACTAGACCTAAGTCGAGCGGGAAATGGCGGTACACCGCCGACATGGGCAGCTCCGGGCCCAGCAGCACGGCCAGCGCCTCTTGCGCAGCCTGGTAGTCACCGGCTTCGGCTCGGGCGCGCGCGATCGCCAGATAAAGCGGAGGGGAGGCGCCGTGCTTCGCCAGCACGCGGCGGGCACGAACTTCCGCTTCGGCATGCTGGCGCTGATCGCTGAGTGACCAGGCGTATTGGGTCATCCCAGCCGGAATCCAGGCGCTGACCGGCGGACGCTCCAGCTCCGGGTGGGTGTCGACAAACTCGACCCATGCCCGGATTCGCTGCTCGCGCTCAGGCCCCAGTGATCCCCAGCCGTAATAGAAAAGATAGAGACTGCGCTCGACCAGGTCGTTATCCGGGATCTCTTCCAAGGCCTTTTCGATGAGCCGCAGATTCCTGGCCGCCTTGTCCCTCTGCTCAATAGCCGAACTCTGATAGCCGTGGTGCAAAATCGCGACGCCAGGGGCCTCGGGCTGTTCGGCCAATGCGCCGGAACTAGCCGGGAAAACAGGCCGCTCGTGGATGCGGCCGCGGTAGCGCACTCCGGCGTTGTTGCGAAACATCCGTATCGCCTGCCAATCGGCGCCGTGTCTGCCGAGAGGGTCGACATTGATCAGGCGCAGGTGGCAGGCGTCGCTGGCAGCCGACTCGGCGGCCTGTCGAATCAGTCCCCGCGATTCCGGCGAGATTCGTTCGTCACAATCGAGAACGAGGATCCATTTGCCCGTGGCTAGCTCCAGCCCATGGTTTCGCGCCGCCGAGAAGTCGTCGCGCCACAGAATATCCACCACCCGTGCGCCATGGCGGCGGGCGATCGAGCGGGTGCGGTCGCGAGAACCCGTGTCAACGACGATGATCTCGTCCACGTCTTGGCTGGCGGACTGCAGGCAAGCGTCGATGTTTTCCGCTTCGTCGCAGGCAATCATGCACAGGCTGACCAGTGGCGGCGACCAGGGAGCGCGATCGCTTGCCCGGACCGGTCGCGCGTGGTTCCGGGGCTTTCTGGTCAGCCGCGGGAAGCTCTTGTTGGATTTCTTTGGGATGGCAAGCTCTCCTGTTTAGCTGGGTGGCCGCGGCCAGGCCGGGTCTCACTCTTCAATCGTTCCTCGGCCGATCGTTCCTGGGTCAATCGTTCCTCGGTCGATCGTTCCGCGGCCGATTCTGTGCTGACCCGCATTTCTCAACGCCTGCCGGGGGGCACGCGTTGAGAAATGTGGGCTAAGACGGCGTCGCCGCTCGGCGGCGAAGGACCGGCAGGATTGCCGGTCCCTACTGTGATCGGCTGCGTTGCCAGAGCTAGTTAGAGGAACGCGAATATCGATGCTCGTAAACACGCTGCCGCGAAAAGCCGATGGTTCTTTACAAGAGCGGCCGCAGACTTTCCACTCGCTCGGTGTATGTCGACAACTTTTGAAGATCTAGAGCAGTCCGCCGGCTCCGGAGCCAGCCCGGCCGACCCTTTCGACGCCTTTCTCGCCGGGGAATCAACGGTCGTCGGCAGCCCTCGCCACTGGTTCGACATGTACTTCCCCGCCCGAGAGTTCAGCGAGGACTTGGATATTCTCGTCACCAGTTGCGCGTCCGATCAAGCGGCTCAGCTTGCCGTCACGAACCCGCGCGCCCGCATCGTGGCCATCGATACGGACGCAACTGCCTTGGAACAGGCTGAGGCGCGTAAGCGGAAGCACGCGCTATCCAATCTCGAAATCGTCGAGCGAAGCGTCGAAGATGTGTCCCGGCTCAAGCGCGAGTTTGACGTTATATTCTCCTCCGGGGAGTTGTGCTATTTGAAGGACCCCTCCTGTGGCCTGAGGGCTTTACGCGATGCTCTGCGCCCGAGTGGGGTCATCAATCTGAAGCTGATCGGTTCCTATGGCCGGCAGGGCGTTCAGTTGGTGCGCCTGATGCTGGGGATTCTCGGCGTCAATAGCGCCGAACCCCAGGAGCGGGCGCGGCAGGTGCTGACGGCGCTCGCATCCAGCGATCCATTTGGCAACGGTGGCAGCCAACTCAAGAATTGGGCGAACGATCGGTCCGCTATTGATTTATTACTTCAAAAGAACGAACACACCTATGACATACCGGGGATTTACCGCCTCGTGGAGGGCAGCGGCCTGCGGGTCCAGCGGCCCCTCTGTCAAGCGTACTATCAGCCTCAATGCACGCTGCTGGCTAGCTCAGGCGATCTGTTCAGTCACGTCATGGGCCTGCCGCAAGACAACCAGCAAGCCATTACCGAGCTTTATCGCGGCGGCATGCAGGCACATGAGTTCATTGTCTGCCGCGACGACCGCCCCCGAAGCGAATATGACATTTCATTCGATGATCAGGGCTGGCTCGACTACGTGCCTGTCACCAACCCCGGTCTGAGCATCATCCAAGGGGACTTGCCGCCGGGAGCAGCCGCGCGGTTGCGCTGGGACTCGCACTACTATCCCGAAATCTCCGCCTTGGTCGATGCACGCCAAGCCTCGCTCTTCAACGCCTGCGATGGTTTCCGCACGATCGAGGAAGTCATCGCCGAGGCCGGTGGCGGGACGGGCGACGGAACCGATCGGGCATTCGCGAAAAACTTCTTTCAATCCATGTGGCATCTCGACTACCTCTGGTTTCGAACCGGTTCCCGGCGAGTGGCAATCCCTGAGGGACCCTTGCCCGCCGCTCCCATCTAGCCCGCTATGACGGGGCTTGGTGACATCGCCGACGAGAGTATCATTACGTTTCCCGAGGGTCTGCCCGGACTCGATGATTGCAAACGATTCGTTATCCTCAGGCCCGAGGGCATCGAGCCGATCTTGTTATTCCAATACGTCGAGGATGAAAACCTGAGCCTGCCGGTTATTCCGGTTCAAGCGGTGATGGAAGATTACCAACTCCAAATCAGCCCCGGCGATCGGGAGTTATTGGGGTTCCCGGTTGAGCCGGGCCTGGCGGAGAAAATCCCATTCCAGCCAGAGAAAAACCAAGGCTGGCCAGAGAACGCTTTGTGCTTGGCTGTTCTTGTTCTTCCCGGCGAGGATCTTCCGCCCAACTGCAACCTGTTTGCCCCGATTGTTGTCAACGCAGCAACCCGCCGGGCCAAACAGGTGCTGCAACTGGACTCCGATTACCCAACGGCATTCCCATTGCCCAGAGAGTGAATCGTGCTCGTGTTCCGCCGCCAGCAAGGAGAATCGTTTCGCGTCGGCGAAAGCGTCGAAGTGCGCATCCTGCAGGTGGGCCGCTCGCACGTGAAGATCGGAGTCATCGCGCCCCGAGAAATCGAAATCTATCGGACGGAGCTACCGAACTTAAATCGGCAAGCCGTCGTGCGGGACTGGAAGGATCCCGCGGTCAGGGAGAGGCTGCAAGGAGTGCTCGGCGGGCTGAAGGCACCGGGCCGGGAAGGCTGAGATATGGTCCTTGCGGGCTTGGCGGCGGGCTTGGCGGCGGGCTGGCCGGCGGGCTTCCGCCTGGGGCCTGGAGTTTTTACATTCTGCTGGTGCGAGGCGGGGCAGACATGCTTCCCCGTCAGAGACCCCGGTTAAGAGCAGGCGTTACGGTTGAACGGTGAGCACCCCGCTCAGGACCGGCAGTCACACCAACCCCGAGATTGCGCGCTGGATGCCCAATTGGCACGAAAGCCCGTTGAAACGGGCTGAAGAACTGGATGGGGAGGCCTTGGTCAACCGGCCCTAAAAGGACCGGCCTAGCCCGAATCAAGCCACGTAAACGTGGCTTAGACAGAGGACCGCATGGCTCTGAAATGTAGAAACTCCAGCCCCCAGGATTCCGCAGGCGGGCCCCCTGGCTTTCGCAGGCTCGACTTCGGCTTGACCCCAGGCTTCCGCCTGGCTGGCCCCCTGGCTTTCGCGGGCTCGACTTCGGCTTGACCCCAGGCTTCCGCCTGGGGCTCTGTTGCTTTTTTTAGGTCTGGCTGAGGACGGTCAGGCCACAGATAATCATCACGGCCCCGGCGATTCGTCCGCCTTGGCCGCCGAATGGCAGGACCTTCTCGATCAGAACGAAAACCGTAATACCCGCGATCCAAAGCAAGTTCATCACGCCGCCGAAGAAGAGTAAACCCATCAGCGCCCAGCAACAGCCCAGGCAGAAGGCCCCGTGCTCGAGCCCCATCAAGAAGGCGCCTCGCGTGCCGGGCCGCCAGTGCCCCGAGATGAAGTGCGCCGGGGAACGGCAGTGGTCAAGACATGCGTTCTTGGCCGGAGTCATCTGATACAGCCCGGCCACGATCAGCAAGGACGCCCCAAAAATCGGGCTGTTCGACACCATCATCGGCGAGAGCAGGGCCGCTTGATCGAGTCCCCATTGGGCGATTGTCGCGCCCGCGCTGAAAATCGTCCACATCGCGATGTATCCCGAGATGAAGACCGCCGAAGGAGCCAGTGGCGTTCCCTGTCCGGCGGCCTTGCGGGCGACGGCCGCATAAATAAGAGTCATCGGAATGGCCGTCGGAACCATCATGCCGACCATCATCACGGCCCACATGAGGAACATGTAGGCGAAGTCGGCCGACGCCCAAGGCTTGATTTGCAGCCCTTCATGCGCCATCGAACTCATGTCCATCGGCATGTCCATGCCAGACATGTCCATGTCAGCGGCCATCCGGATCAGGTAAGCCCACGAGAGCACCGTCACGCCCACAAGGGCCGCGTAAATGGCCACGCGGTCGCGCCGCGGCAGGCGTGCTTGTTCCATGGATTTTCGAAGTGGCCGCGGCGGCGATCGCCAGGCTAGCGGATCACTCCGTCCTGATTCATGTGAAGAACGTTGAACTGACCGTAGGTGCCGGAAAGGTCCAATTGAATCGCGCCGGTGGCCTTGGTGGTTCCCGATCCCATCTCGGCGACCGTGTACTCGAACCCATTCGGCAAATTGATTCGCGCCCGGTGTTCGCCTCCGGTTATCGGATGGATGATGGGCGCCCCCGTGGATTCCACCACTCCGGCCACCTGTATCGTCGCCTTGCGGGCTTCAACGTCGATTTCTAGATTGATCGGCGAGTAGAGAGTTTCCAACACTTCCGACATCGTGCTGTTGTAGACGAAGAAGTGAGTCGCCCCCGGCGCCGTCGACTCTCCATGCAGAATTTTCCGCAGTGCCTCCCGTTGCCCGGTAGTTGCGCGTTCGTCAATGATCACCTGCTGCTTGCCGTTGCCCGCGGCAATTTCACCAGGCCATTGGAGCACGATCGTCCAGTCGAGACCATCGAGCCGCACATCATTAAAGTGGCCTTCTTCGATGTGTCCGCCAACGACGGCTTCACAGAATCCGTTTGTCGTGGGGGAGGCAAACTGGCACGGACAGCCATAGTCGCAGTTGCAGTTGCCATACTCCACTCCCCGAATCATCCACTGGTCCGCCATGGTCATGCCTCCGAATTCTTATGGTCTTGCGACGCCCTGTAGAGCGCAACCGCAAGAGCTTGCGTACTTGATTGTAGACGCAGAGTACACATGTCTTCAATCACCAAGCTTGACCGCGGGGTTTCCTTGTGCTTGACCGCGGGGTTTCGGGCGCTTGACCGCAGGCTTCCGCCTGCGGCTCTGAAGTTACGCTTCGTGAAGATTCCGATCTGAGGGCTTAACTCTGATGGCTCAGTTGGTTGCTTTCGACGGTCTTGAGGCGGTCGATGATGTCGTCGATGGCGGCGCCCCGGTACATCATGTCCAGGGCCAGGCGCGAGGCGCTGACTCGGCTGGAGGCGGGTGGTGGTGTGGACAAGAATGTCCCGCCGGGCTTCTCTTAAGGCAGTCTGGAAGCTTTCCTGTTTCATCCAGCGATAGAGGGATGCTTCACTCACATTTGCCCTCTTTGCCGCTCTATTGATCGTATTCGTTACTAAAAGAGCCTTAATCGCTGTTTGCTGTTGTGTGGTAAGTTGTTCATTCATAGTGATTTAATTATTCCAATGAGAGTATTTGAGAGTATCTGAGAGGTTTTCGGGATTTTGGGTCCCGCGGAGGCCGTGGAATGGTTGTTTTCTGCTTTCTGCCGCGTGCTTTCTGTTGTGGCTGAGTCATTGTTGGTTTGTCGCATTTAGAATACCAGGCCGATCTTGGAAAGCCTCGGGAGTGGCGGGTAAGGATATTGAAAACAAAGAGACTATAATTACAATTTATCCGTGACCGGGTTGGGGGTATTGGGGTTTTCGGGGGAGGATGGGCTTTTTAGGGTGAAAGTGGCGGGGGCGCTGAACGGCTCGTTGGGCTTGGCGTGTGAGCGATGGGCGTCCGGGGACGTCACGGCTGGATGGGGCGATGGCCGGCCGGTCTCATTCGGACGCGCGTGCTGGCACTCCTAGCCCGCATTTCTCACCGGGTGACGGGCCGCTCATGTGCTTGGCCCGTCAGGCGGTGAGAAATGCGGGCTAAAGCCGGACTCGACCGCACCCTTGCGGGCGCGGCTCTGTTGGGAAGCCGGGCTCGGAGGTGGTGCGCTTGGTGGCGGGGGGCTCTGAGTGTTTGTATAGAGCTGGTAGCACTGTCGGGCCTGTTTGTTCGCTTGACCCCGCGCTCATGCGCGGGGCTCTGAGTGTCTGATTGGGCGGGCCGGTCTGGCGCGCATTTCTCAGTGCCTGACGGGCCTCTCACGCACTTCGTCTCGCCGGGTGGCGGGCCGCTCATGTGCTTGGCCCGTCAGGCGGTGAGAAATGCGGGCTAAAGCTGGACTCGACCGCACCCTTGCGGGCGCGGCTCTGTTGGGAAGCCCGGCTCGGAGGTGGTGCGCTTGGTGGCGGGGGGCTCTGAGTGTT
>Ga0114996_10001344_pt1 | contig 33184 bp, 27 predicted proteins | sample ArcticOcean_MG_C_4_FD_87039 | JGI IMG/M metagenome (GOLD analysis project Ga0114996, IMG submission 87039) | Marine microbial communities from western Arctic Ocean - ArcticOcean_MG_CB4_134 | ecosystem: Environmental > Aquatic > Marine > Oceanic | place: Arctic Ocean: Canada Basin | collected... | reverse complement strand
TGTTAATAGAAGTCAACCCTCCTCAAAAAGTTTGGAGTAGTTTTCATGAAAAAGTTATCTCTCACCGCCGCAATTCTTCTGCTCACCGCCACTGCCTGGGCCCATGCCCCCGCCGGGGTAGTCTACCCAGCAGTGCAATTTCCCAATGGCAACGTTCCCACCATAGACGGCGATATCAGCGACTGGGATGTCATCACTGAGGCCTATTGGATCACTCACGAGCAATTGACCGAAACCGTGACGGGGCTGGGCACCAGCTGGGATGCGACCGATCTTGCGGTGCGCGTCATTCTGGGCTGGAATGCCACCACCAACAAGTTCTACATCATGGAAGACCGCTTTGACGACGCCATCTGGGTCATAACCGATTGGGATTCGATGGAATTCCAATTCGACGCTGACCACAGCGGCGGTCGTTTTGGCATGTTTAACGAATTGACGGATTCACAGGAAGAAGCCGACCGTCTGCACGGCGCCCAGGCGCAAAATTACGGCATCAACAACGGCGGTCCCGGCACCATGGCCTGGCACAAGGCGCAGTGGCATACCATGCCGCCGTGGGGCGATTGGGCCACCAGCCAGTCAGTGCCAGAGGGCGGTGAAGGTTTCTTCTTTGCCGAGACCATGATAACGGGCTGGGACGATCTAGACTGGAACGGTTCCGACACCAGTGTCATCCACCAATTCGAAGAAGGCGAGATCGTCGGTTTTAATTTATCCATGGTCGACGAAGACAATGTGGAAGACTCCGGCGCCTACGACGGTTATTGGGTGCTGAGCGCCCAGACCGACAGTTTCAGAGAAGGTGACCTGCTCACTGACGTCGCGCTGGCACCGATCGATCCCGATATCGATTGGGCCAATCAAGCCACAGCGGTGGAAGATGCAAGTTGGGGCCGCCTAAAAGCGACCTTCAAGTAATTTCACTGATTCCACAGTCATACCGCCATACCGGAAGCTTTCGGTATGGCGGTATTTTGTATGTCCCGAGGGCCGATGCCGATGCCGATGCGCAATTTGTGCAAAACCCTGGCCGCCTTGCTTTGGCTGCTGGATCCGGCCACTGCTGCCACCGAGGTTTTTGTAGTCGGCGGCAGCGGCGGACGTAGCTGGGAGGACGCCGCCGACACCGCACCGGTAATCGACTTCGCCGCCCGCCCGGGGTGGGCGCTGCCCAGGAATGTGGCGGAAAACACCAATATCGCCCTGCAACTCCACACCCGCGGCGGCCGGGTGACCTCGCCAAACGCCCACACAGTACTGCGCCTCAACCGGAGAGCCCTCGAAGACAGTCTGCAGAACATCTTTGATGGCGATGAGCAGACCGCTTTTGAAGTCAAAAATGTGGCGGCCACCGGCATCCTACTGGAAATCGATTTAGGCGCTCGCTTTGGCGTCAACCACATCCGTTTCTTTCCCCGGCCCGCTTTTCTAGACGATTTTCTCAAAGGGTATGTGCTCTTCATCAACGACGGCCTCTTCGGCGCCGAGATCATCGCGGCATCTGTCACCAAACTGCCCGACAAAACCCTGTTCAACCAGATAGCCCAGGACAATAGCAATAAACGCGACACCGTCGATGTCCGTTTCCCCCTGCAATACGTGCGTTATCTCCGCCTGGAATCCACCCAACGCTTCAATTGGGAAATCGACGAGTTGCAAATCTTCGGCCGCGGATTTGTCCCCGAGGCGACCTATGAATCGAGGATCTTCGATTTCGACCAAAACGCCCTCTGGGGACAGCTGAGCTGGGCCGCAGAGCAAGAGGGACTGCCCGAAAAATCCCGCTTTGCCATCAGCACCCGCAGCGGCAGCAGCCCGTCGCCGGCCGACCAACCAGAAAACTGGAGTCCCTGGTCCTCTCCCTATAAGAGCAGCAATACGCCAATACGCTCTCCAGCGCCGCGGCGCTATTTCCAATTCAAAGTGGATTTTGAAAGCGATGGTCTAGAAGACGGCGTCGCCCTCGACTCGCTAGCCTTCGAGGTCTCGCGGCCCGCCCTGGCGGATTCTATCGTCGGAGAAATCTGGCCGCAAAACGTCGGCATCGGCGTCGACACGACCTTTACCTATGCCATTCGCGTGGCTAATGCCCGCGCTTTCGACCGCCTTGAAATCGATACCCCCGCCCCCGTCCGCACAGTACACTCCGTTCGTCTAGATGAAGAGGAACTGGAATTTACAGCGCAAACGGAGGCAGGCAGTCTGCGCCTCGACTTTGCCAACCAAAGCGGCACACACCAATTGGAAGTGGTTTTCGAAACCGCGGTCTTGCGCTACGAAACGGTCTTTGCCGGCCGCCTCTTCGAGCGCCAGACTGAAAACCTGCCCCAGGAGATCGACGGGGGGGATGCCACAACTGCTCTGAGCGGCAACGATCTGAGTGTGCGGGTGCCATTGACCGGCAAGTTGATCAACCAGATCGCAGTAGCGCCCAATCCGTTCACTCCCAATGGGGACGGCATCAACGACCACACACTCATCACCTACGATCTATTACATTTGACTAAAACAGTGCCGGTACTCTTAGGGATCTACGATCTGGCCGGCAAGCAGGTGGCGCCCCTGCCGCAGCAAGAAATGAAAAGTGGTCGCCACATCCACACCTGGGATGGCCGCGGCGCCGATGGACAGCTCTTGCCGCCGGGGCTCTACGTGGTGCAGGTCGAGGTCGAAACGGACACGGGCAGAGAACGCCGCAGCAGTGTCGTCGCCATCGCCTATTAGGCACTACAAACGTCCTAAGGAATGACGAGCAGCAAGATAGAACAGGCAAAACTACAAAGGGAGGGAATATGGTGACCGGATGGAGTAGGGACGCGGGCAAGTGGTTTCTTGTCGCGCTGTGCTGCACCGCAATATTGGCGGACCAGCTCGAAGCCCAACGGTCCAACTACGGCTCCAGATTGGGGCAATCACGCGGTGGTGAAGTTTCGTACGACCCGGTGGGACCGGGCGTCCTCTTCGACGCCCTGGACCCGGCCGTGCGGCGCTGGTACGTGCCTCAGGAACTCTATAATTTCTACGAGTGGAAACAGTGGGAATACACCAATTACGCCCGCAACCAGTATGAGCGCTACGTGTCCACTTTTATCGAGGGAGACTATTTCTACGACCTCTACGGCTCTTTCATTTCGCGCGGTTGGCTCATCTACGACTGGCGCCAGCAGCAGCCGCAGCAATTCGGCAGCGTCATCTTCAAAGACCCCAAATTCAACGCCTGGTTTAACCAGGTCATCATCTCCTCGGACCACAAAGGCCAGCACCACCTGACGCTGACCATCGGCAGCCGCATTCGCACCACGCTGACCCCCATGACCTTCTCCAAACCGGCCTTCGACGGCGTCCAGGCCGATTACCAGTCCGACAAATACGCCATGACCTTGCTGGCCTCGCGCATCAACGCCCCGGGTTTTGCCACCCAGATACCGGTGGAAACCACCAATACCACTAATCTCTACGGCTTCCATGGCCGCGGCCAGCTCGGCGACTTCATTACCCTGGGCGGCACCTACATAAACGCCCACAACTCCCTGACCCTGCTGGAAGGTTTCGAAGGCAACCCGCTGAGCGGTTCGCTGACGGTAGGCCAGAACCTCGAACACATCAACCGCCTCTTCATCCGCCTAAGCGACGATTCACCGGAGGACCGCGAGGGCGGAGCCACGTTGTTTTCTTGGGATATTATCATCGAGGCCGAAAGCGATACCCTGGGCGAAAACGCGCAGGGCGAGCAGGTCGTCGGGCGCAAGAGAGAAGTGGTGCGGGGCAGCGAGATCGGTTTTGAACCCATTGTCGAGGGCGGCTTTAAGGGCCAGGGGTTTTTGGCCGCCGACGGCAGCGAGCGGATCGACATGACCTACGATTTCAGCGCCGGCACCTACAGCGGTCCGGCGCCATCCACCATCCGCCGGGTCCTGGTCGAATTGGTAGTGGCCAACGATTATCATATCGAGATGAGCTCGGATCGCCAGACCAACCTGCTGTCGACCCCGCAGCCCGTCTTCCTGACCATGGAGCGGGCGGCGGACAATGTGCAGGACGGCTCCAACGTGCAGGTGGTCCGACTCGATTACGGCCTACCCACGGGCAACGATATCATAGGGTTTAATCTGGAGCTGCGGGATGTCAAGGGTTTTGATCTCTACGCCGAGTTCGACCGCAGCCGACTTTACCGCAAATATCCCAACCGCACCTTCAACACCCATCGCACTTCGACGCAGAAAGCCAATGCCTGGATGGTCAATCTAGCCCGCAAGGGGTACCCCTTCTTCTTCTTTGGGGAAGCCTATAGCATGGACCGCGACTACGGCACCACCAGCGTCATCGCCAATCTGGCCGGCGACATCGACTACGAGGACGAGCGCCGTTACGCTTACGAGTGGGTAGAGGACAACGACGACCAGGACCGCACCCCCGACTGGCAACGGCTCAACCAGGGCGGGCCAGACCTGGAGATTTTCCCGGGCTGGGACGAGAACAACGATTTCATCTCCGATTTTAACCAGAACGACAACGAATTTCGGCCCAACTTCATCCCCGATTACGAGGAGCCCTTCCTACGCTACAACGTAGACCGCCCGGAGTTCCTCTTCGGCATGGATATGAATAATAACTTCTGGATCGACCGCTTTGAAAACGACGAAGAGCCCGATTACCCCTACGACCGCGACCAGCGCGGTTTTAATGCCTACACCGGGGCGCATATCACACCCGAAATGCGCCTGACCGTCGGTTATAAACGGGCGCGCACACTCTCCGCCGATCAGATCGACAGAAGTGCCTATGGCCTGCTCACCTGGGACCTGGATATGGGAGGAGTCGGCCAGCTCCGGCTCTTCGAATTATTTAAGCTAGTCGAAGACGAGATCCCCGATAACCTCGTCCAATGGGCCCAACCGCTGGGCTCACAGGGGACCCTACAGCGCATCCCAGACCCATTGGCCGCTCCCCAGACCTGGATCAACTCCACCTTTCTCGGTTTCGACTATACCGGCACACCGCAACTGAAACTGGTCAATAAGCTGAAATACGAAATCTGGCACCAACGCCAACGCCATTTAGATTTTCGCCGCAACTACCAATTTTTCGGTTTGATCAACAAAGCCGAGTACCGGCATCCCGTGCGCCAGATCGAGGTAATTCCCAAAGTCAAAAACGAATTGCGCCTCGAAGCACCGCTCTTGCGCAACGATCCGGTGCGCAAAGAAAACACCTTCATCTTTTTCCTGATCGCCCGCATGGGGCTGCTCACCAAATCCGATGTCCAGGTGGGCCTCGAGTACACTATATTCAGCCAGATCGAAGATCCGGCACCGGTGGGGTTGCGGGAGGATTTTCGCGAAACTATCCTGGCGCTGCAGTATTCCAATACCGGGGATTATTTGGGTTACCGCCTGACTAACCAGATAGGGTTGCGCAATAGCCGTCTAAACCGCAAGGGAGAAGATACCTTCACGGGCATGACCCTGTTCATAACGACCTATGCGGCGCTCGAATAAAGTGGCCTAATGCAGCGAGATATTATACAATGAAGCAATGAAGCAATGAAGTTAGGTGGACAATTATGAGAACGAATGTTTCGACCCTGCTGCTACTGGCAGCGCTGGCCACGACACCGGTCAACGCCCTGGAAATCTACCGCATAGGCAAAGCAGACGAATCCCGCGTTGATCAGCCCGGGGTCAGTTACCACCATTTGCCGTGGAGCGACTTTGTCGAAAAGCAGGGCCTCGACGAAGAGGCTTTTGCCCAGGACGTTCTGCGGCCGCTCTTCATGGCCGCGGGAGAGAATATTGCCAACACCAGTCTGGCGCGAGGCGGCGGCGCCCATATCTCCGCCACCGTCTACGCCGGTTTTGGCGTCTCCGACGACACCCGCAAGATGACCGACGGAGATCCCAACACCTTCTACGATTGGGTGCCGGCCGGTCCCTGGGGCGGTCAGGCCATACCGGTGGCCATTGATCTGGGCGGTCTGTTCCATATAAACCGGGTGCGGATCTTCACTTTTGGCAACGGTCACTATCCAGACAAACTGGAAATCGCCACCCACGCGACGGCGGCACCGGGCCTGGAGGTCTTGAATTTTATCAGCGGCAATGTGGTGCTCAGGTTAAACGAAAACGTGCAGGACACCATCGATGTGGAATTTGCCTCGACGCTGGGCCGCAGCGTCTATATGATCTTGACCCGTACGATTCTGACCAAGGAAGTGAAAGTGGCCGAGATCGAGATCTACGGTGAGGGTTATATCAACCAGGCCTCCTATGTGGGACCATTTATCGACCTAGAAGAACCGGCGATATGGGGCGATTTGAAGTGGGGAGGGCGCAAAGATTCCCAGGCCAGGGTTATGATACAGTCGCGCGCCGGCAAAGACCTAGATCCCAGTGTCTACTGGCGCTTCACCGGGCGCGGCAGCGAAACGAGCCGCTTTAACGACAGCGGCAACCCCCTCAGTGCCAAGGCCTACGGACGCCTCAAGCCCGGCGAAGCAGCCGCAATCACCTACGATACCGACAATTGGAGTTTCTGGTCATCACCCTACAGTTTCGCCGACAGCAGCGGCACGCCCTTCTTGTCGCCGGGGCCCAATTCGGTTTTGCAGTTTCGGGTCGATTTCTTACCCACCGCCAGCGACGGCGGCGAATTGGAGTTTATCGAATTGAGCGTCACCAAACCACCGCTGGCCGAAAATGTACAGGCGGAAATCTACCCCCCCGAGGTGCCCCTGGGACAGACGGCCCGACTCACCTATGCCATCCAGCCCATCATCCGCAGCGAACACTCGGGTTTTGATCGCATAGAAATAACTGCGCCCTTCGGCTTGGCAGGCGTCGATACGGTCAAGGTTGCCGGGGTTCCGGTCGAATTTTCGACCCATATCGAACGGCCGGATTCCACCCTCTTCTCCGTACAATTAACGCAACACCTGGGCGCCGAAAAATCCGGTAGCTTGGTCGAGGTAATCTTCCGCGCCCCCGTACTGCGCTACAACACCGAATTTGCCGGCTGGGTGCGCGACACCACGCGTCCTCTAGAACTGGCGCAGCGCATCAACCCGGGCGATGCAGCCGCTGAACTACAGAGCGAAACCCTTTCCGTGCGCACGACCTTTGCGGCGCGCCTGCTGGCCGATCTGCAAGTGGAGCCCGTGCCCTTCACGCCCAATGGCGACGGCGTTAACGAGACCGTCGCATTTTCTTTTAATCTGCTGCAGCTGACCGGGGCGGTCCCGGTGCAATTGCAAATCTTCGACCTCTCTGGGCGCCTGGTGCGGCTAGTCCACGAAGGGGCACAGCAGAGCGGTCACTTCAGCTTTTCTTGGGATGGGCGAGACGAGGCGCAGCAATTGGTAGCGCCAGGGCTGTACGTCTACTACATTTCAGTGGAAGCGAAAAAGGGCATAAACCGCCAAGCGGGAACAGTGGCGGTGGTCTATTGAGCTCAAAGAGGAGAACGGTCATGCGCGGCGCCAACCAATGGCGACTTACCTGTGGCATTTTGTTAATTGCCGCGACGGGATGGGCTCAGGGTTTCCGTATTGCCGGAGATGAACTCATTGTCGATGAAGGACACTGGCAAGACTGGAACTTTCCCCAAGGCACAGTGGAATTTGATGCCCAGGGGGGCCGGCCGCAATACGTCCAGGCGTGGTCCAATTTGGCGCTCAACGCCCATACCTTCACCTATGGGGAAGAACAGAGAGGGGGCATCCACGATGCGGGCACCAACCTAGATCTGGCCGCCCGCCTCATTGACGGGCAGGACGATACCTACTGGGAACCGGCGGCGGACAGCCCCCTGGAAAAATGGTGGGTCGAGATCGATCTGGGCCGCTCGGCATGGGTGCAGAAGATCGTGGTGAAGTTTGCCGACGAGGATATCGGCGACCCCTTCCTGCAATTCAATCTGCTCACCTCAAACGGTCTGTCCGCCTTTCAGCAGAGCGAAGCGCTCAACTACATCCGCGTCGGGCGCAGCGAAGGGCTCAACAAAACGCAGCGCGTCTTCGAATTCGACCTGCAGCCCTCCCTCGACGCCGACGAGGGTTTGGCCGGAGACCTGATCCAATTTGTCCAGATCGTCGCCACTGCCAGCGACGGCGGCCAGGCTGGAGAAATCAACGAAGCGCGCTGGAACAGCTTGCCCCAAGAAGAGCGCGGCGACATCCTCTACTTTCGCCGCGAAGCCACCGGCGTCTTGCGCCAGGTCGACTCGGACACCTACCAGGCCATCGCCGCTGCGGAAGAGCGCGGCCCAGTGCGCTACTACCGTCGCGAGCAGCCACGCCTGGCCGAGATCGAGGTGTGGAGTGCCGGCGACAATCTCAGTCTAGGTGCCCTGGACCGGGGCGGCCGCATGATCGGCTTTGGCAATTCGGGCAACGAGTTTCGCACTATTGACGGTGATTATAGCTCGTTCTGGGACGTCCAGATCGCAGTGGGTGGGGGCAATAGCGTAGTCGATGAGATCAGCCGCGAAATTTTCTTTGATCTGGGGGCCTGGTACTGGATAAATAGAGTCTTTTTTGTTTTCGCCATAGAAGTGGGCAACGACGGCTCATCCAATGCGACGCTGCCCAACCACATCATCAGTCTCTCGGATGGCACCCGGGCGCCGGACGGCAGTTTTGTCTACGCGCAATTAGCGGCGCGGGGCCAGGAAGGTCAGGATGCGGCAGCGGGCAAGAAGTTTTACCAGAACAACCTCTTTGCCCTCACCAAGGCGCGTTATGTGAAGATCGATTACCGCCTGCTCATTTCCAGGTGGATCAGCAGCAAGATACGCGAGATCCAGCTCTACGGTCGCGGTTTTCTGCCCCAGGTATCGCTGACCTCAACCATGATTCCATTGGGAGAGAATGCCCCCATTCTCTCCACTATCGCCTGGGAGGCAGACACCCCGCCGGGCACCCAGGTACAGATCCGCACCCGCACCGGTAACCAGATAGAAAAGAAAACCCAATACTTCACCTCGGCCGGGCTCGAGGTCAGTGAGGCGGGCTACCGCAAAACCTTGAGTTTTCTGCGCGGCGACTCGCTGATCACTTTCGTTCCCGGCCCCGACTGGAGTGCTTGGAGTGCGCCCTACCGGGAACCCGGAGCGGCCATCACCTCGCCCAGTCCCCGCGACCACGTGATGATCCAGGCAACGATGTTGTCCGACGATCCAGAGCAGCCAGCGCTTTTGCGCAATCTGCGCATCTCCCTGCAAAATCCCCTGGCCAACCAGATTATCGGCGAGATTGCGCCCCGCAAAGTTCTCCAGGGCGGGCAGCGCGATATTCTGTCCCTCTACCTCAAGCCTGTACTCGAGGCCAACCACCAGGGATTCGACCAGGTGCTGGTGCAATTGCCCCCGGGCGCCGCAGCGAAATTAGTAGATGTGCGGGTGGGCTCGGAGAACGAATTGGCGGCGGATGGCGGCAGATTATACGGCGCCGACGAATTGGAGCAGCTGGCAAGCAACTCCGACTCCCTGTGGATTCGGCTCCCCGAGCCAGTGCGAGATCCGCAAGATTTGGTAGCATTGCGTTTTTCGAGCTTGCTCTACCTGGTGAGCAATGAATTTATCGCCCTGGTGGGCATGGGAGAGGACGAAGAAAAAATATGGCAACGCGTCGACGCCGGCGACGCCACCGCCCTGGTGGAGGGCAGCGGCATGGCGGTTCAGATCCCGCTCGACGGCGGCTTATTGGGCGAAATGGAGGTGGGGCCGAATCCGTTCACCCCCAACGGCGATGGCATCAACGACTTGGTGGAGTTCGCCTTTCCGGTATTTAAGATACAGGGCCAAAAGTCCCTGCTGCTCGAAGTCTATAATCTCTCGGGCCGCCTACTGCTGCGGCATCAAAATCCCGCCGTACACGCGGCCGGCCTCCAGCGTCTGACCTGGGACGGCCGCGACGACAGCGGCAAACTCTCACCGCCCGGTCTCTACATCTGCCGCGTTGGCGTCGACGTCGATGCCGAAGACGTCGGCCGCTCGACTGTGGCCAGACTAATCTCCCTCGTCTATTGAGCAATATCTTGCAAAATCAACCAGCAGAGAACATCGAGCCCTCCCAATTGAGCTCCATAGCCGGGGCCAGCGGCATCACCTTGCGCAGCATATTAATTGGCTCGGTGCTGGCCTTCTCGCTCAATTTCCTCGACGTCTACGCCACCACCATGATCCGCGGGGCCTACCTCAGCTTAAACTTCAGCACCCCGGCGGCACTTTTCTTCTTCTTCTTAGTAGCCCTGGGCAGCAGCTTCGTGGCCCTTATACGCCGGCCCCTGGCCCTGACTCAGGCCGAACAAATCACCATTTATTTTATGTTGGTCATAGCCTGTTGTATTCCCGGCATGGGTTTTACCCAGTTTATGATCCCCTGCCTGGTGGGCTCCACTTATTACGCCACTCCAGAAAACAATTGGGCCGAATTATACAACCAATACATTCCCGCCTGGATGATTCCGCAGGGCGATAAGGTGGTGCAATTCTTTTTTGAAGGTATGCCCGACGGCGCCGCCATCCCCTGGACAGCCTGGGTCTTGCCGCTGACCTATTGGTACGGGTTTTTCTTGGCACTCTGCGCCGTCATGATCTGCAGCATGGTCATTTTGCGCAAGCAGTGGATGGACCGAGAAAGGCTGGTGTACCCGCTGGCGCAAGTACCCATGGAGATGATCCAGCAAGAGCGCGACGGCATCGTCGGCAAATCTTTCTTTACCAATAAACTCATGTGGGTGGGTTTCGCCTTCGCCTTTATTTTGCTGAGCATCAATGCGCTGCAAACTTATTTCCCCTATTTCCCGCAAATTCAGCGCAGCGCCAGTGTACCCCTCTTCAACAACGCGGTCTCCCTACTATTCTGGTTTAACCCGCCCTGGATTGGCTTTTTCTATTTTATCAATCTCGACATTACTGCTTCCATCTGGGTCTTCTATGTACTCACCACTATTCAGCGCGGCATCTTCAGCATGATCGGGCTGCAGAGCACCCATCGACTGGACGCCTACGCGCCCGATGCGTTCTCTGCCCACCAGGGCATGGGAGCCATAGCCGTCTTTGTAATAGTGGGAACCTGGGTCGCCCGCGGCCAGCTCAAGGAAGTGTTTGACAAGGCCTGGCACCGCAATTCCACCGTCGACGATTCCGACGAGATGCTGTCCTACCGGCAGGCCTTCTTCGGCTTGCTGATAGCGCTGACTCTAGTCACCGTGGCGTTGTGGATGAGCGGTATGCCCTCCCTAATAGCAGTGGTATTCGTAGTGGTCGCCATGATACTCTACCTGGGCCTGACGCGCGCGGTGGCCGAAGGCGGACTACCGGCCATGCGCCCGCCCATCACTACGGCCAGCTTCATGGTTGCGGGGGCGGGCACTTCGGCGGTGGGAATCGAAGGCCTGGTAGCGCTGGGATTCACCTATGGATGGCACGCCGAAATTCGCTCTTTTGTGATGTCTTCGGTGGCCAACGGCATGAAAATCAGCCAGGTCATCAAGGGCCCCAAACGCGGTTTCTTTGGCGTTGTCGTTGCCGCCATCCTGGTCAGTCTGGCCTCATCCACTTATATGACCTTGTACTTATCGTACAAATACGGCGGCATCAATCTTAACCCACTCTGGTACGGTTGGGGGGCCGCCCGGGCCGGGCCCGCCAATATGGCGCCGCGCATAGCCGCCGAACCAACCGGTCCCCTTGCCGAGGCCTGGGTTTTTATGGGCATCGGCGGCAGCATCATGGCAGCGTTAATGTTAGCTCGACACCACTTGCTCTGGTGGCCGCTCAGTCCGATAGGTTATATGATTAGCGCCAATTGGAAGACGTCGCACATCGCCTTTAGCGCCTTTCTGGCCTGGCTGCTCAAATTGCTGATTTTGAAATACGGCGGTCCCAAACTGTACAAAAATGCCCGTCCGTTTTTCGTCGGCCTGATCGCAGGAGAAATAATGGCGGCCGCCTTCTGGCTGATCATCGACTACCTAACCGGGCACGTCGACAGCTTCCTCACCCAGATCTGAGGCGCGCTCACACTGCTGCCGCCGGCGTCTCCAATACACCCAACTCGTCTAGGCGGGCAAGCCAGCGCTGGTGGCGGGTATCGGCAATGCCGCGCCAATGCGACCCGTACATGGGTTGGCCCAAGCCGGAAAAGTGTTTTTGATTGCCGTGCATCTGATCGACGATCGCTTCGGTAGCGGCCGCGGTAGCGGGATCCTCGTAGTAGACCACCACCCCCTGCCGCCGACCGGGCTTGCCCCCAAAAGCAGCGTGCCACAAACCGACATTAAAAACGAGAACATCCCCTGGCTGCGAAGCAAAAGCATAGGCGGGCATCTGCTCGGGCGTCAGCTCGTAAGCCGTCTGGGGATCGCGTTCGATGCTGCTGTGCAACGGCTCCCGGTGTGAACCCGGAATAACCCTGAGTGCGCCGTTGTGTGCCTCAAGCGGATCGGGGTAGATACAAAATTTGACGCCGCTGTAGTCCAGCGAAGCAGTGTCGGGATGCCATCCGGTGTCCCCGACCAGGTAATTGCCGTCCACCGCGATGCCCAGCGCTGGTTTGCCCAACAATTGTTCCGCTACATCGCCAAAGCGCGGGTCGTCGGCCAAACCGGCGATAAAGGGGCTGTGTTCCTCCATCAACGAGCCGTAGTGGCGCGTCTGGCCGTCGTATGGCGGCTCGTCGAGCCAGGAGTCTAGGCCAGCGTTGAACTGGCGGCTATACTGGGCCATTTCTTCGGGCGAGAGCAGTTGGCGGAAGACCAGAAAACCGAAAGTGTGAAAATGAGCGAATTGTTGTTGAGTCAGGCGCATGGCGACCTCTCCTCTATTGGGTTAACCTGCCGAGGGCAGATGGCCTATAAAATATTTTTAGGCGGGGGCTGATGCAACTACAATCGCAAGAAGAATATCTCATTAGGTCGTCAATCACCCCGCTGCGCGCAACGCCTCTACCTCCGCCCGCCCGGGCATCGACGCCTGCACCCCGGGCCGCGTCACCGCCAACGCCCCGGCCGCCGCGCCAAACTCGACCGCCTCTGGCAGACTCTTGCCCTCGGCCAGCGCCACCGCCAAGGCGCCGTGAAAAGCGTCACCAGCCGATGTAGTATCTACCACCTCTACCGCAAAAGGCGGCACAAAACCACTCTCTTCTGCCGTAGAAAAATAAACGCCTAACTCCCCCATCTTCACTATAGCTACTGCCACCCCTCTTGCAAGTAAAGCAGTCGCAGCCCTTTCCGCCGTTGCCACATCGTTAACTGCTATACCGGTGTGAAATTCCGCCTCGGTCTGGTTGGGAGCGATAATATCGAGATCTGGATACACATCCAACGGAATTTCGGCCGCCGGTGCCGGATCCAAAATAACCCGCACCCCACGCGCTCTGGCCGCCCGCGCCGCGCGGATCGACAGCGCAAAAGGAATCTCCATCTGCAATACCAGCATGTCCGCAGAGCTGAGGTTTTGCTCCACAGCTGCCAGCTGCTCGTCACCACACTGCAAATTGGCGCCGTAAGTGGCCAAAACGCGATTCTGCCCCGATTCATCGAGCACAATCACGCCAACTCCGGAAGCGTGCTCGGCATCGACCGCTATATCGCTGACGTCAATGCCGTCATTCTGTAGAGCTTCTATCAGCGCCGGACCAAAGAGGTCAGCGCCGACGCGCCCGACCATTTTCACCTCTGCCCCCAAACGCGCCGCAGCAACAGCCTGGGTCGCCCCCTTGCCGCCCGACGAGCTGTAGAACCGCTCGCCCCTAAACGTTTCGCCCGGCCGCGGCATCCTCGAAGTTTTGGTAATCAGGCCCATATTGATGCCGCCAAGGACGAGAACACGCGGCACGGTAAAAGCACTACACATTAATCCCGACCCCGCACAACCTTGTCAATCGCCGCCCGCATAATCTTCTCAGACTTCTCCGATACAAACGCGTCAACCGGCTCGTAACCACCTTCTTCAGATGATCCTTCTAGGGTGATATACCCAGTACCTAAATCCCCATAACCAGCCACGGCCACAAACGCATCGGCGCGCGCCTCCTGGGCGTGGAGCTGATATTCAATGAACGTCTCACCCGGCAAATTGACGATCGCTACCCGGTCATTCAAGTGCAGACAGGTAATGGGAATGGGAATCTCGCGGCGGCGCAAATAAGTCAGCATGATGGCGGCCTTGCTATGCACCTTGGCCCCTTGCACCGCCGTTTCGATAGAGGCGAGCAATTCCTCCTCGTTGAGATCTTCCCGGGGCGGCAAAAACACCGGCTCCACATCCCAATTCAGACCCGTCAGCGGCTGCCGTTGGGCATTCTCTTCGGATGCCACCATCGCAGCGTAGATCCGAGTGGTAAACAATTCCCGATTGTCCTCTATGCCGTCGTTGTATTTGCCGGCAGTGACATTGCCGCCGCAGCCGGTAAAATATATGTGGGGCACATGGCCATCTTGCTGCGTCCGCCGATTGCGCGCCAGTCCAACAAATTCGGGAGTGACCACACCGGTGCCGTCTTTGCTAGTCGGGTGTACTGCATAATAGTGCAGTACAGCAAGCGCCGTGTCGCCGTTCCAAAAACCAATAGTCTTCAGCATTGGATCGATGATGCCCTCAGGAGCGGCGCGCACCGCTGGATCCGGCGTTTTTGTCCAGCGCACCGCCCACACCTTGCCGTCCTCTCCCATCACCCGCCGATTCGAAGCAATCTTGTCGACCTTCGCTTCGCCAATGCTAATATCGGAGCAGGGCTGCAATCGCTGCATGGCCGCCCCGGCAGCCTCGGCAGTCTGGGCACGCACCCGCTCGGCCCAATCCCCCGACATAATAACATCGGGGCAGCCATAGGAATCCAGAATGTCTTGCGCGTCGCGGTCGGGCCAGGGCGTATCATGAGCGTGAATGCAATGGACCGCCACCCGATCCGCCGCAGTCCCAACCGCATCCGCCAATTCTTGCCTCCAACGATTGTAATCGTGATTGCTAAGTTCAGCCCAATCCAGGGCACACAGCACCACGGGCGCTTCGCCGTCTGGCACCAAAATGAGGCCCAGAGCAGCAAGAGGATCTTCTACAGCTTTAGCCGGAGGGTACCACCCCGCACAGAGCGGATGTCCGAGCGGTGGCGTAACATCGGATTGAAAGGTACTCACCTGTATCATATTATCTATCCTTCTTAAAATTCTCGCATTGCAGTATTGACCGGCACCCTTTACTGACGTTCTATATAACGTATCCGAGTCAAAAACCCGATCCAAGCAACGGCGCGCCAGCCACCTATAGATTCCATTATAGGGCGAGGCCGCGATCAGAGCAAACAGGGACAAACGAGGAGATCGATATGGGCAAAAAAAAGATGACCCACGAGGAAACCTACCACTTTGACGTGGCAGGTTATTTAATCGTCCCCGGCGTCCTGAGCGCCACCAAACTAAAAGCCTGCAATAAAGCACTCGACCAAACCAAACCCGGCGACGATACGCTCTCTTCCAGCAAACCCCTGCTCGCCCTGCGCGACCATCCCGTGCTACTGCGCTACCTGGAACAAATCTGCGGCGAAGGTTTCCGCCTGGACCAAGCCCCGCGCTTGATCGGCCCAGACCAAGGAAAAGCCGGGGCACCTCTATCAGGAGGCAGCGAATGGGTAGATTGGTCCCGCGCCTATCACCACCACAACGGCACCCGCTTTTGCCAGGGCGTGCGAGCCCTGTGGGCCCTGGCCGATGTCGGCGCAGGCGACGGAGGATTAGTCGTAGTGCCAGCCAGTCACAACAGCACCGTAGACGCCCCCCAGGACCTGATCGACAGCACCGACGATATGGGCCTGGTCGAACAGCCCGTTTTACAAGCAGGTGATCTTCTGCTCTACACCGACTCGCTAACGCGGGGCATGCGCCCCTGGCAAGGCCAAGGGCCACAACGCCTGCTCGACAGCGGTTATATAAGCGCCAACGTACGCCCCTCGGCCGACTCCGAAATCAGCGGCGAAGAAAACGCCATGCCCGACTGGACAGCCGAGCTGACAGAAATACAACGCGCCATCCTACACAATCCCAACCGCCCCTACCCCCCACCCATAGTACATTCGGACGGCCACACCGTGCAGCTGGCCGCAGATCCCGGAGTATTTCACCCATCAATCTACATCCGCGATTCCAACTCAAGTATCGACGAAAAGGAATTCTACCACTGGGACCTCTGCGGCCACCTAGTCTTGCGCGGCGTCATGGACGACGACTGGCTGGCCGCAGCCAACGAAGCAATAGACGCCAACCCCGACCGCATCCACACCGGCGGCTCCGCCGCCGGCGACTCAACCCCACTGGCCGGCACCGGAGTAGGCCGCTCATCGATGGCCGACCCGTGGACCCTACCCGCACCGCACGGCGAACCCTTCCAGCGAATGATCGCCCACCCCGCCCTAATCCAACGCGTCAACTGGATCATGGGCAGCGGTTTCGAATGCATGCAATGCAGCGGTTTCTTATCGGGCAAAGGCGCATCCGGCCACTTCCTACACGCCGCCGGCACCCCAGCCTATGTAACCAACCACTACCGCCAACAAAACGGCCGCGTCTACAGCCAATACCTCAACATAGCCTGGCAATTGCGCGATGTCACTCTGGCCGATGGAGGTTTTGTCTGTGTACCAGGCAGCCACAAGACCAGCTATCCCATTCCCGATTGCATCAAGTCCTGCGATGACGAACTCGGCCTGGTGCGACATATAGAAATGAAGGCCGGCGATGTCCTCTTCTTCCTGGCCTCAGCCCAAACCCATGGAGCCTATCCCTGGACCGGCGAACAAAACCGCCGAATGATTTTTTTCCAGTACCGCGCCCAAAACTTATATGCACCTTAAGTATATGCACTAGCTTTTAATACGTCTTATATTATAACCCAACGACCATAATTCACGTTCTGCGAAGGTCAGGTAGGGGATCGTCCCAGAGCGGATTCCAACCCTCCTGTCCGCAGGACAGCGGACAGGGGGACTGACCTCGGAGCCCGGCAGGAGCCGGGCGAGAATGAGCGAGGGATGATCCCCTACCTGACCGTCCCACATAGCAAACACACTAACCCCGGAGCCCATCCATGCACGACGTACAAAACATCATCCGCGAAGTAGAAGAACACGGTTACTGCAAAGTCCCCAACGTCATCCCCCCCGAAAAAGCCGACCAAGCACGCGCCATCCTAGACGACCTGCTCGCCGCCGAAACCACCGAAGAAATACGCCAAAGCGGTAGCCAACGCGTCGGCCGCATCGCCGTAAAACACCCCATATTCATCGAACTCATGTGCAACCCCCTCGTCCTCGAAGTGTGGAAAACCTGCCTGGGCGACGACATCATCTGCTCGTCGTGGACCGCTAACACCATGTACCCAGGCCACCAAAATATCGGCTGGCACGCCGACTACCCCTACTGGTCCAAAAAGCCGCCCTGGCCCGCCGGTAACCTCGCTGGCCAGACTCTGTGGATGCTCGACGACTTCACCATAGAAAACGGCGCCACCGGCGGCATACCCTTCTCGCATCTGAAGGGCCACCCACCCGACGGCATAACCGACGCCTGGCGCGACAACGGCGAAATTTTGACCGGCACCCGGGGCAGCGTAGTTTTCGCCCACGGCGCCTGGTGGCACACGGCGCGGCCCAACGTCTCCAACCAAACGCGCTCGTGCCTGTTGGGCATGTACATTATGCCTTGGTTTTTCCCCCAGGAAGACATGCCCAGCCAGCTGGCCGAACTCGACAACCCCTCTGAACTGGTGCAACAACTCTTGTGCGGCAAACAATACACCCCACGTAATGTGGGCGGTTAGCCCCTCTCACGTCTCATTTTAACGAGATAATATGAATCCGAACTGGAAACCTTTTGAAGCCCCCATCGACCAGATCTTAGCGCAATATCCCCAACCGCTGGAAGCCCTGCACCAGCGCCAGACACCCGCTCTGGTCCTGCGCAATGCCTATAACCGGGACCACTGCGCCGGGCTGATGCAGCGTTTTGCCGAGCGCGGTTATTTCGACCGCGCCACCGTGGACGCCGAAAGCCAGCTCAGCGGCGGCCCCTACCTCGACCTCGGCACCAGCCTGGGACGCGTGGGCTCCAACCCGGAACAGTTTTTCGCCCACGCCACCGCTACCCACGAACTCTTTTCCCACCTCTTTGACGGTTTTGACGATCCCGTACAAACCATGTACAGCGCCCTGCAAGACCTGGCCCCCAACAAAAAAGTGTGCAATGCCTACGAACCCGATGGCCGCCACTACGGCCCGGCCATTTTCCGCGTCTACCACGCCCAGGAAGGCCACAAACCTCACTACGACTCGATAGCGCGCCGCTCCTCAAAGAAGTCAGACTACGCCGTGGCCGACTTCGACCATCAATTCGCTGGGGTGTTATGTTTGCAAAAAGCCGGCCAGGAGGGCGAGACCTTTATCTACGACTGTTACGCCGACGACAAAGTCGAAGATGTGCTGCGCCAGAATGAATTCCCCGCCTACGTCGATGAAAACCAAATAGCCCGCACTCTAGTCCAGCTCGAGCCGGGCGATCTCTATTTCTTTTCTACGGAAAACATTCACGAATTGCCCGATACAGTCGGCGACACCCCGCGCGTGGTCCTCGCCTTCTTCTGCGCTATGTCGGCGGACCGCGATGAGATCTTTATCTGGTCCTGAAAACAAGATATCACACTACCAGACAAGCGCCGACAACTGCAAATATCAAATCTCTCAGCCGCTGCGCCGCAACCGTTCGTGCACTATCCACTCTTTCAAGATGTGGTCGGAACGGTTCAGCAGAGCAAAGTAGCCGGTCTGCGCCTCGCGCCGGGTCTTGGCCGTATTCGGGCGCTGGTTGGGCAGTGCGTTGTAGCGACCTCGCGCCTGGGTCACCGTGCGCTCCTCAAGATCCAGCGCCACGGTAAGCACATTCTCCCGCTCTGCCGCGCCCGGTCTTTGCGCGCAAATCGACCATACCGCGATATTGCCTTCGGCGCACTGATTCGAGTACGACACCACGCAGTGGCTCATGGCACGGCCCTCGGCAGCCAGCTCCCAACTCGACAGCAATTCCTGCACCGTCCAGCGCAACTGGCCCAACTCTTCGGTCTCGTCCTCTACTTCAAACGGCCGCACGCCGCACGGCTGCCAGCTTTGGAAATCGACGTATTGCTCGCGGCTGAGCTGACCGTGCCATGCCTCCACCTGCCCTAACAATTTGGTGGCGCTGCGCCCCTTCATAATAAATTCCGGCTGCGGCGGCAGCGCTTCCTCCACCCCACCGCCCTCCTGCACCACCCGGCGCGGCGCATACTTCATATGATGCACATAATCGACCACGGGGCCGACCCAACTCGGGTCCATCATGGCATTGTTGACCAGGAAGAGCACCACCGAACTCCAGAAGTCGTCGTTCTCAAATCTGCGCCCCAGCCGGGTGCGCAGAATAGCCTGGGCAAGGCGCTCGTCGCCGCCCAGGCCTATGACCTGAGCCCAACGCAGATTGCGCTCGACCGTATCCCGCGCCGGCGCCGCCAAAAAAACATGCGCCATGCGACGCGTCAGGCGGATAGGTGTATCCATGTCGCGGATATTGCCGCCCATGCCAACGTGAATAAACCATTCCTGCAATTGCAAACCGCGCTCGTCGATACCCTGGCTGAGGTACCATTCTTGCCGCTGCAAGCCGCGTTCTCTACGTCCGACAAACCACACCGAATCCATAAAGACGGGCACATCGTAATGCGCCAACAAATGGCGCGCCAGAGAGGCGAACTGTCCATCGCGACGCCGGTGCTGAGGTGTCCACGACTCGACCGGCCGCAGCCAGCGACGATGGTGGCGGACCAAATTCGCCAAACCATAGATCAGACGACCGCCGTTGCGCAAACTCTTTTGTTTTATCGCATCCATATAGCGGTCGACGTGCAGCACCAAACGCAGTAATTGCTGCCGCGCTTCAGGGTCTTGGCGCAGCCAATGGAAAGCCCTCTGCACAGGTATCAGCGTCGCAGGCCTGTCCTCACCTGCAAAATCATGGGCCGCTATGCGTTCAAAATATTGTCGCCGCCCCTCAGTATAGTGTGGCGCCGTCTGCTGGGCCGCCCGCGCCTCGCACTCCACCCGGCGCTGTTCCGCGTCCTTTGCCAACCCATGTGCAAAACCGTTGCGGTAACACCACAGTCAATAAACCGCTACCGAGTCAAAACCCAACTGCGCCAGATGTTCTTCGATCGGGCCGAGTTCCTCCAACTGCGCAGCGAATACCTGCTCAAAATTCTGCGTAAAAGGTACGTCTACATCGGCCAATGTGGTCATTGCTCAACCTTCCTCTAGCTCCTGCCGCAGCGCCTGTACTTCCGCTTGCGCCGCTACTTGCGGGAACATCTGCTCCATCTGATTGACAAACTCTCGCTTTAATATTGCACCTGCCGCGCCCACTCCATCGCTCTTGAGATATTGCACCGACTGGCGCAAATGCTGCCGCGCCTGCTCCTCGTCACCGCGCACCATGCGCAGGCCAGCGAGCCAGGCGTGATTCTGACATTGGCGCACCGGCAAATTGTCCACCGTGCTCCAGAAAGCCCAGTAAGCCGCCAGCGCCGGCTCGGCCTGACCGCGGCTCAAGTGACGCCGCGCCAGCTCCAACTCGGCAACGGCCTCAAAGGGACCGCCGCGCGCCTTCTTAAGAATCTTCTTCTGCTCAGTAAATATATCCTCCTCCGGCGCCAGCGTCGCCCGCACCGCCGCCCGGCGCAGCTGCGCCAACGTATTGTCGGGCTCGCGCTCCAGCACCTCGTCGAGCAGAGCCAGGGCGCGATCGTAAGCACCGCGGTCTTGCTCCAGATCCTCGGGACCGCGCATAAACGTATAGGCGTCGGCCAACAAAAGGGACACCAGCGTATCCGTCGGCGCCTGGTCCCGAGCGCTTTCGAGCACCGGCGCGGCAGCGCGATATCGCACTTGCTGGAACAACCCCTTTGAACGCTCGATCATGGCCCCCACACTAGCGCTGAAATCCGCCCCGGGCGCTTCGTCTCTCAATACGTCTGCAACCATATCTTCTACTTCCTCCCGCATCTGTTGGCGCGCCCGGCGCAAACGCTGGCGCACCGCTTCCTCAGTGAGATCGAGCTGGGTCGCGATCCGCGGCGTCGCCAGCCCTTCGATGTAGTGCAATACCAGCACCTCGCGGCTGCCCTCCGACAGCTTGTCGAGCGCCGACAACACCAGCCGCCGCCGTTCCGCCTTTTCGGCTTGGTCCTCTGGTGAATCCGCACGGTCGGCGATTTGTGCCAAATCGACATTCTCCTGCAACGGTTGGTGGTGGCGGCGTTCGAGCCAGGTCTTGGCGCGATTGCGCGCAATCGTCCGCAGCCAGCCGGGCAAAGCCGCCGCTTCCCGCAGCCCGCCTAGACCCAACCAGGCCCGCAAAAACACTTCCTGAGCAATATCGTGGGCACCGTCAAAGTCCCGCGTAATCGCCACCGCTGTGGCGTACACAAGATCCTTATAACGCTCCACCAAGCGGCCGAAAGCTATTTCGTCACCCCCGCGCGCCGCCTCGATCAGAAAACCGTCGTCCATCTCGCTTTGTCGCTCGTCCACTTTACTCCTCACTTACAAGACCTTGGATATGAATGTAACGTGACAATAACCGTTATCAGGCCGCTACAATGTCAAGTGAAAAGTAAAAATATCGCTCTATTATCTATTGCTTTTCCTTGGCCTATAGGCCATAATATAGATATGGAAGAAGATCTGAAATCTTTAGAATTTATCGGGAGTGCCCGTCAGGACTCCTAGAGAGGATATGGACTTAATCAGACGACGGTTGCGCCAGGCGCAAGAGTTGCGCAAAGGAGGATGGATCGTGACAGATATGATTAAAAACGAAACAGTTGACAAAAGTTGTGGCAATGTTTTTTCCGACTTAGGAGTAGATGCTGCCGATGAGATGCTAGCTAAAGCCAAACTGGCATTGGCCATTTTAGAAGCCATTGAACGCAGGGAATTGACCCAAGCTAAAGCCGCTAAGATCCTAGGTACCGATCAATCCTATATCTCGAAACTGAAGCGAGGCAGCGAATTGCGACACTTTACCTTTGACCGGCTCATGGGCTGGCTTATTAAGCTGGATCGCAATGTCGTTTTGACGATAAAACAGAAACCACAGAATCAGGAAGTAGGAATGATTCAAGTAGCCGGACTTTAAGATAAATCTACGAATGGCCCATCGAGCCACGAAACATCATATCCCAATAGATAAGGCAACAATAAATGGAATTGCATGAGGCGCTGCACACTTTAGGAGTACGAGATGACACGCTCTCAGAGCAAGAAAGAAATCAGTTGGATACAGAAGGATATGTAGCGCTTCCCGGCATCCTCTCCGCCGCGCAGATTACCGCTCTATGCGCGGCGGCAGAAAAAGTGTACGCCAGCGAGAAAACAGGAGAGCAAGACGGACCAGCAGAATCCAGCTATATGCAGAACAAGGCCCCCGGCTTCGATATCTGCTTCACGCACCCGCGCGTGCTCGCCGCCATCTCCCATGTGCTAGAGGGACAAATCAAGTCGTTTGGCGTCCACGGCCGACCGCACCCGCCCGGCGGCGAACAACAGGCACTCCACGTCGATTACAACGGGCCGGGGGCCCAAGGGGGCAAGTACATGGTCTGCAATTCACTGTGGATGTTAACAGATTTCACCGCAGAAAACGGTGCGACGCGAGTCATCCCCGCTTCCCATCTCAGCGGCGAAGATCCCAAGGATGCCCTGGAGGATCCTGCCGCTCCGCACCCGGACGAGAAACAATTGCTCGGCAGCGCCGGCACCGTGGTCGTTTTCAACAGCCACACCTGGCACGGCACCACGGCAAACCACAGCGACCACAGCCGCCACAGCCTCACCAGCTTCTTCTGCCGCCGCGACGATACCCATATGACCTTCTCCAGCGCCCTCAGCACCACAGCGACCGCACGCCTGAGCGACGCAGCCCGCTGCCTCTTTGCCGACCCCGAACCGTGGACCGAATAACGGCGTTCCCAAATCGCAATTAAAAGTCCTGTCAGACTAGCCTGCAAGCACCTCTGATACGCGTTCCTGCAGCGCTGGCAGCACCTCGAGCTCAAACCACGGATTGCGCCGCAGCCAAAGGTTATTTCTGGGACTGGGATGTGGAAGCGGTACCGTGTGCGGCCAATGGCTACGCCACGACTGCACCAATTCGGTCAGCGATAAATTCGTTTTACCAAAGTGGTACACCTGAGCATACTGCCCAAGCACCAAGGTCAGCTCCAAGTGACGAAGATGCCCAAGAAGCTGTTGGCGCCAAGCCGGCGCACACTCGGGTCTTGGCGGCAGGTCCCCCGACTTTCCCGTACCAGGAAAGCAGAAACCCATCGGCAGAATCGCGATCTGTTTGGGGTCATAAAATACTTCGCGCGTTATACCCAACCACTGGCGCAAGCGATTGCCACTGGCGTCATCGAACGGCACACCCGAATCGTGCACCTTGCTGCCCGGTGCTTGCCCGGCAATCAAAATCCTTGCCTGCGGATCCAATTGCAAGACGGGCCGAGGCCCGAGCGGCAAGTCAGCCGCGCAGATAGTGCAAGCCCGAACTTCGGTTAATAAAGACGAAAATGACATGATAGAATGCGCTCTCTGAGACTATTGACCGACTCTTGGCCTAACCGTACATCTCCCGCAAGCGCCGCGACGCAGCCGCTTCATTCTTGAGTTTCTGATACGGCTCCTCCAAAGACATAACCCCATCCAAGCCGGGCGAAAATCCGCAGTCGGGGTTAATGCTCAAGCGCCCCGCATCGACGTATTTCAGCGCCTCCTCAACACGGCCAACGATTTCGTCCTCAGTATCGATCTTCTCAAAACGACACTCGACCGCGCCCAGGCCAATAAGTTTATCATCGGGCAATTCCTGCAGAATGGCCACGTCGCCGGCTACCGGAATGCTAAACTCCATTACGTATTGATCGACGTTGATCTTCTTCATCGTCTCAATAATAGGCTCGTAGCCGCCCTCGGCGCCCCAACCCTTGCGGCCCCAATTGCGGCGGCACAGGTGCATAGCAGTCTGCACCTTATCGATGCCGTCGAGCATCTCGTTGATCTTATCGGCGGCCAGATCCATTTCGTATTGGGCGCTCTTAAAAGAATCGCGATAAGACGGATCGACCAGGACGCAGAGGTGGGGCTCGTCGATCTGCACCACCGTTACCCCAGTGTCCTGCAATTTGAGCAACTCATCGCGCAGAATGGGCACCAGGGCATCAATAAACTGATCGCGGGTCGGATAAGCCTTTGACGAAACCCCCTCTTCCCACAACCGCACCCCCAGCAAATACGGCGACGGCAAACACACCTTGGTCATGCGGTCGGTGGCCTCGACTAGAAAGCGCGCCTCCTCAGCGACCAGGCCCGGTTTGACCACTTGCATCGGCTCGGTGATGGAAATGCCCCAACGCGCCGGCTCCTCACGCAGGTCGGCGGAAAACCCCGTGGCAATGTCCGCAATAATGTGCGTATAAGCGTGGCGCCGCCACTCGCCGTCGCTGACCAGATCGAGCCCGGCCTGTTCTTGCACCGCAATGGCGTAGCGCACTGCCGCGTCCATCTGTGGCGAGCGCGCCGCTTCCGCCGACTCGGGACCGGGAACCTCCGGCAACATTTCTTTCACCATCAACGGCCGCGGCAAACTACCTACCACACCGGATGGAAACCGGGTTTCTATAAAGCGCTGGGATATGGCCATAGGGGAAATCTCCTTTGTTAGATTAGCCGTGACCGGCTTCGCGCGCCAGCACAGTCACCGCCTCAACCAGGCTTTCGAGTTCGGCGGCGTTGGTATAAAAAGCCACCGAAATGCGGACGCCGGTGGGCTGGGTTAGATAAGTGCCCCGCTGGGTCATGTGCCAACGCGTCTTGAGTGCGTTGGAGACCTCCTCCCCGTCCACGCCCTCGATGGCAAAAGAAACGACGCCGGTCCGCGACTCAGGATGCTGCGAGCTGAGAATCTCAACACCCGGGATCGCCGCAAAACTCGCCCTGAGCGCTGCCGCCTTGCGATCCGCTTCTGCAGCAATGGCCTGAGGGCCACCAATATCATTTATAAAATCGAGCGTCGCCGCCAACCCCAGGTACAGGGCATTTGAAGGGTTGCCCATTTTATACTGCGACGCGCTACCTTCGGGATTGTGTGGACGCAGCAACGGTTTGAGAATTTTCCGGGCCTCCTGACTCACGTATAGAAACCCAGTACCCATAGGGCCGAGCAGCCATTTATAACAATTGGCGGCATAGAAATCGCACCCCATATCGTTCAGGTCCACCGCAAACTGCCCCACCGCCTGACAACCGTCCCACAAAGTCAGAATATCGCGCTGCCGCGCCAGCGCACAGATCTCCTTAGCCGGCAAGCGCAGCCCCGTGTCAGTAGTGACATGGCTGAAGCAAATCATACGAGTACGCGCTGTCAACGCCTGCTCAACGCGCTCCAATATAATAGCAGGATCGTGATCCAATTCCACCACTTTCAAAACCACACCTTCGCGCTCTGCCAAACCCTGGGCCGCATCGTAGGGCATGGGATGCTCTTCGCTAGTGATAACCACCTCGTCACCCTCCTGCCAACGCAACCCGCCAAGCACACTGGCATAACCGTCCGCCGTACTCAAAGTCAGCGCAATCTCGTCCGCACCCGCCCCCAGAAATGCAGCGAGTTTGGCACTCACCGCCGTCGCTGCATTGGACATGTCGACATACCAGTCAATCGGCGGCATATGGTCGTCGTAGAGCTTGCCATAACCAGCATCAACCGCCGCCCGCACCTGATGGGACGGCAGACCAATACCCCCCGTATTAAAGTAGATCCCAGGTTCTAAACCCGGATAATTTTGACGAATCTCTTCGACGTTCATATGCCTGCCCCCTATCGTCCTGTGATTTAGAGAATTCCCAGCCGCCAATGGCTGTAGATCTTAGATTCTTACTATTCCACCCAATGCCGCAACAACGGCTTCACATCCTCCGGTAACGCTTCGTACACATGCCTCGGGACCAATGCCGTTCCCTCTCCGAGTTCCTCATCGTTAAGCCCCGTTTCCTCCATGAGCCGTTCCCGTTCCAGCGTACCCGGCGGCCGATTCTGATCCTGACACAGCCACCAAGGAAAATAGAGACAGAGGAATCCCACCCGCGGCTCGCTACTGCGGTTAGCCCCGCCGGTATGCCACAATCTATTGTCAAAGAGCAAAACACTACCAGCCGCCCCCGTAGCCTGCACCTCACTAGGATGAGGTATAGGCAAATCGAGCCCCGCTGTGCGGTTGGTCTTCGAGCGATGACTGCCCGGCACCAGAATCGTCCCCCCATTCTCTTTAGTAAAATGCGACAACATCCACACCGTAGTAAGTTGCAACGTGGCATCCTGGTAAGGCGCCGTCACACACACCGGCTGGCTCTGAATAAAAGGCCCGTCCGCATGCAAATTGCTGCGCTCCGTCCCCGGATACTCGACAAAACCTTTACCCGACCGCATCCTGATATACGGCCCAAAGATCGCCCGCGCCGGCCCCAAAATACGCTCGTCAGCCAGATACGGCGCAAAAGACTGATTCACATTGATAATATTACGGATATTCACCGCCACCCTATTAGAATCAGGTGACTCATTGCCCACCTGCTCCGCCGCCGTAGCCTCTACACTTTCCCGCACCCCACCCACCTCACCCTCCGGTATCACATGCTCCAGCACACACCACCCATGCAACTCAAGATGAAAAAGAACCTCATCAACCCTCATACCATCTCCTTACCATCATTTTGGCGAGACATATAACACCCACCCAAACGATTTGTCAAGACCATGAATTCCCCACTAAATTAACCTAAATGTCTATTAAGCGATTTGGGGGTAATGAATCGAAGCCGGGCAGGAGCCCGGCGAGCACCGAAGGTACGCCAACTCGAAGAGTTGAGCGCCATGAGCGAGAGACTACCCCAAAATCGCGTCCCAGGCAAACGCCCGTCTAATAAACAAACATCAGGTAACTAGTGCATGGCCGACAATATCCGCCCAACCCTGCCCGCTAAGATGAAAATCTACTACGACCGCTGGCGCGCTTTGCAACCAGCCTAACGCGGCCCCCAAAATACTCAAAGGAGCTTTCTGTGAAAATTACCGACGTAGAAACCATTCGTTTTAAAACCATAACCAATACCATGAGTGACACCGACGGCCACGGTCACCCCGGCCCCGAAAGAGAAACCACCCAGACTCTACTCAAAATAAGTAGCGACGAAGACGTCTGTGGTTATTGGTTTGGGGCCAATGCCCAGATCATGGAAAGCGTTGTCAAACCCGCCATCGTCGGCGAAGACCCATTCGACCGCGAAAAAATCTGGCGCGACCTAAACCACCGCCAACGCCTCAACATGAGCACCATGTCCGACAAAGTGCTGACCTCCGTCGACCTAGCCCTATGGGATCTGGCCGGCCGCGCCCTCGATCAACCAGTGTATAAATTGCTGGGCGGTTTCCGCGACAAAGTGCCGGCCTACGCCTCCACCATGTGCGGCGACGACCTCGAAGGCGGCTTGGCCACCCCCGAAGACTACGCCAAATTTGCCGAATGGTGTATGCAGCGCGGTTATCCAGCTTTTAAACTGCACACCTGGCAACCTCCCTACGAAGGGGCACCTGACCCCAAACGCGACATCGAAGCCTGTGCCGCAGTGCGCGCAGCAGTCGGCCCCGACGTGCCCTGCATGCTCGACCCCTACCACTACTACGACCGCGAAGCCGCCCTCTACCTGGCCAAAGAATTGGAGAAATTAGATTATTATTGGATGGAAGAGCCAATGGACGAGCATAGCATGTCGTCCTATGTCTGGCTCTGCGAACAAACTAGCCTACCCATCTGCGGCCCCGAAACCTGCGAAGGCAAAATGTACGTGCGCGCCGAATGGATCAAGGCCGGCGCCTGCGACATCAGCCGCTGCGGCGTCGGCGACGTCGGCGGCCTCACCCCGCTAATGAAAACCGTACACTTATGCGAATCATTCGGCATGCGCTGCGAAATTCACGGCGGCGGCCCGGGCAACCTGCACGCCCTAGGCGCCATGCACAATAGCGAATTCTACGAGCGCGGCCTCTTGCACCCTTTCATCGACTTCGACCAACCCGCGCCCTGGCTGCACGAACACGGCGAGCTGATGGACGATCAGGGATTTGTCCACCTGCCCCAACGCCCCGGCCTGGGCATGAACATCAATTGGGAATACATCGAGAAAAATAAAATCGCTTAGCAACAAGTCGAGCATAACATATACTCAGAAATTTGCTATCTAAATGACTGATTTAGACCACTCGACCCTGGTATTGGACGTCGGCAAAACCAATGTCAAGATCCTGGTAATGAGCAAGGCGGGCGCAGTGCTCGACACCGAGAAACTCGACAATAAATCCCTCGACGGGCCTCCATACCCACATCCGGACATAGAGCGAATCTGGCAGTGGCTCTTGGCCACGACCACTCACTTTGCCAATCAATACACCATCGACGCCATCGTGCCAACCACGCACGGTTGCACCGCCGCCCTGGTCTGCGACGACGAACTAGTATTGCCCATCCTCGACTACGAAACAGAGATACCGGACGACACCACAGAAACCTTTGCCGCCGTCGCGCCCACCTTTGCAGAAACTCAATCGCCCAATCTGCCCGCTGGTTTAAACCTCGGCCGCCAATTGTTTTGGCTACAACGAGAATTTCCGCAGCAATTTTCGCGCACCCAATGGATACTCACCTATCCCCAATACTGGGCGTGGCGTCTATGCGGGGTGGCCGCCAGCGAAATCACCTCGGTCGGCTGTCACGGCCATCTATGGAATCCGCAACAGCGTTCTTTTTCGACGCTGGTAGATCGACAAGATTGGCGGCGGCTATTTCCACCACTCAAGCCGGCCTATGCAGCACTGGGACCAATCCGCCCCGAAATCGCCCATACCACTGGTCTGCCACCCACATGCCAGGTCTACAACGGCATCCACGACAGCAATGCCGCCTACAGTCTCTATCTGCGGGGGCACGCCAAACCGTTCAGTCTGGTCTCGACCGGCACCTGGGTCATCATGATCAGCCCGCGCCTGCCTCTATCCAGCCTCAACGAACATCGCGACATGCTGGCGCTAGTAGATCTGCGCGGCGAGCCGGTTCCCACTGGGCGCTATATGGGGGGCAGGGAATTTGAGATATTGAGCCAGGAGGTCGGCAGCGACAAAACATTTACCGAAGCAGACCTACGCAGCGTCATTGCTAAACGCAGTTTTCTCTTGCCATCTTTTGCACCGGGCGGCCCGTTCATGGGACGCCAAGGTTCAACGCTTGGGCCACAACTCGAAACACCCGGCGAGATACTCGCCCGCGCGACACTTTATCTGACACTCATGACGGTGACCAGCACAGACATGCTCGCAGTGGACGGGGATCTGATGATCGACGGTGGTTTTGTCAACAATCCCTGGTACTGCCGTTTGCTGGCGACCCTGGCAGGATGTCCGCGCTGTTTCATGAATCACCAAACGGAAGGTACGGCCGTAGGGGCCGGCATGTTGGCAAGTTGGCACGACAACGATATGCAATGGCCGCTGCATCTGACCCCCATCGACCCATTCGAAGATCCCGGTCTGGCCGCCTACGTCGAACAGTGGCAACAGACCATCGATTAATAGCAACTAGTAGCAGTTCCTGTAATCAATCCATTAGTAGACAGAAAATAAACCTGGAGAAAAGCTTGAAAACAGCCCTGCTCAACGCAATCGTTATCGGTTCTGGAGGTTTCCTGGGGGCGCTGGCCCGCTACGGACTCAGCGGCCTGGTGCACCGACAATTGCCTTTCACGACCTTCCCGTACGGGACCCTGGCGGTCAACCTCCTGGGCTGTTTTGTGATTGGAGTCATCACCGGGCTCGTCGAGTCGCGGCAATTATTCGGACCGGAATTGCGCCGCTTCATCCTCATCGGCATCCTCGGTGCGTTTACAACTTTCTCGACCTTTGGTTACGAGACCTTTTCGATGATCCGCGACGGCGAACACTTTCGGGCAGCCATCAATGTAGGCATACATGTCGTATTCGGTCTGGCTTTGGTGTGGCTGGGCTATACGCTAACAACATCGAGGTAGGCTAGTCATGAGTCTTCCCATGTCTGCTATAGACCAATTGCCGACGATGGGGACCAAGTTTAAGCGGATCGCAATTCTTGGGTGCTCCGGCTCGGGAAAATCAACGCTTGCCCGCCACCTAGGGGCAATTCTGGACATTGAGGTCTTTCATCTTGACACCTACTACTGGAAGCCGAACTGGATTGAGCCCGATCCGGCCGAATTTGAAGGAGTAGTTCGCGAAATCATACAGCGTGACACCTGGATCATTGAAGGGAACTATAGAATCACACGAGACGCTCGGCTCGATGCATCCGATACAATCATTTATCTGAACGAGTCGCGCTGGCAAGGAATGGCGGAGTACCTTGACGGCAAGAAGGACTTCATAGAAAGAATCATTGAAACGGCGCTAGACAAGGGATATGGGAAGGAGATCACCTGATAAACGATCGCGCCTGAACTGCACCTTCCTGCAATCGTTTCAATTAGGCGAGTTCAACCATTATACAGAGAGCTATAGACCATGGAAATATCCGATTATATCGCTTCCATCCCCGAGAACCGAAAAGAAAGATTTCTTTCCCTTATTGATGTGATTACATCGCTCTACCCAAACGCAATAGCATCTATGAAATACAAAATGCCCACATATGAAGAGGGAGAAGGTTGGATGTCAGTGGCCAACCAGAAGAATTATATTTCTCTGTATACTTGTAGCCCTCAGCACCTGGAAAGCTTCAAGAAAAGACACGCCGATATCAAAACGGGAAAGGGATGTATTAATTTCAGAGATCGCGACGAAATCCCGCTACAAGATCTCGAACCTGTTATCAAAAGCGCAATGGAGTATAGTCACAGTTAATAACCAAACATTAGCCGTCAAAGGATAGCATGAGAATCGCAATCTTCCAACCGCCGTATCCGACTCAAGGCACCACTGCCAACGCTGAGGATTGCCTCAATTGGATGCGCACAAGGCTTGACCAATTGCAACCCGGCGAACAGGATCTAGTACTGTTACCGGAATACGCCAATACACCAGGACTAAACGATCAGCATGTGCTCCGAGAATTCGCAGAATCACAAGGCGCAGATTTCCTTCAGGCCGTCGCCGCCTCTGCCAAACGCCTGCATAGCTTGATCGCTCTAGCCGCTCCCGTCCAATCCGGAGCCCGCTGGTTTAATCGCACCCTTGTATTCGATAATATGGGTGACCTCGCATTCACCTACGACAAAGTCCACCTAACAGATGTAGAGAAAGAGAATCTCGGCCTGACGGCCGGTTCTATGCCCACAGTTTTCCAACACGAAAAAATCCGCCTAGGCTTTGCCACCTGCTTCGACCTCTACTTCCCAGAACACTTCGCCACCCTGGCCGCCCAAGACGCCGACCTTATACTCTGCCCAAGTTATCAGCGCAGTGAATCCGCCGAGCGCATTCGCAACATGGCCCAAACACGCGCCCTCGATAGCGGCACTTACTTGCTGCGCAGCTCGTACGCCATGGAAGACCCGAGCGTAGGTGGACGCTCCCTCATTGCCGCACCCGATGGGACGCTGCTACAAGACGCAGAAGCAAAGGCATGTATTATCACTGTCGAATTGGATCCAAAACAGAAATTCATGAAGCCGGCTTCCCATGGCCAGCACATAATAGAGCACCGGACACTTATCGAAGCGCACCGCAGGCCCGCGGCCTACCGCCCACATCCGGAAAGGCAGCAACAAATCGCCGCCTCACCTTTCCCCCGCCTTTGCGCTCACCGCGGCCTGAGTCACGCCTGTCCGGAAAATACGCTCCCAGCTTTTGCCGCGGCCATAGCTTCAGGCGCACATGAACTCGAGTTCGATATACTGGCCAGTCGCGACGGTGTCCTGGTCGTCTCTCACGATGAGTCGGTAGATCGCACCACCGATGGCACAGGAAAAATAGCCGAACTTACCTGGAAGGAAATTCGCAGCCTGGATGCGGGCATCGGCTGCGGAGATGTCTGGCGCGGCGTCCGCATGCCGCGCCTGGAGGAGGTGCTGGATTTAGTAGACGGCCGCGTCGGGCTCAACATCCACATCAAGAGCGAAGGCCCTGACGGCTCAACGGTAAGAAGAGTTTGTGATATTTTGACCGAACGCGCCTTAACCAACAGCGCTTATCTCGCTCTAGGCACAGAATCGGCACTCCAGATCGCAATTGACTATGCACCCGAAGTGCCCCGTGCCTGCCTTGTCGGCCAAAACGATCCATTCACCTTAATCGACGTGGCAGAACGCTACGCATGCCAGCGGCTCCAGTTCGGTCGCAACGTAACAAAGGAGCATACTAGCCGGGCCCACGAGCTCGGCCTGATCTGCAATCTCTTCTGGTCCGACGCCCCACAAGAGGGCAGGGCATACGTCGACAACGGTATCGACGTAATTCTCACTAACTGTGCACATACAATGATCGCCGGCGGATTCGACGATTTGTGCGGCTCAGTCACCAAGAGGATCAACGATGCGGACTAAATGGAACGAAAAGAAGCCGACCTGATCTATCCCACTTCTTTTAGCCAGGTAGAAATAAAATTGGCGTAATCATTATAGGACAGTTTATAAAGACGCAATCGGCGTACCGCCGTCGCTTCATCATACTTATTACCTGTTAGCCAAAGATCTACTTTGTAAGCGCACTAGCCGTTTCAAGATTCTGAGTTTCGAGTTTGGCGTCGGAATGCACCGCATGTACGGCTTTCTTTATAGAAGTTATCTTTACTTTCCCCATCTTCGGTGCGGTCTTAACAGTCCGGCTTGGTGAACGGGGAGGACGGTTTCTCGCAGGATTTTTGGTAGCCATTTTCTTAATTCCTCTTTTACAAAACCTTCTGCTGTGACGGACACTGTTCGCTGAAACCTAGCGCTTAGGCGGCCTTTTTCAATCTTGCTGGCTCTGGATAAGACATGGGCAACACCTTGATTTTTTGCTGGTCTAGGAGGGCTGGAAACAAAGGGTGTTTG
>Ga0114996_10001343_pt1 | contig 33195 bp, 20 predicted proteins | sample ArcticOcean_MG_C_4_FD_87039 | JGI IMG/M metagenome (GOLD analysis project Ga0114996, IMG submission 87039) | Marine microbial communities from western Arctic Ocean - ArcticOcean_MG_CB4_134 | ecosystem: Environmental > Aquatic > Marine > Oceanic | place: Arctic Ocean: Canada Basin | collected... | reverse complement strand
ATCATTCCGTTGGGATGGATGCGACTAGTGACGAACTTTGCAAGGTCGTTGTACGAATTACACAGCAGTCTCCAGATATCTCCCAAGGAGTAGACGAAGGAAAGGGACTCCATCACGATCACGGAGCAGGAGATCAAGGTCTGATGTTTGGTTACGCCTCAGATGAAACTGAGTCATTCCAAGGACTTGAAGGATCATTCATGCCCCTTCCCGCGGCATTGGCCCAGCGGTTAACGACGAAGATGTCCGAGTCTATGAAGGACGGCTCCCTCTCATGGGCTCGCCCCGACTCAAAGAGCCAAGTCACCATAGAATATGACGACGATGGAAATCCCTCAAAGGTCGACACCGTCGTTATCGCCATCCAACACGATGACATTGCAGGGGAGCAATTTAGCGGAAGCGAAAACGACGAGCATGCCTTCATCTTCTCGGAAGTACTGGAGAAGGTAATCAGGTCCGTCATCCCATCTTCTCTGATGAAGGAGGACACTAAGATAATCATTAACGGTACTGGAAGATTCGTTCGCGGAGGTCCCCATGCTGATGCCGGATTGACTGGTAGGAAGATTATCGTCGACACATATGGCGGAATGGGCAGGCATGGTGGCGGGGCGTTCAGCGGCAAGGACCCAAGCAAAGTGGACAGATCCGCAGCATACGCATCCAGATGGGCAGCAAAACATGTTGTCGCTAGTGGAATGGCAGAGAAATGCGAAATTCAACTAGCCTATGCAATCGGTGTGTCGGAGCCAGTCAGCGTTTTCGTTAACACCATGGGTACCGGGGCAGTTGATGACCACACACTCTCTAAGAGGGTTGAGGAGTCTTTCGACTTCAGACCTCAGGCGATAATAGAGGCGCTAAATCTGAGGTCTCCGATTTACTCTCAAACAGCTTCAGGAGGGCATTTCGGAAGAGATCCTGGTTCAGGGGGCGAATTCTCATGGGAACAAATCGACGAAGGTAAAATCAAATCATTGCAGGGCTAGTCCAGTACTAAATTAGCTTGTGACAACCATAAATCCAGTGGCTCCTGTACGCCTCCTCGGAACCCTTGCCCTCGTCAGCAATCGACTTCAGAGCAGTATTGAGTGCCCTTTTGATCGCATTCTCTCTCTCTTCCCCCTGTAGCAGTGGTGCAGCGATCTCAGCCAGTCTTGGGACTAAGACAAACCTCTCCGCGTCCTCATTCGAGAAGTCGACTACCTCCTCGCTAATGTCCGAAGAGAATCCAGCATCCTTCAGAGCTTCTAGTATTACTTCGATCGAGAATGGCGCGGGGAAGATCCTATCCAATCTACGCTCATGCCTGTCAATCTCATCGCCAGCCATCTTAGAGAGTCTCGCAGACCTCTCCTCATCGTCTCTCAGTAACTCCCTGACCGCCCTGTATGGATCATGTAGTAGGGCTGAGTAATCCGGCCTAAAGTCGCTTTCTATATCTCCACTGCCCCATATGAAGGTCCCACCTTCGGCGAGGCTACCGGCAAACTGACACACCAAGTCCCCAATTTTTTTTGCAGGAATTAGATGCAGTGTGGAGGACGAGATTATTACATCTGCTTTTCTTTCACCCAAGATGTCCTCTAATCTTCTAAATGAGGTTCTCCCAGAGCTGTCACTCTCTATTGACAACTCGAAGTGCACGTCATCCCTTCCGCCAAGAAGTTCCCTGGCTTTGGAGAACCATGAGACCAATGGGTCGATGAGTACTAATTCGATTTTCACCCCCTGCTTGTCCAGAGACTTCAACAACTCTATCGCCGATCCGCCTGTTCCGCATCCATAGTCTACAACCAATGAACCATCTACGATGTGAGGCATGGCGACCTCAATCAGTTTCTCGACAGAATTTTTGTGCCAATTTACGGGCCTATTTGTATCCCCATTGTGGTATAGGGCCCTATGGTATGCCTCCCCGTCTACGACTTCCGCATCGCTAAGTCTCTCTGGTTCCCACCCGGTTGCCACGGCTGCCCCATCACCCGGGACAAATTATCTATTCGCATTTCCACCCTCCGAGAAAGGAAACAATGCAGCAACAACACTCATTTCCAGAACCTCCTCAGAGGGTCACTGGAAGTGAGTGCGTGAAGACAAACATTGAGGCCATGGCAATTAAGAATCTACAAGAAATTCTGAGGGAGAGGGGCTATACCGCCGAGACCCTCTTTTCGAAGTTCGACTCGGACGGGGACGGGACACTCTCTAAGTCCGAGTTCGAGAACGCACTCAGGTCTATCACAGGACAAGTTGCGCCTCAGTCTATCGTAAAAGCAATCTTCAACACTCTTGATGGCGACTCATCTGGTTCACTGGAACTGAACGAATTGCTATCCATAGTCGATCCTGGTACTACACACAGTTTCTCCGACGGTCAGTCAATTAGAGTGGATGGACATCTAGATAATCGGTTCAACGGGGTCTACTCGCAGCAGGATAAGCAAATCAACGGGAAACCATACTTCAGGAACCAGAATGGCTGCCTCTTGTACGCATTCTCGTCAGATTCTGGAAGCGCCGCTTCTTGGAACATGGACGACCGCGACCAGAATGGCGGCAATGACTGGTACAGGGGCGGATGGACGCGAGCACCCAATGATGGCTCTATCCCCCTAGGAGTTAGGAGATGGGTCGGAGTCGGAAAGCTAACTCTGTCGACAATCGGTCAAGAAGTCGGACCCACAGAAGCCCACACACCACCTCAGAATCCCGAGTCAATGGGCGATGGCGGGGAACTTGGCAACTTGATGCAAGAGATTGATGCTGCTTCGAGATACTTCGAGGAGCAGGTTTCGAGCGGAGACCTGTCCATCGATGAGGCGATTGAGATGGCAAATACTGCCTTCGAGAGAAAGAGCGAACAACTCCCTGTTTTCATGCGTGCACCCGCTAGGGAGGTTTGGGATATGAAGATGGCAGCTATGGGAAAACGACTCAGAGAGAATTCTCCAAGCTCCTCTACGATTGCAGCCGGTGTTGGAGCTGTGGGAGCCATCGGCGCCATCGCCTCAAGTACAAGCGAAAATCTACCCTCTCCCTCGGATTCAAGACCAGAACCCGAGCCAGAGCCACCAGCAGTCCCAGAACCCGAGCCAGAGCCACCAGCAGTCCCAGAACCCGAGCCAGAGCCACCAGCAATCCCAGAACCCGAGCCAGAGCCCTTGACAGCACCAGCGGAGGGCTCATTCAGCATCGAATCAGCAATCTCAGGCTTCGAAGGCACGCGGACAATTAGTGAGAGAAATGCCCTCAAAGACTCTCTATCAGGAAATTCCGGAAGCATCCAGATTAGGGTCAACTCCATTGGGAGGACCTTCGGGATCGGCCTCTCGGATACTTTCAGAGGTGGAAGCACTCTAATTGCAGTGGCAGGAGAAATTGGAGAGGTTGAAATTCGCCTTCCTTCAGACTCAGATGCAAGCCAGTTCAAGACCGGTTTCGAAGGCGAAATCTCCGTCACGATCTCCGACTGGAATGCAGTGAGGCGACGAATCATTCTGGAAGCGATCTAACTCGCGGCCTCGAACGACTCCTCGATCATCTCCTCCAGACTGATGGATGGCCGGAATCCACATCTGTCCTCCAAGAACCAAGCGTCAACAACCCCCCAGACTTCCTCCCTGTCGCTTTGATTGAGCTCAATCTCACAACCAGTCCTATCCTTGTACAGTTCTGCTAGATCCGACATAGGAATCGCCTTCCCGGAACCCACTGCGAAGCTCTCCCTCGTAGGAGGGGGACTCCTCAGAACCGCATCCACGACCCTTACAAGATCCTGGACATGGACCACGTCCTTGACTTGAGACCCATCGCCGGGGACATTTATCCATCCCATCTGGCTTTCGAAGGCCCATTTGTGCAATATTCCATTCCCTGGTGGTCCCGAGAGTGGTACTCCTTGGACGTTAGAGGCCCTGATTACACTGACAGGACGCTCAGATTCAGCCCTCTCTAGTGCGTTCTCCTCAATCCACAGTTGCCCCTCAGCTGCCACATCCCTTGGAGCCAGGGTTGAGTCGAACCCGTAGTAATCCTCTCCCGGTTCCCATTGTGGGTGCACCCTGAGTGTCCCTATGATGATCATGTGCAGTGAACCGTGCCTGTCAACGGCATTGAGAATCGGTCTGGCATTTTCTCTCATGATGATCAGGGACTCTCTGTCATCTCTTGCAACGGATGTGTCAACTGGTCGTGAGTTGATGTGAATGAGGGAAGTGCAGGGGGTCAGCAGCGCGTCAAGGGCAGCAGGGTCATTCAGCTTATCGTCCGGGATGGAGATGGCCGTGTCCCCAAGCATCTCCATGATGTAGGGAGCAACGAAACCATCTGCGGCTGAAACTGCAACCTTCATGCTTGACCGTATCTCCTGACAGGTAATATACTGTGTGATTGTAGGAGCACCTCTATGAGAAACCATTGAATTCCTCCTAGCACGCAATCAATTCACAGGCGAGCCAATGGTGGACCAAATCCCTAATCTTGGAAGAGAGTCAGAGATGCTAGGGGCACTAGGTTTGTCCTCCATGGATGAGCTATTCGCCAACATCCCAGAGGAAGTTAGGCGAGACGAACCTCTCCCTCTGCCTCAACCGCAGTCCGAGGAGCAGATTCTAGAGGATGCGAGGAGGCTTTTGGGCGTAAATGTGCATCTTGACTCAAGACCCTCGTTCATCTCAGCCGGACTAGCCAGAAACTTTGTTCCCACTATGGTCCCGATGTTGGCTACTAGGGGGGAGTTCCTAACATCATACACTCCATATCAACCAGAGGTTAGCCAGGGAATGCTTCAAGCCATGTGGGAGTTCCAGACGATGGTCTCAGAATTGGTAGGACTTCCTATCTCTAATGTCTCAATGTACGATGCGAGCACTTCTGCTGCAGAGGCAATAACTTGCGCAGTCCGAGTTAAGTCGAAGAAGGCCCCACAACCTAGTTCGGTCTACATCTCCGAACTAGTCCCTCCTCACCGGATGTCAGTAATCGAGAACTATGCACAGGGAGTCGGAATCGACCTCCATACATTGCCTCACAACGAGGATGGCACCCTCGATCTGGAAGCCGCCGCCTCTGCTACTGGTTCTTGTGCAGTCTATGTCGAGCAACCGAACGCACTGGGACTCCTCGACGAGGGGTTAATGGATCTCAGAGAGGCAATCGGGGGATCGACAGCTCTGATTGTCGGGGTGGACGCAGTTTCGCTAGGAATCATCGAGCCCCCGGGCTCATGGGGTGCTGACATCGTGGTCGGAGAGGGTCAGCCATTCGGAATCGGCCCAACTGCCGGTGGTCCAATCTACGGGCTCTTCGCATGCTCCAAAGAATTCCTGAGGCTGATGCCCGGGAGGATTGTCGGGCAGAGCATAGACTCCGAAGGGCAGACTGCATACACTCTGACGCTCTCTACCAGAGAACAGCACATTCGCAGACATAGGGCGACATCAAACATCTGCTCCAATGAGACGTTAATCGCGCTCATGGGAGCCATGCACATGGCATTGCTAGGTCCCGAGGGTCTCGAGAAACTTGCAACTAGAGTCCACTCTTCCACAATTGCGACACTTGGCGCAGTCACCTCCGTCCCGGGGGTCGAGCTAGTCAATCCAGGGGGGTGCTTCTTCAGGGAGTTCGCAGTCAGAATACCGGGTTCAGCCAAGGAAGCACTAGAGAGCATGGACTCCGCAGGAGTGCTCGGTGGATTCAACCTAGGAAATTGGTGGGAGGAGATGTCAGACTGCCTCCTAATCGGTTGTGATGAGGGGATAACTGAGGCTGACATCTCTGCGTTGACCGATGCCCTCGGGAACTGGATCGGAGGGGCTTCCAGATGAGCACTATCTTTGATTTCCGTGGCGCTCCAGGGACTGGGTGGTCACAGCCAGAACCAATCAGCACACCTTCAGATACGATTCCTGAAAGGCTCCGGAGGAGGCATCTTCCCCATTGGCCAAGGGCAAGTGAACCGGAATTGGTTCGCCACTATACTGGACTCTCGCAGAAGACGTTTGGGATAGACACTGGATTCTACCCACTGGGTTCGTGCACGATGAAGCATAACCCCCGGGTAAACGAGCGAATTGCCCTGATGCCAGGAATAGACCGAATCCACCCCCTCCAGGAAGACTCCCAAGTCCAGGGTCTCCTCTCGATATTCTATGAGATGCAAGAGATGCTCGCGATATGCTCGGGCATGGATGCAGTCACCCTGCAACCAGTAGCCGGTGCCCAAGGTGAGTTCACAGCGATTCGATGCATACAGGAGTATCACAGGTCAAACGGAGAAAGCCACAGGGACAAGGTGATCGTCCCCGACTCCGCCCATGGGACAAATCCCGCCTCGGCATCCATGTGCGGCTATCAGGTAGTGGAGATACCCAGTGCTTCGGATGGCAGGCTGGACATCGAGGCTCTGAAGGCTGCTGTGGGTCCTGATACGGCGGCGATGATGATTACCAATCCATCTACCTTGGGTCTCTTCGAGACAAATATTGTCGAGGCTTCCAGGATTGTGCACGAAGCGGGGGGGCAGATGTACTATGATGGCGCCAACTTCAATGCAATAATTGGGAAGACTGACCCTGGGAGAATGGGTTTCGATGCCGTCCACTACAACCTCCACAAGACGTTCAGCCAGCCTCATGGCGGAGGAGGTCCTGGAAGCGGACCAATAGGGGTGAAGGGTCATCTCTCACAGTTCCTGCCGACCCCTGTGGCTTCTCGGAGAGAATCAGTCGAGGGAGACTCAACAGGCGTGGAGGACGGTTACTGGTACTTCTGGGCGGATGTTGGGGAGAGAAGCATCGGCAAGGTGCAGCAGTGGAACGGAAACGCAGGTGCAGTAGTCAGGGCATGGGCCTTCTACAGGAGATATGGCCGCGAACTCGAGAGGATGAGCGAATACGCAGTACTGAATTCTAATTACCTGAGGAACAGGATCATGAATCCCAATCCTGATGTTGCTGCGAAGATACACTGTATGCCTGCGGAAGGTGCCCAGGCCGATCTCGTGATGCACGAGTTCACCCTCTCTATGAGTCCTGTGAAGGAACTGAACGGTGTGACTGGCAAGGACATTGCCAAGCGGCTCCTAGACTACGGTTACATGTCTCCAACTCTATACTTCCCACAGATCGTCCCCGAGTGCCTAATGATCGAGCCAACAGAAACCGAATCGAAGGAGGTATTGGACAAGTTCGCTGCCGACTTCCATGCAATTCTTTCCGAGGACCCAGAAATCGTCACATCTGCTCCTCATACGACTCCCGTAAAGCGAGTCGATGAGGTGTGGGCTGCTAGGAAGCTTATTCTTAGACATCCAATCACTGATTCCGAGGACTAGCGAATTATACCTCAAAGCCTCCTCCGACGGGCATGGAGGCGAGCTTGGACCGTAACTGGCTTCTCGGTGAGCCAGGATGGTGGAAAAACTCGGACGAAATTCCTCCTGACTTCAGAGCCGGCGAACTACCTCCTCCGCTCCCATGGGTTAGCACCACTCCCAGAGTTGGCAACTTCGGATGGTGCAGACAGAGGATGCGGCCATTGGTTTGGCCTCTTCTTCTACCATTGGCATGGGCTCCACTTTTCCTGTTTCTGTCCGCAATACCACTCGCACTACCAGGGAGGACCCCTAACGACCAGATTACTTCCATGTTCTTCTTCTCCATCTCTTGGGGGTTGGTGTTTCTGCCAATAATATTCGCGAGGAACGCACAACCAATGTCCGAGGAGTCTCTTCTTTCGTTGCCTGTAGATTGGGTCTCACTGGTCCTAGCCTCTGCTATTTTCCCATTTCACCTCTCCATTGACCCGAGGATCGGCTGGCTGTCATATGCGATGTACTGGGTGGCTTACGTCCGCACTATTCAACTAGTACAAGCAGCGATGATGACTCCTCCTGCCAGGTTCCTCCTTCCCATTGAGCCGGACGATTGGAGCGGTGAACTGGGGCCTCCATGGGAGATTTCCTCGGCAAAATGGTCGCGGAAGAGGCTTGCAAGCGTCGATTTACCAAATGGGACAGTAGTCCTTTCAGGTTCCTCCAGATCGAGACAGGACTTCTTGTCTCTGGCCTTTGTCCACAGATCCGGCTTTGTCCAGGACCCCTTCCATGAGCGCTCGTTAGCGGAATCCGGACTAGCGGAATTTCTGGCTCATCCTCTAGAAGTAGTGGGAAGGGAATGGCCAGACTCACTCCTTCCTACCTCGGAGGAGGAATAGGCCAGCACAACGGCAGGCATTTGAACTGCCCACCGGCCGTAGTTGCATGGACATCTGTGTGATTCTTGGCTCGAAATCAGATTTGCCTATAGCAGAAAAGTGCCGGAGCGTACTCGACAAGTTCGAGGTAACCTACGAAATACGAGTTGCTTCGGCCCATCGTGCGCCAAAGTACCTAGAAGGGATTGTCGAGAATGCGGAGTCAGATGGATGTAAGGTCTTCATCGGGATGGCGGGTGTAGCCGCAGCCCTCCCCGGAGTAGTAGCTTCGATGACAAATAAGCCGGTCATTGGGGTTCCAGTAGGTGGCAAGGTCCCTCTGGACTCTCTACTGTCCATAGTTCAGATGCCACCGGGGATGCCCGTCGCTACAGTCGGAGTAGATCGTGGAGACAATGCCGGAGCACTCGCAGTGCAGATACTCGCGACCAGCGATGAATCCCTAGCCGTGGCTTATTCAGAATTCAGATCCGACATGACTCAGAAGGTAATTGTAGACGATCAATCTATCCAAGGGTGATTCGCTAATGCAGACCCAGATTCTGGTCGATGAGGCTATAGAAGCCTTGAACTCCCAGATAGATGACACCGCGATCATCGCCTGCTCAGGGGGAATTGACAGCTCCGTTGCGGCGGTTCTCGCCCACAAGGCAGTAGGGAGCCTGCTTCACTGCGTCTACGTCGATACAGGATTAATGAGGAAAGGAGAGTCAAAAGAGGTCTCCGAGATGTTCTCCGAGATGGGAATCGAACTCAAGGTCGTGAACGCATCAGAGAGGTTCTTCCAGAATCTGGAAGGGGTAACTGATCCCGAGGCGAAACGCAAGGTCATCGGAGAGCAGTTCATCAGAGTCTTCGAAGAGGAGCAAGGGTGGTGCGGTGCGAAGTACCTCGTACAGGGGACGATCGCTCCCGACTGGATAGAGTCCGGTGGCGGGGGGAGAGACGTAATCAAGTCGCACCACAACGTAGGTGGCCTTCCCGATGACGTCGGCATGACCATCGTGGAACCACTTCGGGAGTTCTACAAAGACGAAGTAAGAGAAATGGCAAGGGAGCTTGGCATACAATCCAGCGAGAGGCAACCATTCCCTGGCCCAGGGCTTGCGGTCCGAGTTCTCGGAGAGGTCACCCCTGAGAGGGTCGAATCCTGCAGAGAGGCTTGTCACATCGTTGAGACTAGGATTAGAGAGGCTGCATCACTGGGGCGGTGCGACTTGCCGTGGCAGTACTTCGCTGCATTGCTCCCTGTCAGGAGCGTCGGCGTCCACGGAGATGTCAGGGTCCACGGAGAGACCATCGTCGTCAGAGCAGTAACAAGCCTGGATGGGATGAGTGCACGATACTCCCCCATTTCTCACGAAATCCTCGCGGAAATTAGCACCGAGATTACCAATTCTCTCAAGGGTCAAGTGAACCGAGTCGTCTATGACATCACACACAAACCACCCGGAACAATTGAGTGGGAGTAATCCGATTCTTTGATGAATGAGGTGCTCTGCCACGAGTCAGGCCGACATAGCTTAGTTGGTGGAGCGGTGGACTGTTAATCCACAGGTCGCAGGTTCGAGTCCTGCTGTCGGCGCCACCTCATACTCCCAAACCTCATTTGCATCCTCCCCCTCAAACGGCTCATGAGCAACAGGCAGACAGCCGATAACGTAGTCGAGGCAATAGGGGCATCCGGAAGGCACTACAGAGACAGCCTACCGATGATAGCAAGCGAGAACATACTCAGCCCGATGGTCAGGAGAGCATGCGACTCCGATCTCCATGGGCGTTACGCAGAGGGACTCCCTCGGAAGCGCTACTATCAGGGGTGCGACGACTTCGATACAATCGAGGAGATAGGCATTGACAGTGCCAAGAGAGTCTTCAACTGCCGGTTCGCAAATATCCAGTCGACCTCGGGAACCAATTCCAATATCGGGTCACTGAAAGCTCTGGCCAAGCCGGGTGACAAGATCACTGCTGTATCAACTGCCGATGGAGGCCACATCTCTCATGCGAGGATGGGAGCCGTTGGACTCAGGGGACTCAATCTGGTCACATACCCATGGGACGAGGAGAGGATGGAACCAGACATAGATGCAGCAGCCTCCCTGATTCGGAATGAAGAGCCAGCAGTGGCCCTATTCGGTCAGTCCGTCTTCCTATTCCCAACCCCTCTTGAGGAGCTGGCCCAAGCCGCTCATGAGGTTGGTGCCACCGTCATGTACGATGCTGCGCACGTAATGGGTCTAGTCGCAGGGGGACAGTTCCAAGACCCGCTTAGGGAGGGCGCCGATGTAATGACGGGAAGCAGTCACAAGACGTTCCCGGGCCCTCAGGGCGGATTCGTACTTTCCGACTCAGATGACGAGAAGCTGCATCGTAGGCTCAACAGCGGGATTTTCCCGGGTGTTTGCTCATCATATCACCTGCATCACGTAGCTGGGAAGACGATAGCACTCTCCGAGTTCGAGGAGTTCGGCGACTCATACGCGAGAGACATAGTGACTAACGCCCGAGCACTGGGGTCAGCATTATCCTCGGAAGGATTCGACGTCCTCGCCGAGGAGAGGGGTTTCACCGCCAGCCACCAAGTCGTCACAAGACACGGGGAAATCGACTCGGGCGCTGGAAGGGACGCCGCTGCAACCCTCGAGGAAGCTGGAATAATCACCAACATGAACATGTTACCCGGAGATACCAAGGCCATGACTCCGAGTGGACTCAGGCTAGGCACACCAGAACTAACGAGGGTCGGCATGGGTGCCGACGAAATGCAGGATGTCGCGCGCTTCTTCGCCAGAGCCCTGCTTGAAGGGGATGATCCAGCCTCCATCAAAAGTGATGTGAAGGAGTTCAAGTCGGAGTTCCAGACGGTCCAGTACTGCTTCGAACCCGGTCCAGCGTATCCGGGTCTTTGATGCATGCACAAGATATTCAGTTGGCACCCCCTGTCCGATACGTGCATAGGCAACACGTTCTCGCTGTGACAATTTCCCTGCTTCTCCTACTACCGGGATGCGCATCGTCTTCCGAAAGCGACATAGTGACCCTCGCAGAACCAGACTGCGAGAATGACCCCACTGCGGATGGCTGCTTCGTGCAGACCGTTACGGAGGACGACTGCACTTCGAAACAGGTCTTCACGGGAGAATTGTGTAGGGCTATGCTTAGGCCAGAGGTGCTTGACTTCGGAGAGTCAGCAGTAATCCTGGAAATTGGGACAGAAATCCAGCAGCTTACACCAAGTTTCCTCGGAGACGCACCTAGCTCATGGGCAGTCAATCCAACATTCCCAGATGGAATCACCATCGACCCAGATTCGGGTGTGATATCAGGAACTCCGACCTACGAGTCACCTTCCAAGTCATTCACCATCATCGCATCCAATGCAGTGGGAATCTCATGGTTCAGAATCGAAATCACAGTCCTCCCCCCTCCTGTCCTCTACATCGAGCTGCAGTCAAACACCCTCTACTGCACTAAGGGAGAAACCTGCTACTTGGAAACGCCGTTGTTCACCGGTGGCCCACCAGGTCACTGGGGTTCCGACCCATCACTGCCGCCCGGGATGGTATTGGGGTCAGACGGATCGGTTTCCGGATCTCCCACCAATATCGGTGACAGCAACCATACGATAACGGCATCCAATAGCGCGGGAGGGGCTTCAGCCTCCCTTCGGATAATAACTATCCATCCTCCTCCAGACTCTATCGATTACGGTTCATCCTCCTTCACCTTCTCAATCGGGCAGCCCATCTCAATAGTGCCCAACGTGACCGGTGGGTCAATCACATCTTGGCAAATCGCCCCAGAACTTACCGCCGGACTCTCGCTAAGCTCTTCCGGAATTATTTCAGGGTCTCCAGACGTGTTGCAGGAGGCAACCGGATACACGATAACGGTTGAAAACTCTGGTGGATCGATCCAATCTACGATATACATCGAGGTTATTGATATTCCAATCTGGAACCTCGACTACGAGCAATCCACATTCGACTTGTCTGTTGGCGATGACATAGGGTCAGTAATGCCTTCATGGGGGGGTGGGACGCCGATCTCGTGGCAGGCACATCCTCCACTCCCTCCCGGGTTCTCGCTGAATCAGGTGAACGGAGAACTATCGGGTTTGGCAACCCAGTTACAGGCATTGTCCCTCCATACAATTTGGGCGAACAACTCTGGAGGAGGAGACTCCACGCAGGTCTCGTTCAGCATCATCGACCTCCCTCCGCATACCGTGACGTGGCCCACTAACGAGTTCGCCTTCGCCTCAAACGAGAGCGTCTCAATCCAACCACAGTACTCTGGCCCGAGCATCGATAGCTGGGAGGTGAGCCCACAGCTGCCCTCTGGGCTGACCCTGTCAGAGGTCGGCACTATCTCCGGGTATCCGGATTACAGAACTGATTGGTCGGAGTACACATTTTGGGCAAACAACTCTGGCGGGGCCTCCTCCAGCAGCATTTGGCTGGCAGTTCACGACTTGTCTGCCGACCAGGACGAACTTCTCCGTGGAATGGGTCAGACTAGTTGGGGTGGCTGGCCATCTCCCGTGCTCCCGATAGGTGAGTGGTCATTCCCAGTGGCCTTCGCCGAGGGAGGATACACGTCAGAAATACCAGTCATCTCTGCCAGTCACGTGGGCAAGGGGAGAATGCTCGGCTATGGTCATGAGAACTGGGTCTACGGCAGTGGTGGCATTGAGGAGACTGCCTTCTCACTCAGAGCAGTGGAGTGGGTTTGTGGGACTAATGCAGACGTCGGCCTGGCTTATGGTGCCGGATTCGACGATTTCCAAGACGATTTGGAGTCCGATGGGCACACCGTTCACAACTCCGTTTCTCCAGACAACCTGTCCGGGGTGGACTGCTTTCTGGACGAGTTCTGGAACGGTCATGATGACGATGACAACGTGAACATCGTCGCCTTCCTCCTCGGCGGAGGTGGAGTGATAATGGGCGGTCATGCATGGTACTGGTCCTATTCCAACACAGACGTGGCCCATAACTATCCTGGGAACAAGATAGCCAAGGAAACCGGACTTTTCGTATCCAATGCTTGGGGCTACAACGAGATGGACATGAGCGAGCTCCCCCATGAACTCACTCGACCCCGAGCCGCCATCGACGCAATCAGAGGGGATCGAATCGAAGGACAGGTCCTCTCCTCCGACGAGGCCTCAATAGCCGATTCGACCCTCTCACTTTGCACGAACGTGGTCTCACTAGACTTCGATGACTTCTGGGCACCCCTTAGGGAGGTCGTGAACCAGACTGGATGGACCGTGATAGAGTACGGGACCCTTTGGGACGACGTAGGCTACAATCTCGGAGAGGACCCAGTGGCGGACTCCCTCTTGAGGGTCGAGACTGCCCTGACTCAGGGCCTCCCTGCCAACGAGCTCCCCTCGCACCCCAGTCACATAGAATTCCCAGGAGAGGTCCCAGGCAATGCCAGTAGGGTCGTGCGAACGGTCTCGGTGGATGGAAACCAGAGCGGACTACCGTCGAACTTCGGCTACTCCTCAGCAAGGGCTCACCTCAGGATGACCACAGGAACCTACGCAGCTCCAGGAGAGGTGATCACAGTCACACTTCCCCTTCATGTAGTGGACTCGGGCACCTACATCCTCGTTGGGGCTCATAGTGACAGCCTGTGGGGCAAGGAACAGTTGCACCGGCACCCGGAGATCGTCCGTTGGTGGTACGTGGATGGCATCGAGATGGAAGTGGGAAATGCTTTCGGAGGTCCGATTTACGTGGCCATCGAACCGGGCTCCAGCCTAGGCGTATTCGACGTGACGATTTCAAATGCCGTGGAGTCTCCGACTTACACTCACGGGGAGACCAGCGTCGAGGACTGGGTTCAGCAGAGCCGCCACTCCCCAGCCCCATGGGCGGAGCTAGGGAGCGACCAGTTCATCCTCTCCGTTCCCAGCCATGAGATCAGAGGCCTCGAAGACCCCGATGACCTCATGGAATGGTGGGGCCAGGCCCTCGGGATGGAGCACGAGCTGTACGGATTCTTGCCTTGGAGCAGGGTCGAAAGAGCGGTCTTCGATGCTCAGATATCAGCCGGTTGGATGCACTCCGGATACCCGTTCATGGCGCACGACCTCAGTGTGCCATCGGTGGTAAACGTGACTCACATGAGCGAGGAGGGTGATTGGGGCATGTTCCACGAACTCGGGCACAACCACCAGTGGATGCCCTCTACCCTGCCCGGGACGACTGAGACCGGGTGCAACTTCGCAAGCGTCTACCTGATGGAGGACCTAGTCGGAGTGGGCGGTCATGGGGCCGTCTCCCCAGAACAACGGGAGACCAGGACTAGGACTTACTTCGACAACGGGGCCAACATCGCGGATTGGTCGGTCTGGGTCGCGCTGGAGACATTCCTCATGGTCAAGGAGGGGTGGTCATGGGCAGAGATCACATCAGCCCTTTCGGTGTACTACGACTTGCCTGCAGCGGAGGTCCCATCCACCGACGACGAAAAATTCAACGCATGGGTGTTGCATCTCTCGAACTCCACCGGATTCAACCTCGCCCCTTACCACGCTGCTTGGGGCTTCCCACTCGTCCAGTCGACATTCGATGCACTGGACCACCTCCCCGTTTGGGTAGACGATCCGCTGAGGGGCGAGTTCTACGAGTACCCAGCAATCCTCAGGGACCTGCACTCCCCCAGCATCTCGGGACCAAACTCAACCAACATCTCATGGTGGACCTATGACAACGGGACAAACATTACCCTCACGGTTTTCTACGGGACGACCGATGGCGGGACGCAGCCCTCAGGATGGTCAAACAATGTCGTTGTCGACTCGACGCAAGTCGGCAACGAGACTCTAGAGATAACCGGGCTTTCGTGCTGTGGTACCGAGTACCATGCCCGGATTAGGGCAGCCAATGATGCTGGTGAGACGTGGTTCGGTCCGATTTCGTGGACAACTGACTACCTGGAAGACTGACCCAGCCTCAGGACCCCCTCTAGCGAGAACCAGGGAATCGTCCTCTCGTGCACAACTGCGAGCGGTATCCATGCTAGAGTATGCAGGATTGTTACGAAGAACGCAGGTACAAGGGCGAGCCTAGGTTCTCCCTCCATCATCAAAGCAACTGCTCCCAAGATCGCGAAGTGTGCAACATAGATTGTCAGGGACAATCTCCCTGCTGGCTCCAGGATAGATAGCCTATCTCCCATGAATGGCTCTCCGCCCGTTTCTTCATTACCTTCAAGAATCCTGAGGGACAGTGCTACCATAGTTCCAGAGACAATCAGGAATGGCATGCTAGCAGGGAAGAAAGTGAGCACCGCCTCACCTGAAGTAAGGGCCCAGTCAATTTCCTCAATCACGGAAAGTGCCAATGTCACAGTGGTCGCAAGGATGCCAAATACAATCCCCCTCTCTCGTGTAGTGGTATCCGCACTTAGGTCGTGCAGGACAGTGCCAAGAAGGACGTAAAATATCCATGGGACTACGGGGTAAGTGCCGTTCAAGAGGAGCCTTGCGAACCACTCCTCTGCACTCTCAGCACCAACTCTGTCGAACCATCCAATCTCTGGTTCAGATAGACTACCCAATAGCAACGGAGAAATCCCGAAGACAAGCATTGCTAGGGACCTATTCCTAGTAGTGGCTCGGACAAGTACTGGACATAGAGCAGCCGATATGGCAAGTAACGTCAGAACACCAGGGGTATGCCATTCGAACCTGCCTCCCCTCTCTACGTTCAGAAGGAGGTTTACCAGAAGTTGGCACAGGCACAGCAGGGCCACCCTGGGCATTATCCAACTGGTCCATTGCACGGTGGAATGGCCTTCTGAGAGCCTCCGAGAAGCACTCCTGTACATCCCCCATCCAGAAATGGTGACGAACATCGGTGCAGCCATGCCTCCGAAGGCAGCCGCAACGAATGCTGCAGGATGACCCACAGTGATCCCTTCAGGAGGTACGATTGCCGCGGTATGCACCTCTACCATGCAGAGGATCGCTATGGCTCTCATCCTGTCTATGTGTCTGAGCCTCATCCTAGCACCTCCCACTGTGGACGAACCCAGTTTGGGAGTAGTAGGATTCAATACTTCCGGAGAAGCGTTGAATCCTATTCTTCGTCCTTTCCGCCAATTCCTAACAAGGCTCTTGCATTCGGATCGGCCAAGCCGTAACCAAGCGATGCTATGGATGTGATGTAAAGGACGGCTATGGCGTAGTGAACGTAACTCAGGGGTGCTCCAGCATCCCCTCCAAAGTTAGTCCAACCCATCGGTCCTAGGTTATCTGAGACAGCTCCGGTGAAGTCCTTCGCCCCATCATCATCGATTTCGCTGAATGTGTGGATCTCAAAGACGGCCATGGACTCCATGCTATTCTCAGACAGGTCAGGATTCAAATAACCAGGGCCACGAGTGTCCAAGTGGAATGTTACCTTTGCCTTCCCATACATTATCGCGGTCGTGACTGGCTCAACCTTGAGATCGATTTTTGCCTCGAGATAAACTGGAAGCGCCCCTGGAATCACGTCAACGTATGTCGAGGATCCGATCAGCTTCCCCTGAATCTGCGTGTTAGCAGGGCTCACAGTCACGGTGTGCTCGACCATCTCGATCCCCTTGTAGGTCGTCTTACTACCTACTTCAGTGGTCGCCACGGCGTATCCTGCTACATTCAAGCTGAAAGGGTCATTTGGAGTTGCCAATGACCCAGCCGTCCCCATCAGGGACGTATCGTTATTTCCAGCATGAGCAGATAGGAGGCCACTGGCCCCTTCCTCTCTGTGAGGGGCTCGCCAAGTCAAGTGCTCGGTCATCCCGTACACCTTACCATCCTCGCAGGGTAGGTCATAGCCGATGAAGCCGCCATCGGAGGCATAGTCGAAGTCGCAAAGTCCATCGCCGTCCGAATTGATGTATCCCTGGGCCATTCTCTGGCCAATCGTATCGCCCTTCGTACTCATCTTGAATACCGACCAGTCCCCAGTGCTGATCTCCACCCATTCGTCCTCATCGTCTGTAGCGGTACCAATGCCATCAGAGTTCACACCTGGGGTATTGTCGACCCAGTGCCCCGAACCATAGAATGTTGCATTTGTCTCGAGGCTGTTCCAGGAGAAGAATCCGAAGTACGCGCTAACAGCATCGTCCCATCCGTAGAGCCAGTTGCTGATTGGCATCGAGTAGTAGGCGGTGTTGCCAGTGACGAAGTTCAGCAGCACCGGCATCACCGTGTCGAAGTAGAAGTTGGCAACCCAGTCCCTAAGTGCGTGAGCTGCATCCTCGGTTATCCCATACAGGGAAGCGACATAGGCATCGTTCCAAACGTGCTGCACGCCTTCTGCATCAGGAAGACTCATCCCAGAAAGCTCACCATACATGAATGACCCTGGGAATGATGACTTGAGTCCAATGTCCGGATCGTTAAGGATGAAATCGGATTGCTCCTGAGTCAGTGCTGCCATGCCCGCGAAACTGTCCCTGTTCAGGCCAATTGGGATGTATATCCCTCCTAATGGGTCGTAGTCTCCGAATGCAGTCAGCCACCAATCGTTGGAGGTCATGGTACCCTGGCCACCGGCCAGAATCAACTCGAACTCAGTAGGGACACCAGTTAGTCCCAAGCCCACCCACGGCTCCACATAATCCGCAAGACCACCAATCGTAATTAGGCCAACGTTGTAGGTAGTCATAGCCCCGAAGTAGTCTGCACTCTGGAGTGGCAGGAGAAGACCCACTACCATTCCCGGAAGAGGTATGCCGCTGATTTCGAAGGATGTGAGAAGGCCAACGCTCTCATTGAAGAGTAGATTATCCAGTGTTACTGAATCGCTGATGGTGACTCCGCTTACCTCGGTGAATCTCTCCTTCAGCTGTGGCGTCTGGTTGTTCACCTCTGCCCCACCTCCCTTCTCGACGAATTTGGAAGCTGCCAATGAGTAAACAGCCCAATCCATCGCAATTGTATCCTCTGTTGCCGAAGTCCAGTCATTGTATCCAAGAAGTGCTGCTCTGGCCGGAGTGACTGTATCGCTTGGAGCTCCCATCCCTGCAATCAGAACTGGTCCGATGTCGCAGGTCAGGGCTATGCAGTTGCCATACCCGTCATTCGCTGTGTAGAATGCTGATTTTATCGCAGTCAGGGGGTGTTCATCAGACACTGTCCAAACAGGGGCGGTTTGGCCCGATGACTGATACGCGGCAGCTGAAACGTTCAACTCAGCATTCATGTTGCCGAATCTTCCGCCGCCAGCTGCATCTACCATCGCCGCTATGTCTTCGGAGGCCCAGATGCTTGGTGCTCTGTTTGAGAGGTCGAATTCGACCATCTGCGCTGCGAACATGGCCTTTGCGAATATCTCCCCGTACTCGACCCCACTTCCCATGCCAGCTATTCTCTGCGTGTTCCATAGGATGTTGACCTGGTTGACAACGGTGTCACCAGATACCGATGCGTGTTTTACTCCCTCATCATCCGCCCACTTGCAATCTTCACACCACTCGAACGTCTCGTATCCAGAGTACGTGATCGAGCCCTCATCATAGTCGAAGTCGATGACTTCTCTAGTTGTGTTCTCGTAGTAGACGAAAGGGCCAACCTTCTCGTAGGTTGGGCTGGACCCAGCGAGTACCTCTGCGAGGTTCGTGACCGAGTTTGCGAAGTATGCCTTCTCTGATGAGGCGTTGATCCAGTCGTCCCCGAAGTCAGCCGTGTAATCCTCATTACCATCGTCATCCAATCCATCATAGCTGCTTGCCACTGTTTCCGCTACGGTTCCTTCAATAATTCCGTCTATAGTTCCTGTAACTCCTATTCCGACGTTTACCATCAGTAGAAGCGCTCCGATTACCATTGCAATAGTTCCCTTGTTTTCCATAGTTTCACCCAAACGTCCGAAAAGGGGACTATGCATAAACCATTACACTAGGTTTAGCCATGGTTACCTAACGCCCAAAGAATCACCCAATACAAGATAAGGTTCATTTTGATATTCATGGGCGATGGCTATGGGGACCCGTAGCTCAGTTGGTTAGAGCGCTCGGCTCATAACCGAGTGGTCATCGGTTCAAATCCGGTCGGGTCCACCATAATTGAGGCCTGCAATATTGACACATTTCGGGTCCAACTTGGGCGAAGACTCAAATATGGTTCAATCAGAGGATTTAGGGATGAGTGCATCGTTTAGAGTACCACTGGTGATACTGGTTGTCTATTTCATGAGCCTCTGTGCGGGTGTAGCTGCTGTACAAGCACAGACTTCTCCTGACGTCTCCCTTACTTGCGACCAACCGGCCCCAATAGAGGTATATCCCGGTGCCCTAAGATCCACTATTATATACTGCACACTGTCTAATCCAACTACCTTCTCCGAGAAGGTCGACCTGACGTATCAGCAAGGGATAATTTCCGTTGCAGGCCCAGGTTCGGCTACAGTTCCACCTGGAGACACATCCTTCCAAGTGGCCGCGAGAGCTGATCTGAGGCAGCCCGAGGGCCAACAGGTAGTCACAATCACTGCTACTGTAACACAATGGAATGGTGCCCCAGTCAGTTCAGCAACATCTCCTACGGAGGCGAAGGTGATGACCGTATTCAAGCAGTTCAGTAGACTCAGGGTCGGCGCCGAGTTGGCCTTCATCCAACTAAGACCGAAAGTAGACTACACTCTGGTGTTCGACGTTTACAATGACGGCAATGCACGAGACAAGTTCAACGTGGAGGTCCAGAACTACGATGAGTTGAACGACGAGGGGTTCCAACTGAGTTTGCCTCTGATATCGCAGGAGATTGACTCGCTCGCCCCCCCTGAGAAGTTCAGAGTACAGATGCGAACTCCGAAGAATCAGGGCTGGACTGACAAGTACTTCAATCTCCAGTTCAAGGCGTCTTCGGAGTACTCAGTGAGATCCGAGGGCGTCCCCAATTATCAGGTTCAAGTCATGACCATCTACATCAGAGGCGTTTACCTACCAGGTTTCGAACTAGTTGGAACCACGATGATGGCCGCTCTTGCTGGTGCCGCTGTCGGTAGAAATTCCTCTACCGACGAGCCACTAGTCGATGACGATGGAAACGTAACTCCACTCGATAGCCGACTCTTCTAGAAGCACCCTTCCAAGAGCCATAAGGCAACGGATTGATAACCGGCCGACAAGCGTACCAATTACAGGGTGATGATGTGAGCAATGGGGGACTTCTAGGAAAAATCTCGGAGCAACAGTCAGAAATTCTCGAAGGAGTTGTCGAAAAAAACTCCTCAGAAAATGTAGAGAAAATTGGTACTTCAAGGATTGCAGTAACCTTGATTCTCTCCGCACTTCCAATTCTTGCTTACTATGCAATGCAGTTTGGTGTCTTATTCGACTACGACTTGAAAGTTTCACTGGTACTGTTAGTGATACCATTTGCTATACTTTGGCTTGGCTTTGATTTAGGATTACCCGGATATTCGGGAAATTTCCGAAAAGTTGCAGCTACGATTGTAACTAGCTCATTTCTACTGGTTTCCATATTGCCAGTAATATTCATTGCAATTCTAGGCGGCTCCCTTTCGTTGGATTTAATTGAATACGATGAAGAAGATGGGGATGAGATAACACTAACTCTTCGGAAGAACGGCATTGGATCCGACGGCTTTGACGCGAATATTTCCATTGAACGACAAGATTCAGTAATTTGGTCTAATTCTGTTTCATTCAATATCGACAAGAGTGATGGACGTGGCGACTATGCAACGATTTCAGTCAAAGTAGATGATTTCTATGAGGGAAATGCATTTACTGGCGTTTCACAACAACTGGAGATCCCCTACAAGCTTTACATTTCAGTAGAAGATAACAATTGGGAGAGGGTACTGGATTCGGCTTTTCTCACTAGAAATGTTACAGGTTCTGGTGGTTACGTCAATGGAGTCATAACAGACGATTCCGAAGTATGCCAGGATAAAGGAGAGAACTGCCTAGTTGGTGTTACTCTAATGGGGTGGGCCGGTCTGGCCTCGGGTTCAACCATACCTACAAACTTACAATTTGCTAGCTATACAGTAAATGCAGTTCTAATGGAGGAAGACGAGGTAGCAATTTCATATCCCACAATAATCGTGGAAAATACAAAGGCAACTTGGTCCTCTTCTCAGGGGAGATTTGGCTCTGGGAGTGCCTTGTTTGGAGAAATAAATTCTGAAATTAGATTCGAAGGTTCTCAGGTAGACCCAGATTCAGGTGGTCTGACTTACATACCCCTGAGTCACTTCGATACTGCAGGGGACTACGGATGCTATACTTTCACGGTTGAAGTCAGTCCAAGCGGCTCTGAAGACGTAGTTTCCTCAACCACATTCTACGATTATTACAACAGCAACTCACAGGACATCTGGAAACAAGAGACAAGCTGTTAAATCCTCATTCATTGATGCTTGAGAGGAATTCCTTCATCCTCTCTGTCTTCGGCTTGTCGATAATGGAAGACGGCCCCTCCTCTGCAACAAGACCTTGGTCCATGTATAAGACTCGGTCAGCAACGTCTCTGGCGAAACTAATCTCGTGAGTAACCACCACCATGGTCATACCTTCTTCCGCCAACCCCTGAATCGTCTCGAGCACTGAACCGATTAGCTCCGGGTCAAGGGCACTGGTGGGTTCGTCGAACAGCATTACCTCTGGCTTCATCGCAAGGGCCCTAGCAATGGCAACCCTCTGCTTCTGGCCTCCAGACAGGTTTCCAGGATAAGCATCAACTCTGTCTAGCATATCCACTCGCTCCAAGACCTTCCTTGCCCCCGACTCGGCCTCTTCCTTGCCCATCCCCCTGACGTGAATTAGCCCAAGGGAAACATTGTCTATCACCCTCAGATGGGCGAATAGCTCGAATGACTGGAAAACCATCCCGATTCTCGAACGCACATCGTTGATGTCGGATGCAGGGGTGTTAATCCTCTCGCCTTTCAGTTGGACTATTCCTTTGGTCGGCTCGATCAGTCTATTGATGCATCTGAGGACTGTCGACTTCCCACTTCCTGACGAACCGATAATCGCCAGCGATTCCCCCTCAGTGACTTCGAACGAGATCCCCCTGACTGCATGGACCCCTCCAACGTAGGTTTTCTCCATGTCCTTGACGCTGAGTATTATCTCTGACATTCAAGCGCCCCCTGAGATCCCTAATCCGGGTATCCTGGTCTTTTCCTCTAGATACCTTAGGAAGAGTGCAAGCGTCCAAGTGATTATGAAGTAGGACACAAGTACCATCCCCCATGTCCAGAAAACTTGGAATGTGGTCGCGACAATCAGCTTGCCCTGCCTAGTTATTTCTGCATAACCTATTATCATGGCCAAAGATGAGTTCAGTACAAGATTGACCATCTCGTTACCCAATGGTGGGATGCAAATTCTGATCGCCTGTGGCATGACTACCAGCCTCATCGACTGCATATAGTTCAGGCCGATGCTCCTTCCCGCCTCCATCTGCCCGGAAGGGATTGCAGCGACCGCACCTCTGATGGTTTCGCACTGGTAGGCCCCAGAGTTCAGGCCAAGGGCGAAGATTGCGCTAATGTATGCCCTATCTTCTAGAATTCCGCCAATTGGCCTCCTATAGCCCAGGGATTCCGGATTGGTCTCGTAGACTACGAAAATGTTAGTGAGGAAGTTCGCATTTCCTTGTAGGTATTCGAAGTTGAATAGCATCAGACCGGGGTCCTGCATCCTCCTACCAAGCTCGAATCCGAAGTGAATGAACATGAACTGCACGAGTAGAGGGGTATTCCGGAAAATATCTGTGTATGCCGTCGCGATTGTATTCAGCGGTCTAATTCCCCACGGGTTCAATGAGAATTCTGTCTTCCTCACCTTTAGGTCACGAATCGAAAAGTCCCCATTGCAGGAGAGGAAAATCCCACCCAGAACTGAGATCGCCAATCCGAGAATTATCCAGAATACAGCTGACGGAGCCCCAATCGGAGAGTAAATATGCTCCCACCCATCTAGATTGAGTGCACTAATTTCGTCAAGATTAGAGAGAATTTGATAGACTCCGAAAGAAATCAATACCAGTCCCACGGCCCTAATAGCTAATATGTTCAGTGGCTCACTTGCCGCAATCTGTGCCGCTTTCTCCCTATAGGAAATCAAGGTACTATCGAGGGGGTTTACCATTACCCAATTGTTGCTTCCGATGTCATGGCGTCTCTTCTTACTACCGAAAATCATCCCGATGAAATTGAGAACCGAAACGGGAACCTTCAGAATGACCCATAATGGCACTAATACCACCATTATCAGCAATTGGTAACGATTTGTCTGCGCGACATTCTTCAGAGTTGTCGGGGAGGTCTTCAGCATCGATAGAATGATTCCCAGTGAGAAACCCATCAGGATTCCGAAAAAGACGATTTTGGCAGTTGCAACCAAACCGTCCATGAGTCTCTCTTTGGAGTAGTCGACGAATTGTCCGAAGTCATTGAAGTCAGCAACCTCGAATCCAACGAATTCCTCTGAGCCAGCATTTTCAGTCCTGAGAATGACTCCTCCATCGCCGACTGCAACGCCCCTGAACCCATCTTGCATGGCGAATGCATTGAAACTAGTATTATTAGACACGGGAATCATCTGTCGAGAGACTATGTTACCTCCATCCTTGCTCAGTGACAAGTATCCACTCGGACCAGCTAGCATGATCTTGGTTTGGGATAGAACTTTGATTGAGGAGGCATCATAGTCAAGCTCAATACCCCCTTTAACGAACTCATTACTCCCTCCTACTAAGTACTCCCTTTCTATTTCCACTATGCTCCAAACAAATCCTACTGCGAGACTCCCTTCTCTGGACGATTTCAGGATATGACCATCCTCGGAGATTGCGTATGCTCTGATAGAGCTGAAGTACTCAATGTCAACAATGTCCACCGTTGATAATTCTCCGGGGGCATCCCTATAGTCCCAAGATGCGCCACCATCATCGGTAGCGAGAATAATCCCCTCTTCTCCCGAAATTAGACCAACATCTTCACCATCTAGGAAAGAGACGCTAAGTAGATCATTCACTATTCCGAACGAACGATTAATCCATTCATCCCCGTCAAATTCCCATATCTCTCCATTTTCTCCTACTGTAACAAACTCCTGACTCCCGGTGAGAGCCACATCGTTAATGGGGAACTGGCCTGGGAAGATTGGTATGTCGTCATTACTATCGTCTTCACCATTACCAATATTCTCGAGAATAATCGTCACTCCATCATCGGTTGCAATTAATATTGAATTATATCCCGAATCAGAATGCGACCAATTGTAACCTTCGGCGATCACATCTCCAATCCAAGTGCCACCTCCATCGAGACTCTTTAGCATAATTCCCCCATCTCCAAATGCCCAAATTTCCCCGTTTATCGCCTCGGCGGTGTGCAAATCGGAAACAGTTCCTCCATCAACTAGATCCCATCCGCTCCTAACTTCCTGTGCCGAAACCCCACTGAACGATATTAAGAGGAGAAATAGTGAGACTGGCAATAATAAATTGACAGCCTTGGGGAGCCTTAGTCCGCCCTCGGTAGATGCTTCCGATGTCATGGTGCTCCTACACTCGATGATCTCCGAGGATTTAGTCTAGCCGACCGTCATGACCGAGTAACCCACTAAGAGGGCCCGTGGGCAATATTGATGGTGGAACTCTCTCCGATGCTGCTTATGGGAGAATTGTTGTACAGTGGAAAGGTAAAGCAGGTATGGAGCACAGACGATTCAGAAATCATTGAATTCAGGTATACCAATCAGATTTCCGTCTTCGATCAGGTCATCCCTAGCCTAATCCCTAGGAAGGGAGAGTCACTCAACAGGGCGTCCTGTCACTGGTTCGGATTAATCGAGGACGAGGGAATATGCAAGACTCATGTCATCGAGATGAATGCTCCTGACAGGGTTCTTGCAAGGCGCTTCGATGTCATTAGGGAGCCAGGTGCGATTCCCAAGGACGCCGAGAACTTCTTCGTCCCCTTGGAGGTAATATGCAGACACTATCTAGCCGGAACGGCTTGGAGGCGGTATCAGAGGGGGGAAGTCACTCCTGAGCAGTTTGGATTCGATCCAGGAGAGATTCTTCTGGAGGGAGTAAGACTTCCCGAACCCTTCCTCGAGGTGTCCACCAAATTCGAGAAGTTCGATCGTAACCTCGGAAGAGAGGAAGCATTGGCGATTTCTAATCTCAATCCGGAGGAGCTGGACGCTATCCTAGAGATAGTCCTGGAGGTCGACTCTGTAATAGATCGTGAGATATCGAAGAGGGGACTAATTCACGTGGATGGGAAGAAGGAATTCGCACTAGGGTCCGGAAGGGAGCCGGTTCTTATCGACTCGTTCGGAACCTTGGACGAGGATCGTTGGTGGGATGCAGAGGCTTACGAAGACGGCGAGATAGTCCAACTATCCAAGGAGGCAGTAAGGAAGCATTACATCGAAACTGGGCATCATGCAGCACTTTACGAAGCGAGGCAGTCCAATTCTTCGGAACCACCAATACCCGCTTTACCAGATGACATCATAGCCAGTACGGCTGAACTATACGCAAGTATGTTCCAGCGCCTCACTGGAGCGGCACTCTGATGGGGACTCATGAGTACGAAGAAGACCCAAGGAACGAAACGGTGCTAATCTCCGTCAATGGCGAACTATTCCCGCGTAGCGAAGCCATGGTTTCCGTCTTCGATGCGGGATTCCTACTGGGCGATGGCGTCTGGGAGTCCTTCAGACTCCATGCAGGCAAACTTGTCTTCATCGAAGATCACATGGATAGGCTATTTCGAGGCGCAGCCGAAATCTCCCTTGATCCTGGCAGATCCAGAGGAGAGATAAGGGATGAAATCGACAGAGTAATCACTGCAAACAAGATGTACGATCAAGTTCATCTGCGTCTGATTATTTCTAGAGGAATTAAGCCAACTCCTTACCAAGCTCCTTGGGTAATCTCATCCCCTCCCACTATTGTCATTATTCCTGAGTACAAGAAAGCCAATCCGAGAAGGGCAGTAGAGGGGATCAAACTTGTTTCTGTTGAAGTCAGAAGGAGTGGACCCGAGGTCCAGGATCCTAAAATAAACAGCCTTTCCAAGCACAACTGTATTGCAGCTTGTATCGAAGCAGCTGAGAAGGGCGGCGAAGAGGGGCTAATGCTGGATCCACACGGTTTCGTTTCTACTTGCAACTCTACTCATTTCTTCATGGTTAAGGACGGTGTGGTCTGGACATCGACAGGTGAGTTCTGCCTGGAGGGAATTACCAGAGGAAAGGTACTGGAAATTTGTGTTAGGAACGACATACCTTTCTCTGAAAGAAACTTTACCTTCGAAGATGTGAGCTCTGCCGAAGAGGCATTCGTAACCGGGACATTCGCAGGCCTCACACCCGTCGTTTCTTTTGATGGCAGACCTATTAGGGAAGGAAAGAGGGGGCCAATATGCGAACTACTCCAGAATCTCTACCAAGAACTTGTAAGGGGTTAACTTCGTGTCGGACGAAGTCAGTATTGCGATGTGGTCCGGACCACGGAACATCTCTACAGCGATGATGTACGCTTTCGACAATCGAGAAGATTGTCATGCTACTGATGAGCCCCTCTATGCGAACTTCCTACAATCTACGGAGACTCCTCACCCAGGAGCCCAAGAGGTCATGGAAAACCACGAGGCAGACATCGGAGTCGTGATTTCGCATCTTACTGGACCAATTCCTAATGGGATGCCAATTTGGTATCAGAAGCACATGTGCCACCACGTGATGGATGGTGCTAACATCTCTTGGATTGATGGACTAGCCAACTGCTTTCTAATTCGCCATCCGAGAGAGGTACTCCTCTCGCTATCGAAAATCACTGATTCAATTGATCTGAGAGCAACAGGGCTTCCTCAGCAGATTAGGATTATGGACCATGTTTCCAGGGTTTCGGGGCGAACCCCTCCGATAGTCGACTCTGCTGAAATATTGGAGAATCCTAGTGCAGTACTAACGAAGCTATGCGAGTCTGTTGGAGTACCATTCTCCGAGCAGATGCTGTCTTGGGAGTCCGGACCTCGGAAGTGCGATGGAATTTGGGCGAAGTATTGGTACGATTCCGTGTGGGAAACTTCCGGTTTCGTCCCACCTAGACATGGGGAGGAGGAATTAGACAGCCACCTTTCAGAGGTCTTGGAGGAGGCCATGCCAATTTATCAGGAACTCTGGGAAATGCGCCTCAGTTTCTAGGAATGTCTCCTCATCAGTATTCCACATTTTCTTCTGCTTGCCGACCTTAGGAAAACCAGGAGGTGTCTGAAGGCATCCTGGACACCCCCATCTAGTGGCTCATCCGACTTCACCGTCCACCTTCCAAGCTCGATTTCCTTCCTAAGTTCATTCACGTCAGCAGAATCCAGCCAACCGAGTAATTCGATACCCATCGAACCCTCTCCGAATCCGTTATGACCCAATATGTCCTCGTCAAAACCCCTCCCTAATTTCTTCAGAAGGGAGTGCAGACTAGAACCCTCCTCGCCCTCTCCGGTGAATTCTAGGAGGTATTCTACAGCATTGCCGTCATTACTCGGGAATCTACCCAGTCTCTCTGTGGAATGCCCCCTGTCCAGAGCTCTTGGTGCCCCACCATCATTCTGACAATCCAGCATTGAGATGAATAACAATGTGGCCTTGTCCACTGGAGATTGTTCACCCTCCTTCAATTCGGGAAGCCCGCTATTATCCTCTAGGAGATCTAGGAGATTCTCGTGTTTTCCCTCCATGGATGCATTAATGGGGCCTACTAAGGAATCGGGAGATAATTTGATTGGGTCGAATGTGTGGAACGAAGAAGGGCGAATGTAACTTCCCATGATCCGTTACATTCGCTATCTGTCAAGAAGCCTTCTGAGCCTCTGATCGTACTCGTCACCATCCTCGGATTCCGGTTGGATAAACTCAACTTCATCCTCCTCTCCATCTTCAGATGAATCCTCTTGGTTTTCTTCTGATTCATCCGAGCCACTTTCCTCCTCCTTCTCAGCCATCTTCTCATCTATGGCCGCTTGTGCCAGAGACATCAGCCTCTCTCCCTCTCTTCGATTGCTGACTATCCAAGATAGTCCGAGGTACAAGCCAACCACTAGGAATGCTGCTAGCAAACCAGTCCCAAACTTGTCGAAATTATCTTCCAGAGCCGAACCACCGCTAAGAACGAGGCGTGACTCATCGTCGCTTGAATCGGAATCAATGTCCCAGGGGAAAGAGCAACCAATAGATACGACTAATTCCACGCCATCTTCTACATCTGGTCTATCGAACTTGGGTGCGGGTACGAATGCTTGAGTCATGTCGACAAGGTGCTCAGAGTAGTGATTCCCAGCACTCATGGTGATGATGCAGTCTGCACCGATCAGAACATTCTCGTTGAGCCTCTTCGTTGGGACGTTAATCTGCTGACTCTCTCCTTCACCGATCAGCTCCACGGCCCCAATTCCCACGTTCCAGTCGCTGCGCCTCACATCGAATGTCCTTTCGAAGTCTGTTACTAACCCTCCCTTCCCATCCAGCAGTCTGATGCTAATACTCCTCTCTCCCGGGGCCGGATCCCACTCAGCACCGCTGAGGTTGATTGATTGGGCTGATTCGTTTTCTCCTAGGCTCCCATAAATAGAGTCCAGTACTCTCCCATCATCCCCGATTAGCAGAACCTGGAATTCGAAATCATAGCTTCCATTAGATATTGAGCATGATGCCCGGACGTCTTCGAACCCTCCTGCAATGGAGCAGATAGCGGACCTAGCTTCTAACTTCGATGAGAACAGGGTGTAGCCTAGGGAAACACTGCCATCAACAGTCAGGCTTCCATTCGTAGAGGAACCGACCGGGAGCAGCCACCCCATCTCACTCCACTCTAGACTCTCCCCGGAAACATCGTCTACGACGTAGGAATTCGAGTCAGTACCATGGACTCTGATCAGCGCATCATCTCCTTGATGGGCGAAGATGTAGGGGGAGCTCTCCCATGAGTATTCTGAAAACTGCGTCTCGAGAAAAACTTCCCTTTGATTGCCCATTGAGTCCTCAGCAACGATTCTGACAATTTCCCCATCACCACTCCAACCCTCTTCCGGCACAAGCTCTATCGGCACCCCTCTTACTTCCCCCACTCCGAGAACGACCCCCATGCTCCCCTTGGCCTCCCATCCAGCGGGAAGGTCCAGAACCTGGAATTCGATTGTGGTCGGCGTGTTGCCTGTGTTCGCAATCATAGCTTGGGGGTGCCCTCCTTGTGAGGAGACTAACCAAAGCCCAAGCCCCTCCATTGAGAAGTTGTGTACTGATGATACTCTCAAGGGTAGAGTGATCTCCTCTAGGCCCGACGAGTCACCTTCCCTTACCCTGATGTGCAACTCCACAGTTCTACCGGGGGTCGCAGTTTCTGGAGGGGTGATGTTGAATGACAGCGTGGTCGATGAACCAGGATTTACTTCCGGAAGATCACTCCACTCGTCTATGACCCAATCATTCTGACCAGAAATGTATGCCGAAACAAAGGGGGTGCTCGGATTGTTGCCTTCTTGGAGTATTTCGATTTCTACAGCTGAACCATTCGCATCTATTTCCAAATCAGCCATCGACGAAGATATCCTCCAACCTGGTATTCGAGACACCTCGACAAAGAAATGGAATTCCATGACTACTTCGTTTCTGGCATCAGCGATTACGTCCACTCTCATTATTGACCCATTCCAAGAGTCTTCAGGGACAGATGCAGAGATGGACATTGACTTCGTCTCGTTGACAGCTACTCCGGTGGTTGTACTCGCGTTGGCTTCCCAGTTTTGTGATGAGTCAGAACCACTCAGCAACAACTGAGTCTCTATCAAGAGTGATAGGTCATCTACCAAATTTCCAGTATTTGTGGCATTGACTGTCATTGTTTTGCTCTCCCCGGGAGTCAAAAGGAAGGTCGAACCGTTGATCAAAGAACCGTCGTGCAATAGGTCAATCTCCCATCTGTGGTCCTGACGGACTTCGAAAACTACCACTTTCTGCTCCGAGACGGTTCCATTGCCCTGCGAAGTCATGGTGAATGCTACTGAGATGGGAACTCTCGCCGGTGTTTCTTCTGGTAATGTCAGGCTAATTGGGACTGTCCTCAGGCTACCTGCTCCAAGTTGAACTGGGTTGCTGGAGAATGAAACCTCGATTCCGGGATCGGACGTGATATTCTCATCTAGCAATAGATCATGAGAGAGTGAGTATGAATCATCACCGTTACCTGGGTTCTCGAGACGTAGAATCACAATATTCGCATCTCCTACTTCAACAACGAATGGCTGTGTTGTGGGGGAATTGACCTCTAATCCAGCTCTGTGAATCTGCAGTACCTCAATAGATAGGGAAAGATGCGACCCTTCACCTTCCATTTCTTCAAAATCCTCGAAAAGATGGAACGAAGGACGCGCATCCTCCGGGAGGTCGAGAGTCAGTGTACCGCTAATTCGAGTCCCGGGCTCTCCCGAGATGGAAATGACGTCTCCGATGACGGATAGATGACCACTCCCCTCCCATGTCCAGTCTTGCATAGTCATCCCAGAATCAACCAATGACCAATTCAAATCACTAGTGTCATCAGGTAAGTCCGCCAAGATTTCCCAAGTGAGGTTCTGTGCGGGGACCGACCTCATATGGCTTGGTTGTACAACCGATCTAGAAGCAACAAACTCTAGTTGAATTTGGCTGCATTCTTGCTCACCCCCAACCCCGACGCACATGCTCAGGGGAGTACTCACCCATTCGCTCGGACTAGTTTCGCTCGGGACCGCTAGCCTGGCCGTCACTTCCTTCATTTCCCCCGGGCCAAGGGAAAGGGCACTAATCTCATCTCCCTTCGAGTCAAATATTCTGAGATTGGACCCCCAATCGGTCCCATCCCATGATATGGCAATCTGTTCCTCGGCAGCATTTCCAACGTTCTCTATCAGTAACCAAGCTCTTGCCTCTTCGGATACAAGCCCGTAACCAGTGCTCTGAGCAGTCCCGTCGGGCCCTCTGATTGACAATCCCCTTGTCCTGTTGGCTTCGATGGGAAGGTTGGCTGTGATTTCCGCGACTCCCTCGTCATGGGAAAGGGTAAGTGCTAAGAAGCCGGAATCTGAACCTAGTGCATCTGGTGGTGAAACTATTCTGAGCATCGGACTCCATACGCCATCGACGTCAATCTCTACTGAACTAATCCCCTCCAGAGTGTCGTCTTCCCACGACCAGCCATTTGGAAGGGAAGAATCATCAACTTCTAGGGTCCAAGTTCCTGCCAACCTCCCCGTGGACCTGATTCCAAATTCTGCATAACCCTCACTTCCAGGATCTATTCGCAGAGGCTCGGTCGGAATCTCGAACGATGCATTGTAGGTTGGGATGATGGAAAGAGTACGAATCTGGATGTCATTGTCATACCTCGTTTGACTCAAGTTTAGATAAGGGTCTAGTACCAACTCGAAGGTATGTTCACCCAGATTTCCGCTCCACTCCACACTAAAGGACACGAATGAACCCGAACCACTAGGCTCTACCGGATTCATTATGGAAATACCTCTCCCTCCAATTTTCTCCCCATCAGCATAGAGTTCCACATCTACAACCTCATCGGTGTCCGAGGTTCCAGCATTTTCGATGTATACCGTAACCGTGACATCTTCTCCAGGGTCAGGAGCACTTGGGTTGAACTCAATTCCTCGTCCATCTGTCAACGGCCTTACGTCCGACATAGCCATCGATACAACCATGCTGCCCAGAACTATGTCTAGTGTGGCATCTCCGTCGATATCGGCCAGAGAAGGAGATGACCATGTCCTGTGCTCCAGTTCAATCTCGTCGGACCATTCTGAGTTTATTCCCGCAGGTGATCCACTGGAACCATCAAATGCCCAGAGTGATCTCCCGTAGGAAACTAGTAGCTCTGGCTCATCCTCGGAATCGATATTCATCCATGTCGGAGCCGCAACTGCAATCTCGTCATTGGGGTTGCCGCTACTCTGCTCCAGATTCTGGACCCATTCTTGATTGGGGGTGCTCCCTCCAACATCATGGCATCCAGCCGCACCCTGTCTATCCGTTGTTGTCTGCCACCAGGTATTCCAACACACTCTGTCATGAGTTCCATCTCCATCCGTGTCTATTGCCGTTGGAGGTGCGTCAGCAAAACCATTCGAAGCTTCGAATTCCCATAATTGAGATCCATCGGAAATCTCCAGGCCTCTGAATTCGGCTCCATCCACAGCCGCGGAGCCATCGGCATCGCTCGGAATCGTGACGATTATTTCTGGATCGTCATCTGAATCTAGGTTAGCGATAATCGGCCCCGGTAGTCTGACATGCGGGGAATTTGTGTCGCCATCTAGATTGTTTAGGGAAAGGCCCCCTTGCCAGATCGAACTCCCGGTTTCAGAGTCTATCTTCCAGACCCACATGCCTCCGTTGTTAGCCTCGATTGTAGTTAGAATCACATAACCGGTATCGTCGTCAACTTGGGCGAAAGCAGGATCAGACGGATGACTTCCTTTGCTCAATGATACTTCCCAAAGTGAATTTGGAGTACCATTCACCTGAAGTGGCAAAGCGAGGACGACGGGGTCTTCAGAAATCTCATCCAGTGCGGCGATGACTAATTCGGCATCCCCATCCAGATCTATGTCAGCGAGAAGGGGTTGAGTTGTGGGTTTGTGACCACCTAGAATCCCGCTGGTGTATGGCCCCTCGTTACTGCTAATCATCAGAGAATCATCGTTCCATGACCAGAGTAACTCCCCCGAGTGTCCCGAGTATGACCACCCTGTGACAGAGCATGAAAGCCTCGGTGACCAGACGTCCACGTTCAATGCCTCCCCTGCATCATAGGCAAGTACAATCTCTGGCCTCCCGTCACCATCAATATCTACTATTACAGGGGACGCCCTAGCCTTCTCAGTGGCCCCCAAGTCAACCTGCCACGAGAGT
>Ga0114996_10001341_pt1 | contig 33221 bp, 30 predicted proteins | sample ArcticOcean_MG_C_4_FD_87039 | JGI IMG/M metagenome (GOLD analysis project Ga0114996, IMG submission 87039) | Marine microbial communities from western Arctic Ocean - ArcticOcean_MG_CB4_134 | ecosystem: Environmental > Aquatic > Marine > Oceanic | place: Arctic Ocean: Canada Basin | collected... | reverse complement strand
TCACTTCGTACTTGAACAAGCCGAAGTCAATTGCGGGCGCCACTTTTTCGGCAGGAAGTTGGATCGCAGCGATCGGAGAGCCGAGGAATCCCAGGCCAAACGGTGCGCCAAGTGCGCCACCGAGGACCGATAGCCCAAACACGCCAACCAGGACTACCAGCATGATCAGTTTTTTGGGGCTGGAGAAAATCTTGGATTACCTCTGCGCTTCAACGCTAAGCGGTTCTATCCCGCACGGTCTACCGGGGGTCCCTGTTTTCAAGTTCATCAGCAGATTGATTCGAGTTGCCGCCCGATATGGCGTTCAATAATCGAACCATCCCTGCAAACGCAACCACAATTCCGATGGCGAGGCCGACAAGCGTCAGAACCGGACTCGTGTCAAATCGACTGTCCAGCCAGAAGCCGCCACCCGTCCCACCGGCGATGCTCAGCGCAACAGCCCAACCTACACCCATCAGCCGCCCTAGCAGCGCAATGGTGCTCCGATTCCCGGACGATTGGCCCATCGTTGCCCTACGCACCCACAAAAATCGCGGATTACGCTCTGAATTTCGATTGTGGACTTTATCACACACCGTTGCGCTGGACAACGAAAAATCCAAAATTCCCTCAACTCCGCCGAAAGACACCCTGAATACTCAAGGAGGACTCAAGAATCCCCGCCAGCTTCCGCTGAATTGAAGAAGAAGGACCGGATGTGAAATACAGTCGATCGATGCCCGAAGCAGAACAGCCGCCCCACAACGAACGCGATCCACTATACGGTGAGAAATGGCACCACGCGGGGGAATGTCACGACGTGGAGGCCCCGCCGATTTTGCGCATCATCAGGCACTTCTGGACGTTGAACCTTACGTAATTGCGTGCAGCATCCAGTTTCCGATCGTCGCGTATCACCCTGTCGTAGTAACCCCGCTGCCATATAGGCCACCCCGGGGAATCGCTCGCCGTGTTTATCTCCGACGTTACGGCCCCTTTGAATCCCAGGATGAACGACGACAAACAAGATCGTTGTCCGGCGTTGGGCGGATACCAATCCGCCCCTACGATGAAATCGCCGCTGTCACTGTTCCCACTGCCAAGCCAGACGATTGCGTGGAAATGATCAGGCATGACGATAAATTCATCCATCCCGACACGATCGAACATCGATATCGATTGTTGCCACTGAGATTCCACAATATGACCCTACCTCGACGCATACATCTCGGCGCTGCTGATAGATCCGAAGAATGGTGTGCGGTCTTCCGTACACAAGCTGATGAAATACGCGACAGCTGACGCATAATCAAAATCGTGTAATCGAAGTGAGTTCCGGCGTCTTGGCATAGCAAGACGGATGATCAATCACCAGTAGCAGAAACCCAACCGTCGGATGTCACAACAACATCGTAGGGGCGGATTGGTATCCGCCCTCTTCACGACAATAGAGCGTTCAGGCTCATCCAAACGCGCAAACCCCCAACACCCTCAATCGTCTTTGGCACTATCTCCGATGTCGTCCAGGTCCAGCGTGTCGATGAAGTCCTTGAACGCCGACATCCGCTCTATCTCGCTCTCGGTGGGCGGACTTCCGGCCGATTCTGACGTTTCACCGTCTCCAACCACTGCCTTGCCAGTCTCGGCATCCATGTGCACGCCGGCGCGCTCCAACACGGACTCCTCGGCAAAAATCGGCACCTGGGCCCGAACGGCAAGTGCAAGCGCGTCGGAAGGACGTGAATCGACTGCGATCGTCTTATCGGACGCCGTCATCACAATCTTGGCGAAGAAGGTCTCTTGATCCAACCCGGATACGACTATGTGATCGATCACCCCACCCAGATCGCCGATCAAGTGATGCAACAGATCGTGCGTCATCGGGCGCGGGGGCGTCATGTCTTGCAGCTTCAGGGCGATAGCCTCAGCTTCTGGCTGTCCTATCCAGATGGGGAGAAACCGCTCAGCGTCCTTCTCTTTGAGAATGACGATGCGCGAGTAGTTCAGAAGGCTTACTCGAATACTATCGATGACCATTTCACGCATGATCTCGTACCCTCCGACTCTGGCCTATTATCTGTAAATAGATAGTCAGGAACGTTGATTCCCGAGCCGACACCCATATAGAAGCAACTCCACGCCACTAAATCGCTGACCGTACATTAGGGGCGAAATCACAGAGGTGTCAACGATGTTGTCGCCTCGTTAGGCGGGTACTACCCCTGCGTCGTCGTCTCGGAACCAGACACTTTTGAACGTATCCGGCGATCGACCTGCCTTCTGGGAAGCATCACCCGATGCCCACAACCAGCGCAGCGCAGTCCTATGTCCGCGCCGATACGATAAATCGTCCAGTCGTTGACGCCACAAGAATGCCCCTTCTTAAGGGTTATACGGTCCCCCACTTCATATTGGACCGCTTCTCCGTCTGGTTGGCCTGTTGCGCTGCTCACTACGGGCTCTTCATTTCCGGGCCTCGTTGATTTGATCCCGCAAGCTCTCCGCCGCCTGGCGCGCCGCGCCGGCAAACGTCCCAACCTCTTCAGATGCATAGATGATGCCGCGTGAAGAAGAGATAATCACCCCGCGCCCCTCTGCGTTAATTCCGGCCCGCGTTGCCGCTTCCACATCTCCGCCCTGCGCCCCAACTCCGGGGATGAGGAACGGCATATCGGGATGCTGCTCGCGTAACTCCGCCATCTCGCCGGGGTACGTGGCTCCTACGACGATCCCGACGTTGCCCCGGCTGTTCCACTGAGATGCGAGCCGTGCCGTGTGCTCGTACAGCGTCCCCTCTACTCCGTCGCCGGTCAGCCTGAGGTCCTGTAGCTCCGCGGCTCCCGGGTTGGATGTCCTGCATACGATAATCGCCCCGCGGTCTGCGCGCTCCGTAAACGGCTCGATCGACTCGCCGCCGAGATACGGGTGCAGCGTCACCGTGTCGAAATCCCATACGTCAAACATCGCACGCGCGTAAGCCGCCGCGGTGGAACCGATGTCCCCGCGTTTACAGTCGCCGATCAACAAAGTGTCCGGGGCGACGTCCTTGATGTGCGAAATCGTCTTCTCAAGCGCCCGAAGACCATCCATGCCGAGAGCTTCGTAAAACGCCAGTTGCGGCTTGTAAGCGCACACAAGGTCTTTGGTCGCGTCGACTATCGCGCTGTTGAACTCGGCGACATCTCTAACGGCCATTCGTCTTGGATCCGGGTCTAAGCCGACGCAAACCAGCGACCCGGTTGAGCGAGCCGCTGCATCAAGTTTGCCGACCCATCCCATCATGCCCGTCATGCGAAGTAACCTTTCGTTCTCAATTGCCAGGCCGTTCAAGCGCCGGCCATTTATTTGTTAACCGTGATTATATTGCTCGCCCATACGCGAGCCCCGGCGGAACGGCACCCCGCGTCGCTATAATTCTCGCCAATCAACGGAATTGACGATCACATGCCGTGCAGATGACGGGATTTGCTGTGCCCGATTTTTCTGCTCAAAGAGACTTGGATGACGTTTGAAGTCGTTTACGAGTGCCCGGATGGAACCCCGTTCCCGGTCGAGTGGCCTGACGCAGCGATGACGAAACACGGGTGGCGCTGGGACCAACTTCACAACTCGACACCGATGACGCCGCTGTCACAGGACCTGTCCGGACCTAAATCGGCCGGGATGATTGAGGCAGCGGATCATACGGGACACGTGTTTCTCGGTGAGCGAATCTACGCCCACGGGTACATCTTTTCCCGTTCGCCTGACGCGACCGAAAAGAAAAGACGTCTATTCAAAGAAATCGCTGAGCGGGATGTCATATCTCGGATGGATCGCCTGGTCCAGCTATCGGAATCGTCTTACAGGCCAGAGGTCGATGTGCTGACCCGATCACTCCGGTCATGGGCCAATCCTGATGACACTGCGGACAGCCTCATGAAGCGTTTCGATGAGATCGAAGCGATTATCGGACGATTGGGAGAGCTGCACGAACTCACTATGGGGTTGGCAAACACAGCGGCCGCGCAATTCTCTCGATTCTGCGATGAAGAGTTCGGTGAGGATGCCGTCCGAATCGCCGAAGCTGCGATCGCCGGCTTGTCGAACGAGAGCTTTGAGTCCGCGGACGCACTCTGGCAACTTTCCCGGCAGGCGCAAAGTATGCCGAAGGTCGCAGAACTCCTGCGCGAGCGCTCCGCAGAACATTTCTTGGACGAGGTGAATGGGGTCGAAAACGGAGGCGAGTTCCGTTTGTTGTTAGATGAATTCCTCGACGAGTGGGGACAGAGGAACGAATCGTTCAACGAGCTAGCGTTTCAGACGTGGCGGGAAGATCCCAGCTTCGTGGTTTCCACCGTTGCGGCATACCTTGATGTCACTGACGACCGGAGTCCGACCGCCATGAATCGACGCGTGGCAAAAGCGCGTGAGGCCATAACTGCGGAGGCGGAGGAGAGGCTCGCTGATCCGGAAAAGATTGACGCTTTCCGATTAGTTCAAAGGCGCACATAGCAACGCCCGGTCCTTATCGAAGACCACAACTATTCCATCGACCAACGGGCGTTCTCAACGATACGAGTGCCCTGTCTGGCGGTCGGGAAAGCATTGACGAACCTGGGAGCCATTGACGAGGCCGAAGACGTGTTTTTCCTTCATCGAGATGAGTTGTCGGAGGCGGCGGAACATCCCGGTCTCCCATGGGGGTCGATAGTTGAAGAGCGCAAACAGGAGTGGGAGAGATGGACGACTCAGCTCCCGCCGTCTTTTATCGGCGAAGGTGAAATCCACATGGATCCCGTACGGGCGCAGATGCAGGGACTACTGGACATTGGCGATCCTAAGGACGGTGACATTCCCGGACTCGCGGCCAGCGGAGGGCAAGTTCAAGGCACGGCCCGATTGATCCTCACACTGCAAGACGCGCATCGATTCAAGCCCGTAAACATCCTGGTCACCTACTCCACAGCGCCTCCGTGGACTCCACTTTTCGCCATAGCGGCCGCCGTGGTCACCGACTCCGGCGGCCCACTTTCGCACTGCGCCATCGTCGCACGGGAATACGAGATCCCGGCCGTGGTCGGAACAAAAGTTGCCACAGCACGGATCAAAGACGGAACCCTACTCACCGTCAATGGCAGCGAAGGGGTAGTAACGTTTGAGGAGTGATCCCTCCCAATCGTAATACCGCCAATACCCGCGGACACTCTGATCGATCCCGCCATCCCATGTCTCGAATACCGACCACCACCGATGTCCGTTTGGTTTACGACCGGTTGTTCGACGCCCACGGGCCACAGGGATGGTGGCCCGGAGACGGCCCGTTTGATGTCATCGTCGGCGCCATCCTGACCCAGAACACGAACTGGACGAACGTGGAGAAGGCGCTAGACGCGCTTCGCGATGCCGATGTCTGGTCACTCAAAGCGATCCACCGCACGAAAAGAGACGAGCTGGCGACGCTAATTCGGCCGTCCGGATACTTCAACCAGAAGGCCCGCAAATTGCATGAATTTGCAGCGCTTGTGGAAGACGACTTCCACGGTGAGCTGGATCAGCTACTCGGCCTGCCGATGTACGAACTGCGATCCCGGTTGTTGGGAATCTGGGGGATCGGCGAGGAGACGGCGGACGATATCGTGCTCTACGCCGCCAACAAACCGTCCTTCGTGATCGACACATACACCCGCCGAATAGTCGACCGTCTCGGCTGGCGCGTAGAAGGAACCAAATACGCCGACTACCAATCGCTCTTCACAGAACGACTCCCGCAGGATGCCACCCTCTACAACGAATACCACGCCCTACTGGACCACCACGCCTCAGAAGTGTGCCGACCAACGCCCAGATGCGACGAGTGTTGTTTGCTTGAGGTCTGTTTGACGGGCAAGAGCTGAACCTCCTGCCATGTGGATTCACAAAATGTCATTCTGAGTCGAGGCGAAGAATCTCGCCGGTAGCAGAGCGCATGCAGGTCGGGCGTGCATCCAGCCATCCAGCGGCGAGATCCTCAGGATGACTTGTTGGGTGATCCGCGGTGACGCACATCAGAGCGCCGTACGCGCCCTGCCATCTAACCGTCATACCGAGCGAAGCCGAGGGACCTTCACCAGCACATCGTTCAGCGGAATCGTTCTGAACGCACCAAACCCTCTCCCCGAGGGAGAGGGAACACTGCCCCCTACCCGTCACCCACCGGCGCAGCGTCCAGCAGCTTGATACTGCTCGTCTTGAACACCAGATAGGCGTCCTGCCCTCTTTCCAGGCTCAGCGCATCGACCGCCCCTTGCGTCAGCGCCACTAGTACCGGCACCCCAATATCGACGCTCGCGTACACGCCGTCCATCACCGGATCCAGGTCCGTGATCGACCCTGCAATCACGTTTCGAGCGCTCAACCCGGACGGCTTCTCTGTGGCAAGGATGATCTCCTCTGCGCCCAGGGCCAAGATCACCGGCGCGCCAGCTGGGCGATCCGTCGGCGGCGTAATAATTTCAATCTCCCCCACTTGGACTCGGCCGGATCGACCAGTTACACCCGGATCGATGACCGTCCCGTCCAGGAGATTTTCGACCGGGTCGTCCCGGAACATTCCGCCCAGCGCAGGGTCCAGCAGCACACGTGAAGGTCGGCCCGACGCGACAACCCTCCCGCCTGACAGCACGAGCGCGTCGTCTGCCAGCGCCAGTACCTCGGATATCGAATGCGACACGTAAATCATCGGGATCCCGAGGTCGTCGTGGACCCGACGCAAGTAGCTGAGCACGACGCCACGCAAACGGGCGTCCAGCGACGCCATCGGCTCATCAAGTAGCAGCAACCCCGGCGACATAGCAAGCGCACGAGCGATCGCAACCCGCTGGCGCTCCCCGCCTGACAGGGATTCCGGGGATCGGTCCATCAGGGGCCTCAATCCGAGCAGCTCGACCACGTGATCCACGTCCACCCGTCGATCGGCCTCCGGCGTCCGTGCCCGGCCGTACATGATGTTGCCGGACACACTCATGTGCGGAAACAGGGCGCCATCCTGGAACACCAGCCCGATGCGGCGCTTCTCCGGCGGCACAAACGTCTTCGGGCCACGCCGGTACAGGTCTACCCCGTTCAGCACTATCTCGCCGTCATCCGGCTTGAACAGTCCGGCCAGGCAGTTCAACAGAGTCGTCTTGCCGCTGCCGGAGGGTCCAAACAACGCCGTGATGCCGGGCCCAAAACCCCCGGCAACTTGAAGGGAGAAGTCTCCCTGCGTGCGCGTAAAAGAGAAGTGGAGCACGCCGTTCGAATCGCGACCCGTTCTAGGGAAGTCTGGTGTGTTCACTGCGTCGCTAACCACGGCTTACGCGCCAAACCCTGCGCGGTGTCGTCGGCCAGCCAGGCCACCACGCCGGAGTAGCAGGTCGTGGACGATGAGCGTGACGACGGCCAGCGTTATCGACACCGCGACAAGCCGAATCGCCGCCTGGTCATCGCCCGCCTGGATCCGGGTGAAAATCCCCAGCGGAACGGTCTGAGTTCGTCCGGGAATGTTGCCGGCGACCACGATGGTTGCTCCAAATTCGGACAGCGCACGAACCGATCCGATCAACACCCCGGCAAGCAGCCCGCGGTACGCCAGCGGTATCGTCACCGTCATCAAAACGCGCCACGGCCCCGCGCCAAGACTTCGGGCGGCAAGCTCCAATCGTGGGTCCACGCCTTCAAGGGCCACCACAAACGTCCTGACGATCAACGGAAGTGCGACGATCGCCGAGGCAAGTGACGCTGCGAATGTGGTGAACGCCAGGCCACCAAATGGCCCGCGGCTGCCGAGCAGTATCAGCAGCCCGTACCCGATCACGACGGGCGGCAAGGCCAGCGGCAGAGACACCACGGCCTCGACCAGGAATCGGCCGCGGATCTGCTTCCGGACGAGCAGCCAAGAAAGCCCGAACCCGATCGGAAGCGCTATCAGCATCGCCACGGCCGCTACACGAAGCGAGAGCAGGACGATTGTTAGGTCAGACGACATCAGCGCTAAGTCTATCTCCCGCCCCGGTCACTTAGACGCTGATACGAATCCGTGACGCATAAACACGGCTTTAGCGGCGTCTGAGACAAGAAATTCCAGGAATTCGGTTGCATCAGTCCCGTTCCCGCCTTTAACGACCGCCGCCGGGTAAATGATCGGATCGTGCAGCTCCTCGGGCACCTCCAATACCACCGCAACGCCGCTGGCATTCGCCGCATCCGTCGCATACACCAGCCCGAACGCTGCGGCGCCGGTGTCCACAGCGCCCACCGCCGCCCGAACATCAAGCGTCGGGATCACACGAGATCCCAGGCTTTCCCACAGCCCCGACGTCTCCAGCGCCTGTTTCGCATACACACCGGCAGGGGCCAACACCGGATCAGCCAGCGCGATTCGACCTTTAGTCGAGGCCAGATCACGTATGTCAGCAAGTGGAGATGACCTCGTATCGCGGATGAGGACAAGACGATTACGAAGAAGATCCAGTCGACTCCCGGCAACGATCTCCCCGGACGCCTCCAACCTATCCATGGGGCCGTTTCCCGCGAAGATCACGGCGTCAGCCGGAGCGCCAAGCTCAACCTGACGGGCTAGGGCGTTCGAGCCTCCAAAACTGAAAATCACGTCCACGCCGGATTGGTCCGCGAACTCTTGACCGACCTCGATAAGCACATTTGTCATGGAAGCCGCAGCAAGAACAAGAATGGAATCGCCGTCACCATCGCCCCCACATCCAACGCCCAAAACCACGAACGCCGCAACCAATACAGAAGTCGCTCGCGTTACCGCCGCCCGTATCCAGGCCGTTCCTATCAAGTTCGTTTTCCCTTAGATATGTTCGTCATGAATGAATGATGCGATTCTGGCCCATACACAGATAAATCAGTGGACCGATCAGGATGCGGGCAGATACGATGTGACATGTTAAAGTTGACGCGTTCTCTGGCGGTCGTTCGCCATCCGCATGGTCGCTAGCGCTGCCACCTCGACAACAGAACTGTAGCCCCCTCAGGAGAGCACCTTGGCGCAGAGAGCCCAGGCCCAGTCAGCTCAAGGTTATTCGTTTTCCAAGTTCGCAGACTTGGACTTCTACGCCGAAGTCAACGCCGCCACATTAGATCTGGCTCAAATCGGCAAACAGCGCAACATTGTCGATCTTAGCTGCGGAAACGGCGGCATCTCGAAGCAAATTCTCGAGAGGCTTGAGGACGCCAAACACAGCGTCATCTACGCCATCGATCACTCGGCGTCCGCGCTGAGCGACGCAAAAGAGAACATCGGTAATCGAACAGACGCCGCCGTGAAGTACGTGCAGGGCGAGGTGCAGAACCTCTCAGAGCTGCTCGGCGAAAAAGTGGACTCGGTTGTCTACTTCAACGCCATCCACTACGTGCCGGACAAGGCCGCTCTCCTGACGATGATCAGGGACGCCATCAAGCCGGGCGGAACCTTCGTTTTCAACAGCTCGTTCTTCAAGGGCGCACACCCACCGGAGACAGACCTGTTCGCCCGCAAGTGGATGATGAAGTCACTCCGCATGCTGAAGCGTGAATACGGACTGAGCGCGACCCGGGCCGACAAGACCGAGGCACGACAACAGCTCACGCCGGAGGAGTATTACGAGCTCCTTCGCGAGGGTGGTTTCGAGATCACCGCAGAGGAGATTCACCGCATCGAGGTCCCGATCGACGGCTGGTTTGACATCAGCGGTTTTCAGGACTTCATCGAAGGCGTGATGCCCGGAGTACCGCTCGATATCGCCCGGGAGTGCCTGCAGAAAGCCTGCAAGGAGACCTGGGAGGAGATGGAGCTCGAGACCGTGCCACGCAACTGGATGATGGTCGTAGCTTCCCGGGCGAAATCAGCGCCGCCCAACACTGTGAAATAAGAAACGCCCCGGTCAATCGACCGGGGCGTTTTTGTGTGCCTGTCTTGGAATGGCGCATTATTCGACCTTCGCCATTTTTAGGATTGTATGCTGTTCGGGGAAAATCGCTAACGGTCCAGGTACTCGTCCAATCGCATGACGTTGTACGCCGCCTCGCCGGCCGCCAGGCTCTCGACCGCAGCCCGCGCCGTATCGATGGACGTGAAGATCGGCACACCCCGCTCGGCCGCCGTCCTGCGGATCTCAAACCCGTCCTGCAGAGTCGACCGATCGCCTGTCACCGTATTCACGACAACCGAGACCGTTCCATCCTCGATGATGTCGACCACGTTCGGGTGACCCTCGGAAAGTCGTTTCTCTATCGCCGTAACCGGCAACCCCGCTGACTTGATCAGCGCAGCCGTCCCGGCGGATGCATAAAGTGGGTGGCCGCTTTCTACCAGCGACCGCACGAACGGCATCGCCGTCGCTTTGTCGTTATCGGCAATGCTCAGGAGGACGCTCGCGCCCTTCTCGATCGCCATTCCGCTTGCGATAAGCGCCTTCGCCACCGCGCCCCGGTACTCCATATCGATGCCCATAACCTCGCCGGTAGACTTCATCTCCGGCCCGAGATAGGTGTCGACCCCGACAAGCTTGGACATGGAGAACACCGGCGCCTTCACGGCCACCAGGTTCTTGCGAGACACCAGCCCCGGCTCGTAGCCCTGTTCCTTGATCGACTGCCCCTGCATCACGTTGACGCCGATCTCGATCATCGGCACCCGCGTGACCTTGGAAATAAACGGAATCGTGCGGCTGGATCGCGGGTTCACCTCGATGATGTAAACCTCGGACTCGCCCGTATCCTGACCAGACTCACCGAGCGACCGGTAAACACCACCGCCCGTAATCACAAACTGGATGTTCATCAGCCCACGGATCCCCAGAGCAACGCCGATGCGGTGCGTGAAGTCGACCACCGTGTCCACCTCGGCCTCGGTCATGCTCAGCGCCGGGTATACCGCCATAGAGTCCCCTGAGTGAACCCCGGCCCGCTCGATGTGCTGCATGATCCCGGGGATGAGAATGTCTTCGCCGTCACACACGGCGTCGACCTCGACCTCGATCCCTTCGAGATACCGGTCCACAAGAATCGCCTGTCCCGGCGTCGCACCAATTGCCAGCAGGTTGCTGAAGTAGCGCACCAGCTCTGAGGCGTTCTGGATAATCTCCATCGCCCGCCCACCAAGGACGTAGCTGGGCCTCACAAGCACCGGGTACCCGATGTTGTCCGCAATCTGGAGGGCGTCCTCCGCCGTGATCGCCGTGCCACCCGGCGGCAGCGGGATTCCGACCTCTGCGGCGAGGTCTTCAAACCGACCACGGTCGGATGCCATGTCTATTGTCGAAGCAGACGATCCAAGAATCGGCAACCCCGCAACGTCCAGCCCCTGCGAAAGGTTGATCGCAGTCTGGCCGCCAAACTGGACGATGGTCCCAGGAGGCTTAAGCGTCGAGTCTTCTTCAGAGCCGTCATAACCGGCGCCAAGACCCGATTCATTCTCGATAATGTCGCGTACCGACTCGTCGTCCAGTGGCTCGAAATACAGCCGGTCTGAAGTATCGAAGTCTGTCGAAACCGTCTCCGGGTTCGAGTTCACCATCACGGCGCCGTAGCCGCTCCGCTGCAAAGCCCATGCGGCGTGGACCGAGCAGTAGTCGAACTCGATCCCCTGCCCGATCCGAATCGGGCCGCTGCCGAGCACGATCGCCTTCTTGCCCTTCATGGGCAGCGCCTCGTTCTCCTGCTCGTATGTCGAATAGAAGTACGGCGTCTCGGCCTCAAACTCGCCGGCGCAGGTGTCCACCATCTTGTAGACCGGCCGCAAACCCCACTCCAGGCGTTGCACCCGGACCTGCTCAGGCAGGAGGTCGGACAGCGTGCCCACCTGGGCGTCCGAGAACCCGAGCCGTTTTGCGTCCCACAGCAGGTTTCGCGTCAGGTCCTCCGCCAGCAGGCGACGCTCCATCGACGTGATGCGTTGCAGAGCACGAGTGAACCACGGGTCCACGCCCGTCAGCTCAGACACCTCGATCGCAGACCAGCCACGTCGGAGTGCGGCGGTCAATTTCCAGATTCGATTGTCGTCCGGGTTGAGATCGAAGTTGCCGTCTTCCCATTCCGGGTCCTGCCAGAGCAGTGACCGTCCACCGACCTCAAGACAACGCACGGCTTTCTGTAGTGCGGCCTCAAACGTCCGATCGATAGCCATCACCTCGCCGGTCGCCTTCATCTGCGTGCCGAGGGTGCGGTCGCCGGTCGGGAACTTGTCGAAGGGCCAGCGTGGAATTTTGACGACGCAGTAGTCGAGCGCAGGCTCAAACGCCGCCGATGTCCGGGACGTCACCTCGTTCGGAATCTCGTGAAGTGTCTTGCCTAGAGCGATCTTCGCAGCGACACGTGCGATCGGATACCCGGTCGCCTTGGACGCCAGCGCCGACGAGCGGCTGACGCGGGGATTGACCTCGATCACGTAGTAATGCGGCGAGTCTTCGGGGATTTCGGGCAGAGTGGCCGCTACTTCGGTGCCCGGCCTCAACGCAAGCTGGACGTTGCAGCCGCCTTCAATTCCGAGCCCGCGGATGATGTTCAGCGACGCCGTCCGGAGCATCTGGTACTCCTTATCGGACAGCGTCTGGCTCGGTGCGACCACGATCGAGTCGCCGGTGTGGACCCCCATCGGGTCCAGGTTTTCCATGTTGCAGATCGTGACGGTATTGTCCTCGGCGTCCCGCATCACCTCGTACTCGACCTCTTTCCAGCCGACAAGTGACTTCTCGATCAGGACCTGCCCAACGAGGCTGGCAGAAAGCCCACCGCGTGCTATCTCTTTGAGCTGTGCCTCATCGGCTGCGACGCCGCCGCCCGTGCCGCCAAGCGTGTACGCAGGCCGCACCACAACCGGGTAGCCAACCTTCACGGCGGCTACAACCGCATCCTCCAGAGTCTCCACCGCTTCGGATGGCGGAGTCGGCTCGCCCAGCCGATTCATCAAATCCCGGAACTTCTCCCGGTCCTCGGCCATCTCGATAGAGGCGATCTGGGTGCCAAGAACTCGAACGTTGAACTTCTCAAGCACCCCGGACTCCGCCAGTTCAACAGCAAGGTTCAGGCCCGTCTGCCCACCAAGCGTCGGCAGAATGCCGTCAGGTCGCTCCCGCTCGATGATGCGCGACACGACGGCCACCGTCAGCGGCTCGATGTAGACGCGATCAGCCACGTCCTCGTCTGTCATGATCGTCGCCGGGTTGGAGTTGACGAGGACAACCTCGACACCCTCCTCACGCAACGACTTACAAGCCTGCGTACCGGCGTAATCAAACTCAGCAGCCTGGCCGATAACAATCGGGCCAGAACCAATGACAAGAACCTTCTTAGGCTTAGGAGCAGAGTCGCTCAAGCGATTGCCTTCTTTTCCTATTGCCCCAACGGGGCGGATAACCCCCTCTCCCGGTGGGAGAGGGCTAAGGTGAGGGAGAATCGTGGCCTTCAATATCTCTTCTACTACCCCTTCAACGTTCGTAAACACATCGTTGTTCCAGAACCGAAGTACCCGGTAGCCGCGTCTCTGAAAGAATTCAGTCCGAATTTCATTGTCGTCTATTGTTTCGGCGTGTTGTCCGCCATCCAACTCAACAATTAACCGGGCCTTTTCGGAACAAAAATCGGCCACATAGGGAGGCAGCGGGAACTGCCGTCGGAATTTAAGACCACTAATCTGGCGGGAACGTAGAGTCGACCATAGAAGTTGCTCGGCATCCGTCTGCTCACGCCGCAACTTTCGAGCGATGCCCGTCAGATTTGAAAATTGTTCAACTGGAGTCACTTCTCCCTCACCCCAACCCTCTCCCGCTGGGAGAGGGGGTTCCATCCCCAACCATCCCCATAAACCGATCAAACAAATACTCGGCGTCCTGCGGGCCCGGCGATGCCTCGGAGTGGTACTGGATCGTGATGATTGGCAGCGTCTTGTGCCTCAGACCCTCGACCGTGTCATCACTCAGATCCCGGTGCGTCACCATCACGTCGTCCGACAGCCCCTCGCGGGACACGGCGTATCCATGATTTTGCGCCGTCACATAGACCCGACCCGACTCCTCGTCCATCACCGAATGGTTGCCGCCGCGGTGCCCGAACTTGAGCTTAAAGGTCTCAGCCCCGAACGCCTTCGCTATCACCTGGTGGCCGAGGCAGATCCCGAACATCGGAACCTGCTCGGACAGAGCCTTCGCCACCTCCACAACAGATTCCAGAAACACGGGGTCGCCAGGACCAGGAGATAGCAGTACGCCATCAGGCTCAAGCGCCATCACCTGTTCCGCCGTCACGTCCATCGGCGCGACCGTCACACGCGCGCCGCGCTTCTCAAGATTGCGGAGGATGTTGTGCTTCACGCCGAGGTCGATCACCACCACGTGCGGACCACCGTCCCGAGACGACCCACCTTCCCACGCATACGTCTCGGCCGTAGAAACATCCGCCACAACATCAAACTCGCCGTAGCGGGGCGCAGCGCCAAGCTGCTTCAGTCCGTACTCGATATCTTCCTGCGGCGTGATCAGCCCCATCATCACGCCGCGCGACCGCAACTTCCGGGTGATCGCCCGCGTGTCCACGCCGGAGACGCCGGGGATGCCGTTCTCGACCAGGTACTCGTGGATGGTGGACTTGCTGTCACGATGGCTCGGAGAATCGCAGTCCTGCCTCACCACAAACCCGCGTACCTGAATTCGACGCGACTCCCAGTCGTCATCGTTCACGCCGTAGTTGCCGATAATCGGGTACGTCGGGACGAGGATCTGGCCGCCGTATGAAGGATCGGTCAGCATCTCCTGGTAGCCGGTCATCGACGTGTTGAACACCACCTCTCCGGTGGCCTCAACATCCGCCCCGAGACGCGTCCCGGCGTATATCGACCCGTCTTCAAGGACGAGATACGCCGCAAGTATCTCCTGCGGGGAACTAGCCCCAGTATTTCCGCTATTCAAGATCCACACCGGCCTCATGCACTACTTCGCCGGCATAAAGAGTCGTCACTACTCGGCCTTTCAATGTTGTTCCGGCAAGTGGAGTGTTCTTACCTTTTGAAAAGAATGCGGACGGGTCAACCGTCCATTCGGATGACGGCTCAAGCACCACAACATCCGCCGGAAGTCCGGGTTTCAGCGACCCCAGGTCTCTGTTTAGAAATCGTGCAGGGGCGGCGGTCATGCGCTCGATCAAATCTTCCAGCGACAGCGTTCCAGCGTGTACCGGCACCATGCACGACCCGAAAGCCGTCTCGATGTTGCTGATCCCGTGCGCAGCTTCCTGATAGGTGCATTCCTTATCGGTCGCAGCGTGCGGCGCATGGTCCGTTGCGATCATGTCGATCGTCCCATCTGCCAGCCCCTCAATAACGGCATTCACATCATCGTTCGTGCGAAGCGGCGGGTTCACCTTCGTGTTCGTGTCGTAGGCAAGCGTGCTGAGAGCGCCATCGTCCGGGGTCGCTCCGCCCAGTCCATACACCCACGCATCGGTAATACTCACGTGATGCGGCGTCGCCTCCGCCGTCACCCTCAGCCCGCGCTCCTTCGCCCGACGCACCGCCTCAACGGCCCGACGTGTGCTCAGGTGCGCTATATGCAATCTACCGCCCGTCAACTCGGCCAGTGCGATGTCCCGCTCCACCATCACCGTCTCGGCTTCCGACGGAACGCCGGTAAGCCCGAGATGCGATGCGATCACGCCCATCTGCATCTGGCCAGCGCCCGCTATCGACGGCTCTTCGCAGTGGTTGATGATCGGCAATCCGGTGACCTGCGAATAGGTCAGCGCCTGCCTCATGATGTTGGGATCGGCGACCGGGTTGCCGTCGTCGGAGAAACCGATCACTCCGGCGTCCGCCAACTCCGCCATCTCGACGAGCCGTTTCCCCGCCCGTTCCAGCGTCACGGCGCCGATCGCCAGCACCCGAACAACGCCCTGCTCACGACCCGTCCTCAGGACCCACTCCACGGTCGAAGCGTTGTCCTGGTTGGGCTCCGTGTTTGGCATGGCGCAAATGGTCGTGAATCCACCCGCCGCCGCCGCCCGGGTTCCGGTGGCGATCGTCTCTTTGTGCTCGAGTCCCGGCTCACGCAGATGCGTGTGGATGTCTATAAACCCGGGAGCAACCACCAGTCCGGTGGCGTCGATTACTTCATATCCGTCAGGGGCGGTGCCGGGCGAATCTGTGACTGCCTCAACAACCCCGTCCTTCAAAAGAACGTCGGCGAGTCGATCGACCCCCTGGGCCGGGTCGATTACACGCCCGCCTGTGATTGCGATCGGTTTACTCACCGCCACGTGACCTCGCGCAGAGCATGTAAAGGACGGCCATGCGAATCGCCACGCCGTTGCTCACCTGCTCCTCGATAACCGCCTGCGCCCCGTGGGCCACGTCCGAGCTGATCTCAATGCCCTCGTTCATGGGTCCGGGGTGCATCAGCAGCGCGCCCGGATTGGCGAGAGCGAGTCGATCCGCAGTAATGCCGTACAGCTTTGAATATTCCCGCAGATCCGGCAGATTCCCGGAGTCATGACGCTCTTTCTGGATGCGAAGCGCCATCACAACGTCAGCGCCTTCAAGCGCTTCTTCCACGCGGTCCACGACCTTAACCCCGGTGAATGCAGCGCTCTCGGCCTGCTCCGTCCCGGGTCTCAGTCCGTAGGGCAGCAACGTCGGCGGCCCGCAAACCGTCACCTCGGCGCCCATCTTTCGGAGTCCCCACACGTCGGAGCGTGCCACTCGGGAGAAGTGGAGATCGCCGATGATCGTCACCTTCTTGCCTTCGATGTCACCGAGGTGCCGACGCATCGTGTAAAGATCGAGAAGTGACTGCGTGGGATGGGCGTGTGTGCCGTCGCCCGCGTTGACAACAGCGGCATCGATCTTCGACGCCACGTAGTAAGGCGCGCCGGAGTGCGGATGTCGCATCACCAGCACGTCGATCTTCATCGCCTCAAGCGTGCGCACCGTATTCAGGAGCGACTCGCCCTTGGACACGCTGCTCGCCGAAGCCGACACGTTAATGACATCCGCGCCAAGAACTTTTCCAGCCTGCTCAAAGGACACACGTGTCCGTGTGCTGTTCTCGAAGAACAGCGTCAATATCGTCTTACCCCGCAGCGTCGGAGTTTTGCGAACGTCCCGAGATAGCACCTCGTTCATGCCGTCCGCCGATAGAAGGATGTGCTCGATCTCTTCCTTCGAGAAGTCGTCCAGGTCCAGGACATTCCTTCTTGACCCAGACAGTCCGCCGAACATAGGAGGCTGGTTGGGGCGTGCCTGGCCGGGCTTGCGGCGAGGTGCAGGCGGGGCCTGGATTGTCTCGTCGGCGGGGTTGTCAGATTGGTTTTGAGGGCGCTCCGGCGTCGTTGTCGCAGCGCGTGTACGTGCCATATTTAGCTTTGTCCTCCGCTATAAGAAGCAGTTGACTCACTCTGACGAAGCAGCGTCACGCCGTCAGTACCGTCGACCTCCTCCAGCATCACCCGCACCTCCTCACCCCGCGCCGTCGGCACGTTCTTGCCAACGTAGTCGGCCCTGATCGGCAGTTCCCGATGCCCGCGATCGACCAGTACCGCGAGCTGTATCGAGCTGGGCCGTCCGAAATCGCGAATCGCATCGAGCGCGGCCCGGATGGTCCGGCCCGTGTAAAGAACGTCGTCCACCAGCACGACCGGCCGATTGTCTACCGGGAACGAGATCTCACTTGGGACGACCGGCTTGATAGATGCAGAGTCTGGATCGTCCCTGTAAAGCCGGGGATCGAGCGTTCCGAAGTCGGTCTCTACACCCTCGATAGCGGAGAGCAGTTCGGCAATCCGACGAGCCAGGTCGACGCCGCGACTGTGCAGCCCGACGATCGCAACCGGATGCTCGTTGCGCTCCAGGATCTCGTGGGAAATGCGGACCAGTGCACGGCGAAGTTGCTCCGCCGACATGATCAACCTGCCCTGATCTCCAAGCTCGTCATGTGCATGAGACACAAAAAAACCCTCGTCATTCCTGGTCCAGAGCCAGGCGGCGAGGGTTGGCGTAAGTAGCTAGCGCGGACGCCTTACGGCGAGCGGCAGCAACAAGCCCGGGTGTCCTTGCCAGCCTCTCTGGACTGAGTTAAAGGTCACCGGCCGTCCCGACGCAGCACGCCGGAACACTCGGTTGTTCCATAAAGGTTAGCACCGCGGGGGTTAGGCGGCTACCCGGTATAACGGATGTTGAGGGTGACAAGCGTAGGCGCGGAGCAAGCCCCGCCCCTACGGCGCGGTCACGTCCAATCGGCGCGTCCATATCGTCATCCCTCGTCCTTCCGACCCCGGAAGGACGAGGGACCTTCACCAAAACGCCGTTAGACATGGAGGCCCATTCCCAGAGAAACGTCCGTTCCACAGTCCCCTCTCCCAGACGGGAGAGGGCGCAGGGTGAGGGAGTTGTCGCTTGAAAAGCGGCAAAGGCCAAGCGCGTTGTGGCACAAATCCGGTCCTTCGAGAGCCTCAGGACACTGACGAGTGCGGAGGAAGCCCCGGCCCGACAACAGTGCCGTCTGCGACAACCACGCTCAATTAGTTATCCCGAGCGTAATCGTTGGACCTTCCTCGGAACACCGCTATTTAAGGGGAGTATGATCCGTCTCATTCACAGTGATATAGATCCGAAGAATGAGGTGGCGGGCATGGCGAATTCAGGTAAACGACGCAGAGCGACTGCAGTCGTATGGTGGGATGGAAAAGGTGACAAGAATCTCCAAGATCATGCCAGAGCGATACTCAATAGCAAGGAAGTTGGATTTCTTCCAAGATCCTTTTGGAAACAATTGAAGGCGAAGTTAATCGGCGGTTAGGGGTTCGCTATCGCCCACGCGGACTCGCGTACCCCTCCACGCGCACCACACGCCCGCCGTCGTCCACCGCCACACGCGCAGCGCGCTGCACCTCAAGCCTTGTCCCGCATTTACAGCGTGCAATCCTAACCAGCCGTTTGCGCACCTGCGCCTCCCCGCATGCGGCGCATGTGAAGACGTAACGCTGGCGAGAACCCCACTCCCCTATCGGCACATCCACAAACCTATTCGGCTCGATCCCCAGTTCCCGGCAGACCGATTTGAACAACCGACCGTGCGAACTGGCCTTCTCGTCCCTGTGATGCGTGATCGCGTGTGCCGTCTCATGCAAGAGCACCGTCTCGACATGCGACTGCTCGCCAAACGCCAGCAGCCGTGAGCTGAGAGCTATCTGGCGCTTATCCGGCCGATAACTCCCCAGCGTCCGAGTCATTCGGCGGGACACACGTATCGGCGAAAGCGGCTTCATGTCCGGTTCGTGCCGATCCAGAGTGGACATCACAAACCCATCAAGCTCGGCCACACGCTCCGGCGAATCCACCTTCTGGGACGGATCGATAGCGCCAGATATATTTCCATTTCGGCCTGACATATTCCCGTTCCGGGTCGTCTCTCGCTCGGTAGGCGCGAGCCTCAACCGTCGCAACAGCCGTCTCACCGGACGCCCGAAAATCGGTTCGGTGACAGACCGCTCACATCAACACTCGGCGTCTTGCCGACCACCATCTCGGCGGCCACCTTCGCCATCGCCGGGCCCAGGAAAATCCCCTTGCGTCCGGTACCGGACGCTATGAACACACCGACGTTGTTTGGTGCCGGTCCAACCACAGGCAGACCGTCTGGAGCAACCGGTCGTAGACAGGCCGTGTGATGCACAAGCTCGGCGTCCGCTAAGTAAGGAAGAATCTCCACGACGGACGACATGATCGTGTCCCGGCCGTACGCCGTCGGCGTCTCATCGAAACCAACTCGCTCCTCGGTGGTCCCGCACCAGAGCAGCCCGTCCGGCTTGGTCGTCGCGTAGTTATGCGACCAGGAAAGCGACACCGCCAGCGGTTCACCCGGGGCCTTCAAGCGAAGAATCTGTCCCTTGAGCGGCGAAATCGGTATGTCGATGCCAAGCCACTCGGTCGCCTTGCCCATCCAAGGACCGGCCGCCAGCACAAACGCCCCCGCCTCGATCACCTCCCCGTTCCCCAGCACAACTCCTGAGATATTCCCGGCCGCCCGCGTCACCGCCGTCACTTCCGCGTTCCGCATTACTGCGCCTGCGCGCTCCGCCGCCTGCCACAGCGCCAGCGTGAACTTGTACGGCTCGACCTCACCAGAACGGTCCGCCAGTAGACCCGCGGTCACAGAGGGGCCAACCCTGGGTTCCAGCGCGTGTACAGACGCCTCGTCGTGCCACTCAACAACGCCCTTGTAGTGCTGCTTGAGCCAGTCGTAGGACTCCGCTAGGCCGTCCACCTGCGCGGGCGTCGTGGCGAGCACCAGGGACGTCTTGCCGCGGTACTCATACTCGACACCGCTCTCTGTCGGAAGCCGTTCCGCCAGCTCGGCGTGTATCACTTCCGAAGCCTCGGACAGTGGCAACAAAGGGTCGTCTTCGATGATACCGACAATCGGTGATAGCCCGCCGTACGCAAATCCAGAGGCGTGGCTGGCGACTGAGTCACGCTCGATCAGTGTCACGGAGTAGCCGTCACGCGTCAGGAAGTACGCCGTGGCACAGCCAACGACGCCTCCGCCGACTATTACAACGTCTGGCGAATCTGTCACGACCTGGCTCGAACCCTCATCTATCGCAGTTTGAAGCTTGTGTAGCTTTCGGCGTCGTCCTCTAATGAACGACTCGCTCGCCGAGAAACTCCACTATCGATAGCCGCCTGCGCAGTTGCGGCGGCGACTCGCGTCACGACATTGGCGTCGAAAACGCTGGGAATCACGAAGTCCGGCCCGAGGCTGTCCTCCGGAATGACGGACGCAAGCGCCCGTGCGGCAGCGAGCTTCATTTCGTCATTAATCTCGGACGCACGTACGTCAAATATTCCGCGGAACAGTCCCGGGAAGCCCAGGGAGTTGTTGACCTGGTTCGGGTAGTCAGATCGACCGGTCGCCATCACACTGACGTTGTCAGGCAACTCTTCCGGCGCTATCTCTGGAGTCGGGTTGGCGAGCGCAAACACGATGGCGTTGTCGGCCATCCCGGCGATATCTTCCTTGGTCACGAGCCCGGGGCCTGAAAGCCCGAGGAACACATCCGTCCCCTTGAGCACCTCCCCGATCGTACCGCCCTCGTTATTCGGGTTGGTGTTGTCGGCGAACCACTGCTTGAACCGGTTGTCGGAATAATCCCGGTCGTGGGTAAGCGCGCCCTGTCGGTCAAACCCTACGATGTTCTTTACGCCGTGGCTCATCATGATCTTGGCGCAGGCCGTGCCGGAAGCCCCAACACCCAGCAGGGCTACTTTGATGTCCTCGGGGTTTCGACCCGTGACCGCCAGTGCGTTAATCAGCCCCGCCAGCATCACAACTGCGGTGCCGTGCTGGTCGTCGTGAAAGACCGGAATGTCCAGTTCCGCCTTCAACCGCTCTTCAATTTCGAAGCAACGGGGAGCGGATATGTCCTCAAGGTTTATCCCGCCAAAACCGGGAGCGATGGCCTTGACAATGGCCACGATCTCGTCAACATCCTGTGTATCCAGGCAGATGGGCCAGGCGTCAACACCTGACAACTCTTTAAATAGAAGGGCCTTGCCCTCCATGACGGGCATCGAAGCCGCTGGGCCGATGTCCCCAAGCCCAAGAACAGCGCTTCCGTCCGTCACGATGGCGACGGTGTTCGCCTTGCCGGTGAGCGCCCACACGGCTTCCGGGTCTTCGTAGATGGCCATGCAGACCCGTGCAACGCCCGGCGTGTAGGCCTTTGACATGTCCTCCCGCGTCTTCGCCGGGACCTTGCTGCGCATCTCGATCTTGCCGCCGAGATGAAACAGGAAGGTGGCGTCCGAAACGCTGCGAATATCGACCCCATCTATCCAACCCACAGAGTCGATGATCTTCTGCGTATGATCAACCCCGGACGCGTAGACGGTGAGGTCTCGGACCATCTTTGAGTCGGTCGCGGAGATCACGTCGATCCCCGCCATATCGCCCCCACACTCGCCGATACATGTCGTTATCTTGCCCAGCATGCCCGGCGAGTTATCGTACTCAGCCCGGATCGTCACGCTATAAGCGGGGCCTGTGCTCACCATCTGGACTACCTCGGTCTAACCGTCCCCTGCCTGTGTGGAATTGCAATCACCAGGGGGCGACAAACGGCGGCCTTGGGCGGTCGTCGTGATTCCTGTGTTCGTATTTGTCGGCCCGATCTTACACTCGCCCCGTGCCAACGCGGCATGAATTGTTAATACGGGTTGCGCGCGATTCGGCATCGTTCTCACCCTGAACTTGCCTTGTTCTCGCCATGTTTACAGGAAATATCGGGCGCGTCACTTACGGCAAGCGGTAGGATATGCACGCTTCAGCGTCGATCCGCGACGTTTTGGGGTCGCCGTGGTACTCCCTGAAAGAACGGGAATGCCACTTAACGAGCACAGACTGCACATGTCCCCGGGAGGACCGATGACCCAACCAGCCAAATCACCTGCCACCCCTCGTGGTCGTTTCACGACGGCGACGATTACCCGTCGGGAAGACCTTACCGAGGAGTTGTGGCGCATATGGCTCAAGCCCGAACAGGGCTTCATGTTCAAGCCCGGTCAATACTGCACAATCGGCGTAGATGGAGTCGAACGCGCCTACTCGATCGTCTCATCGCCGCGCGAAAAAGAGATCGAGCTATTTATCGAACTCGTCCCGCCGCCGGACGGCGTGCTGACCCCGCTCCTTGATGATCTCAAGGTCGGCGATATCGTCACCCTCCGCCCACGCGCCAAGGGGATTTTTGTCCTCAAGCCCACGGTGAAGAACCACCTGTTCATCGCCACGGTGACCGGCGTTGTCCCTTACGTCAGCATCCTCAGATATCACCTGGAAACGCTTGCCGGACAGGACGACGAGTCCGAGATGCAATCACCGGGTGAATTCAATTTCTACATCCTGGAAGGCGCCAGTTACAGCGATGAATTCGGCTACGACGAAGAGCTGACGAAGCTGGCAAGTGAGCACGACAACATTCACTTCATACCAACAGTCAGCAGGCCGAACGATGAGAAGAACGTCGGGTGGACCGGCGAGACCGGCCGGGTCAACACGCTGACCAAGAAGTACATAGACAAGTACGGGCTAAAGCCGGAAGACACCATCGTCTACGCATGCGGCAACCCTCAGATGATCGAGGACGTGAAAGATCGACTGGGCGGCGCCGGTTATCAGGTCGAAGAAGAGCGATTCTGGAAAGACGACTAGTCCCCTCCCCGAAATAATCAACATCCCTAAGAAATCACTGTCTGGAGAAAGAAATGGCCGACAAGGAACGAATTGGCGTTATCGGGCTAGGAATCATGGGTAAGCCCATGGCCCGAAATCTCATGGCCGCTGGTCACGAAGTAGTTGTATATGACCTATTCCCGGAGCCTGTAGAAGAGCTCGTCACAGACGGAGCCGTCCTCGGCGCATCGCCCGCAGACGTCGCTTCCAAGTCGGACGTCACCGTGGTGATGGTGCAGAACTCGCCGCAATCGACAACCGTTTCGCTTGGCGAAAACGGGATCATTGAGGGTGCAAGCAAGGGTCAGCTTGTGGTGGACATGAGCTCCATCGCGCCGCTCGTCTCACAGAAGATAGGCGAAGAGCTGGCGGACGCCGGGATCGACTTCCTGGACGCTCCGGTATCCGGCGGCGAGCCGGGAGCAGTAGCCGGCACGCTGGCGATCATGGTCGGCGGGAGCCAGGCGGCGTTCGACCGTGCGGCGCCGATATTTGACGCCACAGGAGCGTCCGCCGTTCTTTGTGGAGAGGTTGGAGCGGGCGGCTTCACCAAGCTCGCCAACCAGATCTGTGTCGCAGCCAACATCAACGGACTGGCCGAGGCGCTCGTCCTCACAAGCAAGGCCGGGCTGAACCCGGAGACGGTGTTCAACGCCATCAAGGGCGGACTCGCCGGCTCTAACGTCATGAACGCCAAGGCGCCGATGATGTTCGAGCGCAATTTCCAGGCCGGTTTCCGAATCGAGCTGCACCTGAAGGACATCAACAACGTGATGGACACGGCGCAGCAAATGGGCGTCCCGCTCCAGATGAGCGCACAGCTCCAACAGGTGCTCCAGGCGCTCTACAACGAGGGCAACGGAACCGACGACCACGCCGGAATCCTCAAGTACGTAGAGGCGATGGCAAAGGTAGAAGTCAAGAAGTAAGCCCCGTCCTGCCGATCCCCTCTCCCAGCGGGAGAGGATCAGGGTGAGGGAGAAGACCCGCCAAGTTAAACAACAACCGCCGCCCCTAACCAGGCGGCGGTTTCCGCGCCCGACACCCGCAACACCCACCGACATTCGACATTCGACCAACGCCGTAGGGGCGAATGACTATCCGCCCTACGCTCGCACTCCATCACCATCGAATTACCGCGAACCGCATATAAAACCCGCGCGCGCCGGAAAACTTGGGCGGATAGTCATTCGCCCCTACGATGTTTCACCTCAGGCGAACAACAAACCGAACCTGAGGTTCTCGAAGGGCGGGCATCACGCAAAAGGCCCCTACAATGCCGTCGCCGATTTCGCCATAACTCCCAATCACGCACCCACGGAGACTCCACCAAACATGACGAACCCACGTATGAAGATCACCGACATCAGGTTGAGAAACCTCAGGGTCGTCAAAGAAATGGGCGAACTTGAACCGGCCTGGAGTGTGGGGACCATGTCCCAGTTCCGCATCGGCGGCGGCGCATTCGTCGAAATTCAGACGGACCAGGGAATCACCGGCATGGGCCAGTCGGTCAATCCGGCCCTGATCCCTGACATCAAAGAACTGCTTCTCGGGAAAGATCCGTTCGATGTCGAGCAGCACGACGCGATGATGCGCTACTACATCAGGGGCGGCACCGGTTACGGCGGCACTGCGGGCATCGACGTCGCACTCTGGGACATCATCGGCAAAGCGGCCGGGCAGCCCCTGTACAAGCTCTGGGGCGGCGGCAAGGATCGCGTGATCCCCTACGCCAGCATGTACGTGCTCTCGACGCCGGAAGAACGCGCCGAGATGGCGACCTCGCTGGCAGACGACGGCTGGAAGGCGATCAAGCTCCGTCTGCACCACCAGACCATCGAGGAAGACCTCCGAACCTTCGAGATGGTCCAGGACGCCGTGGGCGACCGAATGACCGTAATGGTGGACGGGAACCAGGCGCAGTCAGCGGGTACCTGGCAGCCCGGGATCCGGTGGGATTTCCAGAGAGCCATGGATACAGCGATGGCGCTCGATGCGATGGGCTGCTTCTGGCTTGAGGAGCCGCGCCCACGCTACGCATACAAAGAGTTGAGTCTCATCAATAACGCCGTCTCGATGGCGCTCGCCGGCGGCGAGAACAACGTCGGCATCCACGAATTCGTGGACATGCTTGAGCAGAACACCTACGACGTGTTGCAGCCGGAGGGCATGGTCCTGAGCGGCATCACCACCCTCAAGAAAATCGGCGTGCTCGCCCAGGCCCACAACAAGCAGATCGTCCCGCACCACGGCGGCGGCAACATCGGCGTCATCGCGCACATGCACCTGATCGCATCCTGGCCGCACGCCCCGTTCATGGAGCTACTCAACGACCCGCCGATCGGCGCATACACAAACGGCTTCTCGATCATGGCAAACCACCCGGTCGTAAAAGACGGCTACATGGACCTCCCACAAGGCCCCGGATTAGGAGTAGAGATCGACCCCGACCTGATCCTGGACGACTAGGTTAGGGCGGGAATTAACCCCCTTCCTGCATCAGCCCCCACTCCACCAAAACCGTCATTCCCTCGAAGGAGGGAATCCAGAGACGTCGATATCCCGAACACGCTGGCATTAAGAAAGATGACCGTATCTGGATTCCCGTCTACACGGGAATGACGGAGTAAATCGGAACTTGCGCCAAATCAAAGAAAACACCCCAAAACAAGCCCCCCAACATGGGGCTACCTACCCCCTGTCACGTCCAGCACCGTTCCCGTGATGTAACTCGCATCGTCTGACGCCATGAACGCCACCGCTTTCGCCACTTCCTCGGCACGCCCTGGCCGACCGAGCGGCACCGCCTCCGCCATCGCCTCCTGGGACGTGCGTTGTAGCTCCTCGTATCGACCTCGTACCCGTGCGCCCTCTTCTGTCAGGATGAAGCCCGGCAGCACGCAGTTCACGTAAATTCCGGAGCGCCCGAGGTCGCGCGCAAGCTGCGCCGTCAGGCCGATGATCCCGGCCTTCGCGGCTGCGTACGGCAACCGAATGCCGGACGTGTTCAGCGGCCCAAAGTGTCCTTTGGCGTTGGAAGACGACAGGTTGACGATCCGGCCGGAACCGCGTTTTCGCATGTGCGGCACGATCGCCTTGCAGCACAGGAAAGCACCCTTCAGGTTCAAATCCACCTGCGCGTCCCATCGATCCTCCGACACCTCCTCGATCCTGAGCACGCCCTCTGTTCCACTTCCGCCGGCATCGTTAACCAGGATGTCGACCTGATCGAACTCGCTTAAAGCCAGCTCGACCATCGAAGCGACCGATGCCGAATCGGTCACGTCGACAGAGGTCGCGGTAGCCTTGCCTCCGGAGGCACGAATCTCGGCGGCTACGCTCTCCACCTTGGCGCTCTGGATGTCCGCCAGAAGAAGGCTCGCTCCTCGTTCCGCAAACTCCAATGCCACAGCTCGTCCGATGCCCTGGGCCGCGCCCGTGATGATCGCTGTTTTGCCTTCAAAAGACATATCGAGCTCCTAAAATTCTTATCCGCTGACCGACAGCTTGCCCGCCGAGTAGCCGCCGTCCACAAAGATCACCTGTCCATTTATATATGCCGCGTCCTCGGACGCTAGGAATGCCACCGCAGCGGCGATATCGGCCGGCGCGCCGGGTCTACCCATCGGCACCTGCCCCACAAACGCCTTCTGATAATCGTCGGTTGGCGCGGGTTTGACCTCGGAACCCGTGAGCGTCATCCCCGGGCCGACGGCGTTCACCGTGATGCCCTCGCCACCCAACTCCAGTGCGAGCACTTTTGTGAACTGGATTATCCCCGCTTTGGAGGATGCGTACGCACTCGCGCCCGGTCGAGCGTTCGCGCCCGCCGTAGACGTGATGTTCACGATCCGGCCGCCCTCTCCCTGCGCCACCATCTGCCGCGCCACCGCCTGGCTGCACAGGAAGTTGCCCTTCAGGTTGACGGCGATGATGCGGTCCCAGAACGACTCTTCCATCTCCAGCAACGCCGACTCACCGCTGACCCCGGCGTCATTCACCAGAATATCGATACGCCCGAACGCCTCGACGGTCGCCATCACCATCGCGCCAACCGCGCCGGCATCACTCACATCCACCTCAAACGACTCCGCACTCCGCCCCAGCGCACGCACCTCTTCCGCAACAGACTCCGCATCCCCGCCAAGCAGATCCGCCACCATCACATCGGCCCCATCATCGGCCAGCCGCAACGCAATAGCACGCCCGAGTCCATGAGCGCCGCCCGTAACGATCACCGTTTTGCCTTCAAGTGTCATCTAGAGTCCTCTGGCTTCGTCAGACCTTCTCCCACTCGGGAGAAGGTTGGGATGAGGGGGTCCTTCCGAAGAAGGACAGTGCACCAACGCGCCCGTAAACAATCACACTGGATTCCCATCTTCATGGGAATGACGAGCACGCCAACAGCCTCACTCCCCAACCGTCAGCTTGTCCACGAACGGGTCGCCGCCCTTCATCACCAGCTTGATCTTGTCACGATCGCCGATCAGCGAAATGTTGGTCGATACATCGCCATCTATCACCACCACGTCCGCCAGCTTACCCGCAACAAGCGTTCCGATCTCATCGCCCAGTCCCACACACTCCGCCGCCGTGCCCGTGCCCGCCTTGATCGCCTCTAACGGCGTCATACCGCGCTCGACAAGCACCTCCATCTCACGATAGTTCTTGCCGTGCACAAAACCGCCCATGTCCGTCCCAGCGGCCACCTTCACACCCGCCTCCATAGCGGCGTGGAGACTGCGCTTGTGGACGTCCATCAGCGCCTTCGCTCGGTCAGCCATGTGCGGCGGCGAGTTCTCGGCGTGATACTCGTAAACGGCGAAGGTCGGGACGTAGAACTGGTCGTTATCGGCCATCATCTTCAACAGGTCCGGCTGCTCGACAAGATAGCCGCCGTGTTCGATAGATCCGGCCCCCTCTTCGATCGCATAGCGCAGCCCGTCTCCGGCGAGCGCGTGGCACATCGTGTTGAGCCCCTTCTCACGAGCCTCGGCGACTATCGCCGCAACCTCGTCGCGCCCAAATGACGGATCGAACGGGCCGTGACTTGGACGGGACGCGCCGCCGCCTGTGGTGGCGAATTTGATCACATCAGCCCCGGCGCGCCACATCTCACGCACCTTGGCACGCACGGCATCCGGACCATCGGCGACGCCGTCCGGCAGTCGCGGATCGTTGTTGAAAGGGTTTGTGTGACCTGAAAGCGACACCCGATCCGCATGCCCGCCGGTACCCGACATGAAACTGATCGTGAGCCTGAGACGCGGGCCCGGGTAAAGGCCTTCCTCGACCGCCATCTTGAATCCGGCGTCGAGCCCCCAGCCATCCCGGACGCAGGTGAACCCACCGGCCAGCGTGTCCTCCATGATCTTCGCCGTGCGGAGGTGCTGCAGCGAGTTCGGCATCGACATGCGCCAGCGGGTCAGGATGTCGTAATGCATCTCCGAAAGGTGATCGTGGCAGTCGATCATCCCGGGCATCACCGTCATGCCCGTTGCATCGAAAACCTCGGCATCTGGCGGCACCGTGACGGCAGCCCTCGGCCCCACTTCACGTATCTGCTCGCCATCCACCAGCACCGTCATGTCCGCCAGTGGCGCCGACCCGGTCCCGTCGATCAAGTTCCCGCCAACAATCGCCTTCATCAAAATTCCTTATCAAGCTTGTGGTCCGTCTTCAGTGCCCCCTCTCCCGGTGGGAGAGGCCAGATATATCAAGGGTGACGGAGGTCAAAGTCTTCAGTCTTCGAAGCCCGGGCTCATTTACGAGGCCTCAAACAATCAGTTCCGTACGCTATAAAAACGGCCCCGTGGAAAAGCGTCCTGATCGGAATCATGCCTCAACGATTTGAACTCACGCGGTAAAGATCCCTCGGCTACGCTCGGGATGACATACAACGATCCCCTCTCCCACCGGGCGAGGGTGATGTCTTCTAGTTCAAATAGCGCTCACTCACGCCCCCATCCGATCAACAAACGCCTCTCCGCCCTTCAGCCCGAGCTTGAGACGATCCCGATCCCGCAACACACCGATCTCCGTCAGCGGATCGCCGTCTATCACCAGTAGATCGGCATACTTACCCGGCTCTACCGAACCAACATCGGCGTCCAGGCCGATACATTCAGCCGCCCAACCGGTCGCCGCCTGGATCGCCTGCATCGTCGTGAGACCCTTCTCCACCAGCAGCTCGATCTCATGAGCGTTGTCGCCGTGGACAAACCCACCGGCGTCCGTCCCGGCCACCACCTTCACGCCCATCGACAATGCCATCTCGATGCTCAACTGATGCGCATCAGCCAGGGCGAGCGCCCGTTCCTTGACGTGCGGCGGGCTGATCGTGGAGTGGAACTCGTACACCATCAGGGTCGGTACAAAGAATGTGTTGGTATCCGCCATCAACTTGATGAGGTCCGGCGTCTCGGATAGGAAACAGCCGTGTTCGATCGACCCCACATCGGCCTCAATCGCCATCCGCAACCCCGGCCCGGCCAGCGCATGGCACATCGTCTTGCGGCCCATCGACGCCGCCTGTGCCACCAGCGCATCGACCTCGTCCGCTTCAAATGAGGCGTCTCGAGGCCCGTGTCCCGGCCGAGAACTGGCGCCCCCCGTCGTGGCGAACTTGATCACATCTGCGCCCGCCGTCACCATCTCGCGCACAGCGGCTTGCACGCCGTCCGGTCCATTTGCCACGCCAGAGGGCATTCGTGGATCGGCGTAAAGAAGATTCCTGTGGCCTGAGGGAGATACACGATCGGCGAGACCGCCCGTCGGCGAGATTATGTTTACAGACACCATCAATCGAGGCCCCGCAATTACGCCGCCCTCGATCGCCATCTTGAACCCGGCGTCCAACCCTCCGCCGTCCCTCACGGACGTATACCCAGAGGCGAGCGTGTCCTCCAGCACATTGGCCGTGCGCAGGAAGCGCAACGAGGCGGGATCATCGAGCCCCCACCGACTCAGCATGTCGTAGTTTTCCGACATCAGGTGATCGTGGCAATCGATCAATCCCGGCATCACCGTCATCCCTGCCGCGTCGATAACCTCTGCATCAGCTGGCACCGTAACGGCTGCGCTGGGGCCGACCTCAAGGATGCGCTCGCCATCAATCAGCACCGTTGAATCAACGGCGGCCGGCGCTCCGGTCCCATCGATCACATTGCCCCTAACGATGGCTTTCACAGGGCTGCCCTCCGATTACGGAAATCACGAACCAACGGCAGCAGATCATACGAGCGCCAAAGGTCCGGGCAGCATACCTGTGTAATGGATGTTCTGCGCCACACGTTGTCGAAAGACACGCGCTGCGAGAACCTCGGGGGTGGGTATCGCCGGGAGCCGTTACCCGATCTCGATGACAGGAGAGAGTCCGGTGATTCCCGCACAAATGTCATCCTGAACTCGATTCAGGCTCGGTTCGATCACCGCAACCTACTTACGCCACGGATACAACGAAGGATGATTCGTGATTGGCCTAATACGCGTCGTGAGGTCAACTACCGGATCCTGAATCGAGTTCAGGATGACAGGGGAATCAAGCTCTTCAGGATGACCACGCGGCAGCGACACACATACGGTGCCGGTTTATTGAGAATAATTGAGAGCACCACACCCATAATCCGCAGGCAAATAAGCCCCCACGCAGTGGGTTAGATACCGCCGGAGGTTGGGCCGTCCTCGGAATCTGAGCCTCGGACCTCGTCCAGGAACGCCTCGATCTCGGCCGACAGCTCTACCGATGGAGGAGGAGGCGTCTCGTCGTCGTTCGAGTCGTACTCGTCCTCAAACCGCTTCACCATCTCGGCGAGCCGCGGGTTGTTGGTCATTGCAGGCGTCACCTGCGAATACTGCTGTTCCCCCAGAGCGACCTCTGGCAGCTTCACGTCCTTGAAGTCGTACAGCGGCGCCAGCGCCTCAAGCGCTCGTGCCGCTCCGGCGTAATCGTTATCGAGCTGGAGGTACATCGGCAGATGCACCATCACAGTCAGCGTCGCCAACCCACGTGCGGTCGCGCCTACGCCTATCCCATTCGTCGCCGAAGTCGGGCCCTCGTACCGGCTCCTGGAAAGCGTCACGCCCCCGAGATCCGGCGCAGTCTCCCAACCCCTGCTCGATCCCGTCACAAGCAGCGGGCGAGAGTGCGGAACTGAGTCATACATGCCACCTACGGTGATGTACGTGGTCACCCCGAGCGCCTCAAGCATCTCGAGGACAGATTCGTTGAAATCCTCCGAGTTCGAGTGCGGCTCAAGGAGGTGGACCAGAACAAGGTCTGGCGCTTCATCACGTCGAACGATCTCAATCTTCGAGTTCGGGCTAGTGATCTCGCGTTCCCCGTCCACCCACTTCATCTCGGGTCGGTAACGCGTGAAATCGTAAAAATGTCCGGGCCGTCGGAGTCTTGCGACTTCCTCAGCCTGGTAGATCGAAGCTAGACGTGACAGGACAATGGTCCCAACGTTGCCGACATTGATCCATGGCCGAAGCATCACGATCGCGTGGGGATCACGCAGCGGCACTTCCGGCGGGTCGAAATCAAACCATCCAATTTCCATATTGCGCGTACCCTAGCAAAACTCCACCGACCGTCGCAACCGTATAACTTTCAGTAATTGCCCGAGACCCTACGACATACACGATTGGCGCGGCAGGCGTTCCTGCCACTTTGACCACCTCACCGCCCAAACTTATACTCAACGCTACTTACTATGACTGATATTACGAACAACAATCCCGGCAACGACGATTCCCGTAACGAACCCCAGAACGTATCTGGGGAAGATTCGTCTCATCGGCCCGATCAAAACTGGCTGTACGAACGCACAAATGCCGCGATTGCATCGGATCCAGAGCTGGTCAAACTGCGCCTCAAGCCCCTTAACCGATTTAACACGGACGTCACCGGCCGTGCCGAGTTCATCAAGATCTACTACGGCATTAGCTGTGAATGCTCTACCGCGGCCGTATTAAGCGTTGAGGCATCGGCGGACAAAACTAGGGAAGAATTCCAGGAAGCTCTCCCGGCGCTTCTTGGGAAACTCCAGTTGCAGGGGACCGGATTCCGTCGAATGGATTGCGATTCACACCTCCAGATGCGAATTCAGAACCTCCCGACCGCGCGCTAAATCCTGTATTAGGCGATTCCTTTCCCGGGGAAGCTATCGGCAAGCACAACCTAGAACTAGAATTAGGACACGGCGATCTACCAATCCCCGGCAACAGATGGCCACTCACCCCTAGATGAACAGATGGAAGGCCCGTATGCCCAGGCGAAAGTTGACACCGGAACAGGCGTTAGAGGGAACGGTCAAGTTCTCTGAACGCTACGTCGAACGCGGCGCGTACGAGTTTTTCCCCGAACCTGAAGTGGTTACGGAGGTCCAGAAGGGGCTAGCCGAAAATCAGGTTGAGCACGGCTACCGCTACTGTCCTTGAATGCCCCTCAGCGGCGATCCCGTGGAGGATCGCAAAAAGATCTGCCCCTGCGACAGGCATCACGAGGACATCGCTCGTGATGGCTTCTGTATATGAATGTTTTTCGTTAGCGAAGAGTTTCTTCGTGAGTACCAGGGTGCGGACGAGATCACCCAGACCATCGACGAGGCGGTTGCCGATGGGGAAGACCTGTTTGGCGGGGATTACATGACCAAGTCAGAAGCCAACACCGGCCGCCGGGATGACGCATCTAAAGAGTAAGCGGCTACAATCTCCCAGGTAACGTTGGTAACTTTTAGGTAACAACCGGTCCGCGCCCATACAAGTGCGGCCAGATTTCAAACATAATTCAGGAGTTCGGGTTGAGCGCAGACAACCAGATCACGGTCTTCACCTCAAACGGCTGAGGCCCCTGCCACATGGTGAAAGTGTATCTTTCACGAAAAGACATCCCGTTCGAGGAAGTGAACGTTTCCGGCAACCGTGAAGGCGTAAAGCGCCTGATCGCACTGGGACGAAACACCACCCCGGTAACCACCATCGGTGAAGATGTGATCGTCGGTTACAAGCCGAAGG
>Ga0114996_10001340_pt1 | contig 33223 bp, 27 predicted proteins | sample ArcticOcean_MG_C_4_FD_87039 | JGI IMG/M metagenome (GOLD analysis project Ga0114996, IMG submission 87039) | Marine microbial communities from western Arctic Ocean - ArcticOcean_MG_CB4_134 | ecosystem: Environmental > Aquatic > Marine > Oceanic | place: Arctic Ocean: Canada Basin | collected... | reverse complement strand
GTCGGGTCCCGGAGATGCGGCCATGAAAGTGCATTGTTACTTTCAGGTGTCTCCCGTGGAATTCTTGGGAGAGAACGGACGACTAACGGCCGTGAAGTTGGAGAAGAACGAACTCTATGCCTCCGACGACGGTACGCCTCGTCCTCGCGGGACGGGGGAGACCTGGGAAGAGCCGGTGGACATGATCTTCAAGGCCATTGGGTATCGCGGCATCCCCATTCCGGGCGTCCCTTTCCATGAGCGCTGGGGCGTCACCCCCAACGAAGCCGGTCGTGTGGTGGAGATGGACACCAATGAGCCGGTCCCTGGATTGTATGTGGTGGGCTGGGCCAAACGCGGCCCTACCGGCCTGATCGGGACCAATCGACCGGATTCGGTGGCCACTGTGGAATCCATGTTGGCAGACGTGGCCAACACCACGGCACCAGCCGAGGAGAAAAAGACATCTCAAGCCATCGATGCCCTTCTGGAAGCCAAAGGGATCGATACGGTCTCGTACGCGGACTGGAAGCTCTTGGATGCCGAAGAGATCGCCCGCGGCGAGGCCAATGGGAAGATTCGAGACAAGTACACCAGCGTGGATGCCATGATGGCCGCGCTCCAGGATTTGCGTACTCGAGTGGAGTAAGAACTATGCGAACAGCCGACGAGTGGTTTGAAGCCTACGGTGAGAGCCACCAGAACCCCACGAACAAAAAGATCCATTGGCTATGTGTGCCCCTGATCGTGTTCAGCACCATTGGCTTATTTTGGTCCATACCGCACACGTATCTTGAGGGGATCCTGCCCGGGGCTTGGTCGCCTCTGTTAAATTGGGGGACCATCCTGGTCGTCGTGACACTCCTCTTTTATTTGCGGATGTCCTTCAGTCTGTTTTTGGGGATGTTGGTCTATTCAGGGCTCTGTGTGTGGGGCAATTACGCGTTGCTTCAATGGGAGATTGCCCCCTTATGGATGCTCTCTGCGGGAACCTTCATTGTTATGTGGATCGGCCAATTCATTGGTCACGAAATCGAGGGCAAGAAGCCGTCTTTTTTTGAAGACCTTCAGTTTCTTTTGATCGGCCCCGCTTGGCTCATGCACTTCATCTACAAGAAGGTCGGCCTTCGGTATTAGCGCGGATCGTTACTCGTTCGAATTCAAGGCTTCCTGCTGGTGTTCCCACCGGCCGTACAATTCTCCCAGCTTCTTCTGATTGCTCTGATAGTTCGCTAAGATCTTTTCGTATTGGGCGTATCTTTCGTAGATGGTCGGATCGGCCAAGTCTTCTTCCAGCGTGGTGTTTTCGGCTTCGAGTTCGGCGATCCGTCTTTCGAGTTTCCCAATCGTTTGGCGGATGGCCTTGTTGTTCGTATTCTTCCGATTTCGCTCTTGGGCCTCCCGTTTCTTTCGCGCTTTACGCTCCTCGTACGATTCAGGATCTGCTCCATCGGCGGGGTCTGCCGGGGGCGTCTCGGACACGGCCTCGGCCTTTTGGGTCGGCGGTGGTTTGTGTGATGACTTCGCAGGTTCTGCTTCCGCCGCTTTGTGTCGCTCCAGATGATCCAAGTATTCCGCCAGATTGCCCGGGTATTCGACCACGTCGCTGTTGGAGATGTCCCACACCTTGGTAGCCAGTCGATTGACGAAGGTCGTGTTGTGAGACACGAAAATCAAGGTCCCGGTGTACGAATCCAGGGCATCAGCCAGCGCGTCCGCGGCGGCCACGTCCAAGTGGTTGGTGGGCTCATCCATGAGCAACACGTTCCCGGGATTGACGAGCAGTCTTGCCAAGAGAACACGTGCACGCTCCCCACCGGACAGAACCCCAATGACTTTGTCCACTTCGTCCCGGGAAAAGAGGAAGGCGCCACATACGCCCCGGATGAAGCTCTCGCTTGCCCCCGGTGACACCGCCCGTACTTCATCCAGCACGGTTCGTTTGGCGTGCAAGAGCTCGTTATGATGTTGCGAATAATAGCCAATCTCGACGTTGGAGCCGTAGGTCACGTCGCCCACGGTCGGCTCCAGCTCACCGGCCATAATCCTCAGCAACGTCGTTTTGCCCGCCCCGTTTACGCCCACAATGGCGATGCGGTCATCCGAGTAGACGTTTCGATGGAGTTTCTGATAGAGATGAATGTCCCCAAACGACTTGGCGATGTTCTTGAGTTTGATCACATCCCGACCCGTTCGCGACACGTCGGGAAAGGAGAAGCTGAGTTTTCGAGCCCGTCCTATGGGCTTGTCTGCATCCAACTCCGCCTTCAAACGCTTCACCCGCCGCGCGCGACTCTGGGCTTGGCGCGCTTTGGTGGCCTTGGCTTTGAAGCGGGTCACGAATCGCTCCATGGTCCGGAGTTCCCGTTCGCGATTGCGGAGGCTGGCGTCCAGGATCTCCTCTTCCTGTTCACGCTGCTCCAGATAGCTATCGTAGTTGCCGGTGTATTGGCGAAGGCCTTCGGGCTCAAAGCTAATGACCCGCTCAATGTGTCGATTGAGAAAGTCCCGATCATGACAAATCAGAATCATCGCGCTGGACAATTCACGCATGAACTCGTTGAGCCAGAGCACCGAGGGCAGATCCAAGTGGTTGGTCGGTTCGTCCAGAAACAACACGTCCGGTTTCTGAAAAAGCAGTCCAGCCAGCGCGCCGCGCATTTTCCAGCCGCCGGAAAATTCGGCGGTTGGGCGGGCAAAGTCCGATTGAGAAAACCCCAGTCCGTCCAAGATCCGAGCGGCCTGGCGTTCACTATAAAACACCTCAAAATGCGCCAGCCGGTCACCAAGATCGGCCAATTGACCAGCCAACTTCATTTGGACGTCTACGTCGTCGGTTTCCTGCAATTCCTTTTCAATACTTTCTAGCCGCTTCTCGATGTCGCCACGTCCAGGCACCGTATTGAGCACGGAATTGAGCAGCGTATCACCAGCGAGATCCAAAATGTCTTGGGGCAGGTATGCGGTGCGGCAAGTTCTTGCCCGGTTCAGCGCGCCTCCATCCAAGGCTTGAAGGCCCATGAGTGCTTTCAGAAGCGTCGACTTGCCGGCCCCATTGGGCCCAATCAGCCCGATCTTCTCACCGGCCCCGACGCGTAAATTCACATCGGAAAAGATGGTCTGACCGCCAAAGGCGATGGAAGCATTTTCGAGGACAAGTAGGCTCATGGTGCCTGTTATAGCCGGTGTGGCTCTTGTTGACTAGCGCAGACGTCGGGCCAGCGCGTCGGCCAGCATTCCGGGTGCGTCTGGGCCGTGTCGAAAAAAGAGAGACGGTTCGATCAATTCCAATTCCGTCAGCAGCAAGTCACCGTCATCTCCGAAGAGGAAATCGACGCGTGCGTAGAGGAGCGGGTCAGCCCCGGCGTCGGGCCGAGCGGCCTCCGCTTGGGCCAACACCCGGTCGGCCAGGGACCGTTGATCGTCGGTCGGTGTGTAGGGATGGTCTGAAGCACCAAAGTCGTCTTGCACCCGGTAGTCACCCGGCACGGGTACTTTCTGCACCACATGGCTCAAGGCCCCGTCGAAGTAGAGAAACGACACCTCTCCGTCCACTTCCACCCGAGGCAAATAGGGTTGCACCATCATGTCGTCGGTCTGGAGGGTTCGGTCGAGGTGGTCTTGGGCAGCTCTCAGTCCGGTTTCAACGGCGTCGAAACGAAGGGTTTCGTGGGCACAGGCACCCACCACCGGTTTGATAAAGCCACGGGACCAGTCGCGGGTATGCATGATTTCACCGATGTCGACTCCCTGTCCGGCGGACAACCACACGGTGGGCGCAATAGGAATGCCGCCCGCAACCAACGCTCGAAGGTAGGACTTGTTGGCGTTCCACCGGATGACGTCTGCTGTGTTGAACAGACGTGTGCATTGTTCCACCCGTTGAATCCAGGCAAGGAACGCGTCACATTGCTCCATGTAGTTCCAGGTGGTGCGGATCAAACACGCGTCGAAGTCTTGCCAGCGGACGTTGGGGTCCTCCCACGCTGCGAGGGTGAAGGGGATACCCCGTTCTTCCAGCGCTCTGTGGAAAGGCAGATCGTCCGCTTCCCAGCCGGGGAGATTCGTACAGGTGGCCAGAGCAATGTGCATGGGACGGAGCGTACGTGTTTTTCGTTGGGGATCAAGTCCTGCCCAACGCTGGACAAGCCTGGGCCTCCGTGGAAGGGTAGGTCCCCTTGGAGTTCTGAATGACGAGACGACCCTATTCAACGTTTGAGCCGCCGGCGTTTCAACCGGCTCCGTGGCTTCCAGGCCGTCACTTGCAGACCATGATGGGTCGGTGGCTTCGCAAGAAGAACGGTGTGACGTTTCGGCGTGAGCGCATCGAGACGGCCGATGGGGATTTTGTCGACCTCGACTTTGCCGATGTCCTCGGGAGTACCTGGACCGACCTGGGGGAGCATGCCCCCATTGCCTTGCTGCTTCACGGGCTCGAAGGCTCGGCACGCTCGGGCTATGCCTACGAAACCTATCGCCAACTGGCGGCGAACGGTGTGCGTCCTGTGGGAATGAATTTTCGTTCGTGCAGCGGTGAAATGAATCGCAATCCTCGCCTCTACCATTCGGGGGATACGGCCGACGCGGCGGCGGTGATGGCGCTGCTCGCGCAGCGTTACCCGGACGTTCTACGCGGCGCCATTGGCTTTTCGTTGGGGGGCAATGTGCTGCTCAAATACCTGGGAGAGTGTGGGGAAGATGCGCACGTGGACGCGGCGGTGTCGGTGTCCGTGCCGTTTCGCTTGGGCGATTGCGCCGCTCGATTGGACCAGGGGTTTAGCCGCCTATATCGCTGGAACCTGATGCGAAAGCTTCGAGGGAAGGTAGCCGCCAAGGCCGGCGTGTTGGCCGAGGCTTGCTCGGTCCCGACCGCCTTGGACACTCAGACGTTTCGAGAGTTTGATGATGCGGTCACAGCGCCCCTTCACGGCTTTGAGAATGCGGACGATTACTATGCTCGGTCCAGCTCCGAAGGTTTCTTGAACGCCATTCGTGTGCCGACGTTACTGCTCCAGTCCTGGGATGATCCCTTCGTCTTTTCGGTCGACGCGGCCCACACACTGGCGCGTGAAAACCCCTATTTAAATCCGAGCTTTCAGTCGCAAGGCGGACATGTAGGCTTTGTGGCCGGAGGAGTGCCCTGGCGTCCCACGTTTTGGGCCGAGTCCACGGCAGGGTGTTATTTCGGAGAAGTGCTCTCCCGGACTTAGTCTTGTTTGTCCGGTGGCTGCATGTTGCCACCCCCGCCGCCGCACTCGCTCAGGCACGCGGCCTTTGAGGCGAAGAAGGTGTAGCCTTGATCATTACAACCGCTGATGCCCTTGCATTCCCCGTCTTTCCAGGCGTATCCCAGGAACTGAGTGCAGGAACCAAATACGATGCCGGTCACGTCTTGGCAGTCCGCGTTGCCACAAATCCAACCGCATTGGTTTTGATTGTCACAGATGCTGTAGCCGAGGCAGAGCGGGGCGGCGTACGCGTTGGCGGCGATGTCGCAGTCTGACTTGAGCCAGCAAGTGCCGTCATCGCGACACACGCTCTCGTTGGTGCTCGAGCCGCAGTATTGGTTGATGGGGCAGTCATTGTCCGTGGCGCACGGGGGTCGACAGACGCCTTTCGCGTCGGGGAGATTGGCCGGTATGTCGGCGCAGACCAGGCCCGGATCGCATTTTCCGATGGGTGTTCCTGGTGGTGGGTAGCCGCCGCACTCGTCGCCTTCTTGTTTGTATTCGATGCATGTCCCGTCGTTGGGGTTGGGATTGTAGCACCACTGATTCGGTGTACAGTCCGTATCTTGCGTGCAGGACGTCGTGCAGGGTCCGTCGTGATCTTTGCTCACGCCGGCTTTGATCCGATAACACTCGTTGCTGTAGGTCTTGCCGTCGCAACCACAGTTGAGGAAGCCAATCGCCGTGCACATGTCGGGCACTTGGACACATTGTCCTTCGGGTATGTCGCAGCTCAAGGAGTCACAGAACCAGCCGGCGTCGCAGGTGTCTGCCCCATCGCCCAATTGAAAACATTTCCCATCGTTGGTGGTTCCGCCCAGTTCGCATTGTTGCTCACAGCTTGCTTGGGTGTCGAAGGTCTCGAACCCTTTGGGATCGCAGCCGCTGACCATGATGCAGGCCTCGCCGACGACCATCCAGCCTATCTCGGCATCGCAGGGGCCGAAGTCCACACCGCCGACGTTCTGGCAGGCGGCGACGCCACAATCCCAGTCGCACATGCCGTTGGTGCAGAGGCCGATTCCGAAACATTTGGGTTTGTTGTAGAGATTGCCGGGGTGGGCACAGTCCGCATCCACCATGCACTTCTCCATGAGCTGGCAGCTGCCGGTGTAGCCACAGTATTCATTCTCGTTGCATATTTCGTTGTTGGGGCCACAGCCCTGTAACGGCGGTGTGGTTCCACAGGCCTTTTCGCATGCCTCTTGGGTCTCGTGAAAGGTATAGCCCTGCTCGCCACAGCCGCTGAAGAATGTGCAAACGCCGTTGGCCGGCGCCCAGCCCAGCACCATTTCACAAGCACCAAAGTCCATCCCACCCACGTCGGCGCAGGGCTCGGGGGTGCCGGTGCAATCCATAGCGCAGAGCCCATCGGCACAAATCAACGAGCCCTCACAGGCAGGGAGGTCGTATTCATTGCCATCCGTTGAGCAGTCGGCGATCTCCATGCACGAGCCATCGGCGGCGCACGCCCCGGAGCCGTCGCAGTATTCGTTGGCCGCGCAGTCATCGTTGGACGAACAACCGGTACTGCATATCATCGTGCATTGGCCTTCGGCGCACTCAATATTGCCGACACAATCGTTCACGTCGTAGTTGTTGCCATCCATTGAGCAGTCGTCGAGAGCGCCACAAGAGCCATCGGGGGCGCAGGATCCGGCGCCGTTGCAGTATTCGTTGGCCGCGCAGTCGTCGTTGGACGAACAGCCCACAGTACAGTCCACACCGCATTGGTTGTTGGTGCACACCAGTGTTCCTTCGCATGAGACGACATCGTATTCGTTGCCATCCGCCGAGCAGTCCGCCACATCCCCGCAGGATCCGTCGGCGGCGCAGACGCCCGAGCCGTTGCAGTATTCGTTGGCCGCGCAGTCGTCGTTGGACGAACAACCGGTGGCGCACACCATGGTGCATTGGCCTTGGATGCAATCGATGGTGCCTTCGCAATCGTCGACCGGGTAGTCATTGCCGGCAACGGCGCAGTCCTCCACCAGTTTGCACACCCCATCCATTTCACAGACGCCGGAGGTGGCACTGCAGAATTGGTTGTCGGCGCATTCGTCGTTGGAGGTGCAGTTGCTCGGAGGAGGAGGCGCATCGGTTTGCACGTCCGGATTCGTGTTGTTGTCATCGGATGGCTCGCAGCCCCAGACCAGTAAAAGTGACAATAACAGCCAGCCAGCGATCCACGTGTGTCGGTATACGTTCACGGTTCCTCCAAATTATCCATTGTGAGCCATCCGGAGACATTGTGGGACTGGGCGGTAGCCCGGTCAAGTCCCGGTGGTGTCCTGATTACCGGGTGTGCTGATGGGAAGACCGGTGCAATTGGCCAATCCCTGGTTGCATCGCTTGTAGATGCAGGGGGTGCACAGGGCGGGATCCGCGCCGTCGATGCACTCGGCGAAACAGCTGGTGGCGATGCAGTCGAAGTGGCCGCCAAAGCACTCGGAACATCCCAAGGACAGTTCTAGGTTGTCCTAATAACAGAGCGAACCACACGCCTTGGGGTCCGCGTCCAGCAGACATTGGGCGGTGCAGGTCTTGGTGACGTCTGCGAACAGATCACTCTCATAGAGGGCGATGTCCGTTTCGTTCATGCACAGTCCACTGGAGATGATGCATGTGTGGTTCACGCAGATGGTGCCAGTGTCGCATTGTCCGCAGGGCTGTCCGCATTGGTTGACCCCGCATTTCTTCTCCCCACAGGTGCAGGTCTCACAGGTGTTATCGGCTGTGCAGTAGAGCCCGTCCCCACAGGCTCCACACGGTTGACCACAGTGAAAACCGCAATCTTTGTCTTTGCACGCGTCATCACACGATTCGGTGGCGCACAAGTAGGGGTGGCTCTCGGTCGGTTCGGTTTTGCCCTCCCCGCGGCAGTCGTACCAGGATTGGTCGTCGTTCCAACCGCAAGTGCCGCCCCCTTGACCGCACACGACCATGTAGAGCGCATCGTCCTCGCACCAGTAAATCGTGTTGTCCGTCGTACAGCAGCCTGTAAAGGTCACGTTTGCACAGGACAAGAAAGCGGGTGGCTCGTTGACGTCGATCGGTTCCGGTACAACCGGCACATCGGGCACATCGGGCACATCGGGCACAGGCGGATCGACACAGACGGTGTTGTCCACAAGGGCTGCCTGGGGGCAAAGCGTGTCCGAGTCAGCCAAATCGGGATCGTCACTCAGGGCTAAGCTGAGGTAGTGCATGCGGCAAGCGATCGTGTTGCCATCGGTGGGCCATTCCACGATTGCCTCTTCTTCGGTCGTTTCTTCGGCCGGTTCATCGGTCGTTTCTTCGGTCCTCTCCTCTTCGAGGGGAGCGCCTTGCTCAAAGAGGTCGCAGTCCGTCATGCAGTCGACGAGGTAGCCTTGTGTGTTGGCCTCGATACAGAGAGCTTCAAAGACGGTGCAATAGTCCTCGCAGAAGTTGAGATCTGGCTCGGCCTCTACCCCTCCAACCGGCAGCGAGCATCCTAGCCCAACACTACCCACCAGCAATATGTAACCAGCCCATCGCATGCTTCGAGCATGGCCGTTTTCTAGGTCTGGAGTCAAACGCTGTGCTCTTAGGGAGAAGGCAGCACGAACTGAAAGAGTTCGTAGACAACCCAATTTTGGGAGTTGTTGTAAAAACCAAACCAGCCGCCCTCAAAATTGGGGAGCGTGGCCACGACTTGGTGAATGGTGTTACCACCTTGGTCGATGGTGATGGTGGCTTCGCCCTTGTCGATATGGAGCGTCCATTGGTAGGGCACCAATTGGTTTTCCTTCCATCCCGGGGGCATAGCCGCGGCCAAAATGGTGGTGTTCGCCGTTCCTCCTGACGCGTAGAAATCTTCGCAGCTCAGCGGATCGCCCTGCGTTTTCATTTTCTTGAGCATGACCCCTTCAAACGAACTGGCTCCACAGAATGTTTGCGATTTCTGTTTCCAGTCAAAGACATAAAAGTCCGTGCTGCCCTTGTAACCGAACACAAACCCGATGAGGTCATCGTCGTCGCTCGTGTCCACATGAAACGCGCCAGTCAGTGTACCGCTCTCGAAGTCGATGGGACTGAGCAGTATCGAGGGTTGAGCGTTCACCGTCTGCGTTGCGGTGGTACAGAGCGAATCGAAGGTCCAAACCGCTTGCGCTTGATTGTGGCCCTCGGGATCAAAATAGACGATGGGCCACTCGCACATGGTCAGTGGCACCCCTGCCACGAGCACCGTGACTTTGTCGGTGGCGGTGTTGCCGACCCCATCGGTCACCGTCAGGGTGTAGGTTTGGGGAGCAGGTGGTGTGACCGAGATGAGCGGGCCGGTGAGGACGAGGCCATCGGCCGTTTTCCACGTGAACACGTATTGGCCGTCTCCTCCGCTTGCCACGGCAGTGAGCTCCGTGCTCTCACCCGGCAGAATGGTGACGTCTGGTCCGGCGTCGGCGGTTAATGGTGGATAACAATTGGCCGCCGGGGTTTCTCCGAATTGGCAGCAGTCGGCGGTTTTTGGTACGAAAATGCACCCGGCATTCGGCACGCAACTGTCTTGGGTACATTCTTCGCCATCATTGCAGTTCACGATCGTGTCCGGCTGGCATTGGCTGGCTACACAGATCCCCGTGGCCACGCAGGGATCGTCCAATGAACAGGAGCCCTGGCTTGGCAGGTGCACGCATCCGGCCCCAGCCACGCAGGCGTCGGTGGTGCACACGTTGTTGTCCTCGCAGCCGGTGTCGCCTTCGCATTGTCCATTGACGCACAGCCCATTCTCCATGCACTGATCCGGCACACTGCATGGATTGTCATTGTTTTCGAATACACACCCCAGCCCTTCTTTGCAGCTGTTGTCCGTGCACGGATTGTTGTCTTCGCATGTCACCATGGTGTTGACGGTGCAGACACCCTCTTTGCAGATGCTCGATTCGATGCACTTGGATTCCAGCTCACATGGCTCGCTGTCGTTGGCGGCGGATTCGATGCAATCCCCGGTGGTGGGTTCGCACTCGGACACCAGGCAGGGGGCATTGGGACCGGGTGTCACCTCGCATTCTACCGCTGTGCTCAGGTCTTGCTCGCAGTGGAAATAGGGTTTGTCGGCGGTAAGGATACATTTCACATCGCCCAAACACCGATCTTCAGGGGCGGAACAGTCTTCGTCGACGACACAGGTGCAGAGTTCGTTTCCCACAAACAGGCAGCCGGCGGATGCCACACACGTGTCTGCCGTGCAGGGATCGCCGTCGTCACACTCCACGGGTTCCGACGTACACGCGCCCAGAAAACAGCTGTCGCCTGCGGTGCAATCGTCTCCGTCATCACAGGGCTGACTCGCTGTGGCCGCAAACACACAACCATTGGCCCCCGCGCATGAGTCGTCGGTGCATGGATTGGCATCGTCACACGCTACGGTGTCGGTTTGTCCATCGCAGTTATTGTCCACGCCGTCGCATGCGTCGACGGTGGGTTCCCAAGCATCGCACGCGGTGAGCCCCTGGGCGCCGCAGGAGCGTTGCCCCAGGCAGGTGCCCTGCTCATTGGTCGTACTGCACGGGGTCGCGTCGCCCAGCGCAATGGATGCCTGGGTACAGGAACAGAGTCCACTTCCGTTCTTGCATTGACCCGCATCACAAAAGAATCCAGCCGCACAGTCTTCCGAAACCGCGCAGTCGCTCCCACAAAAAGACCCTTCGTTGGCGTAGGGCACACAGTCGCCTCCGAGTCCATTCTCTTCCCGACAGTCCGCATCGTCGGTACAGGGTCGGCAGAGCATGGGGGCCAACGACTCGCATTGATTCTCCGTGTCGTCACATTGGGTGCCTTTGGGGCAATCCACCGAGCAAGGTGTGGCACAAAGGCGCTCCCCCAGGTGCCACACGCAGGAGCCTTGCTGACAGTCCGAGTCTTCCGCGCACAACCCTCCAGGACACCCATCTCCCACACATTCCGGAGGTGTCGTATCCGGGATCGGTATCTCTGTTGTGCCATCCGGTGCAGCGGGCGGTGCGGGGTCGGACGTGGCGCTGCAGCCTACGATCCCGACGAGCACAACGCCGATCAACATCGGTTGCCAACGACTATTTTGACGGCGACTCATTTTCTCAGGATACCGCGAGACGGAGCGATATGACAGCGGCATGGTTTGGGGTAACCGATGTTTCAGGTTTTGGTGGCGGATCCTACATAACGAAAAATAGTTTGCCCAAGTGATCGCCCAGGGGGTTCGGACGGGGACTTTCTTGTGGGCGGAGCGGTGTCCAAAGGAATCGTGTACGCGTCTGAATTTGTGCCCGCCGGGTTGTCCGGCTTGGGTTTGGCGCTGGAACCCGGTTTCCACTTGATCAATGTTCCAATGCACTGCGCTGAAGTGGATGGCCCGACCCCCGAGCCGTCCGATTGTGGCAAGACGTTAGGGGATCCATGCACGGTGGAGACGGCCGAGAGCGATTGTGGACCGGCTGCCATTTGCATCCCAGATGGCGGTGGTCCATACGGTTTGCCCGGCGGCTACTGCGTGGTCGACCACTACGGACAAGACTGCAACTCGGAAAATGGCCGTTTATTGGAGTGGTTCGTCGACGGGGCACACAAGCTGCTTTATTTTCAGGCCTGTTCGGACCAATCGATGTGTCGTCAGGAGGAAGGCTATGTGTGTGATTCCTTCCACTTGGCCTGTTTGCCCGATCCATTGGTCCAACTCGTTCTGGATCCTCAGTTCACGCCGGCGATGTTGTGTATGCCTCCCGTGGAGTTAGAATACATTCCGTAGAGCACTCTAAGGATCGCAGACTGGATCGTCGGGGTGGCACTCCAGCACAGTAAAGAGATATTCGCCCGGTTTGGGTTGGCCTCCGCTGACAAAGGTATCCAGCGCGAAGAAGTAGGTTCCCGGTTGCAGGGTGGTCTGGATGATCTGATGGGCGCGCATTAAGCACCCGGCTTCGGTAGCGGACTCGTCGAGTAAGTGGATGTCTACGTCCACATCGCCTCGGTCAAAGACCATGGCTCGAATACGGGTGGGCTCGTCCAACACCAGCTCGTAGAGAACTTCGCTGCCGGACTCATCCTGCTGCGCATCGCAGCCTGTATACGTGTTCAGGTTGGAATGGAGAGAGAGGGCTGTGTCGCGCAGGTCGGTGAAGGGCAACTCATCGATGACCAGAGGGGCGTCCGGTGAGCCGTCACCGTCTGTGGTCCACACTTCGTCCGGGGCGTCTTCTTCGAGCAGCACCGTGTTGCGTAGCCTCTCCAAGAACTGAAGGTTCGTCAGGTTTCGAATGTTGTAGCCGAACTGCAATCCCTCTTCGGTGAAGAAACAGGGTCGTGACTTGCCCTCCAACTTGTAGCTGTTCAAGTGGATTCCGTCGCCGGCCAAGCCGAAGCCGGGAATGTGTTGGGTCGCCAGATGCATGTCCACCCAGGGAACTTGGCGGGCTTGAGCGACGCCGCGATTGACGATGTTGTAGCTGTCTACCCAGTGGTCGGCGCTGGCTTTGTCTCCCCGTGGCATGATGGCGAAGATCACGGGGATGATGCCCTGGTCGATGAGTTCGTCGGTCAGGTTCAGCATGCGCTCACCGAACTTCCAGATCGCGCTTTGAACCGTGCTGCCCTGTCCCATGTCATTGGTCCCGTAGTGGATTAGCGCCACGCTGGGCGCGATCGCGTCGATCTCTGAGTCCATGGGGGATGGGGTACCGTTGATGGCCCAGTTGGCGCTCATGCCGCCTTTGGCCGCCAGGGACGTCCGTTTGAATGGGGAGGTCCCCGCCGCGTCTCCGTCCATGAAATAGTCCAACGTCTCTTGCAGGTGCGTGAATGTCCCCAGGTCGACATAGGCGCTGTCAAAACACTTCAGGTTGCCACTGCTCACGGTGGTCGAGGCCCCCACTTTCATGAACACGTTATCCTGCCAGTTGGCGCTGATCGTATGGATGGCGCGCAGGTTGTCCACCACATACGGCGTCAATGATGACAACACTTGGTCGGCCGCATAGCGCGTGGGTTGGGGCGGTGGCGGCTCGGGTGGAGGACCGTCATCGGGTTGGGTGCGGGTGTCGGGTTCGATGGTGTCAGGAACTGGGGGCTGTGTGGTGTCGAGGATCGTTGTGTCGGCCGAAACACTCGTGTCAGCTTCTATCGGCGTGGACCCGTCTCCGCCACAGTGCACCAAGAGTGTCATCACGGCGACCAGGACCAGAACGTTTCGGAAGTTACTCATTGCTATTCCTACCCATTGAGAAGTCGTTCCGTTAACGAAATCCGACGACTCAAAATTTCACGTTGGCGGGCCTAGTCCTCGTTTTTCTCGTCTTCACGACTGCCTTTGTAGAGGTCAAAGCGTAAGAATCGGCACTCAATGGCGCCATTGAAGATGGGGTGGCGACGCGATGCACGCAGGCCGATTACATTCGCCAAGGCCCGTTCACCGGCGATGACCCAGGCCGTGTAGCCGGAAAACTTCTGTTTAAAGCTGTCTCCCATGTGTTTGTAGAGCGCTTCCAGGTCATCGCCTGCTCCCAAACGCTCACCGTAAGGGGGGTTGGTGACGATGGTGCCTTCCGGGCCCGGCAAAGGGGCCTCGGCCAGATCCGCTTGGCGGATTTGAACGCTGTCGTAGATACCGGCGGTCTGGGCGTTTCGTCGGGCGCGCCCGACCAGTTTTCGGTCGTGGTCACTACCGATTATCTGAATATCGATGTCCGATTTCACGGCGTCTCGTAGGGTGGAAACCAGCCGTCGATAGGCGCGCTTTTGATGGGTGCGCCACTTTTGAAAAGCAAAACTGCGCCCTTGGTCCACTCGGAGAAGACCGGGCGCGATGTTGAGTGCGATGAGTGCGCCTTCAATGACGATGGTTCCGGAACCGCACATGGGGTCGAGAAGCGGAGTTGTGCCGTCCCATCCCGCGATTCGTAACAACCCAGCGGCGAGGGTTTCCCGCAGGGGTGCCTCACCAGTCTGCATTCGATAGCCCCGTTTGTGGAGACGGTCTCCGGAGCTGTCCAACAACAAGGTGGCACGTCCGTTGTTCACATGCACGGTGATGGGGATGTCTGGGTTGTTTCGTTCCACATCAGGACGTCGATTGGTCTCGCGTCGGAAGCGATCACAGATCGCGTCTTTGACCACTTGGTTCACGAACATGGATTGTCGGAGTCCCTCGGTGTTGCTGGTTCGCGAATCAATGGCGATGGTTTGGAAGGGGGTCATCCAGCTGCCCCAGTTCACGGCTTGTGCGCCCTGGTAGAGTTGTTCGCGGGTATTCGCAGGGAACCAGGACAGCTCCAGGAGGATCCGGTTGGCGACCCGGCATTCCAGGTTGGCCCGCCAGAGGAGCTCCATGTCGCCATTGAAGCGCACTCCCCTGGGCACGATTCGGCAGCGATCGGCGCCCATGGCGTCCAACTCATCCTTGAGTACCTCTTCCAGGCCCGCGTCGCAGGTGGCGTGCAATCGGAGTCGGTCGTCGGTCATGCTCTCTCCATACGCCACGCCCAGTGTGGCTGGCGTTGTTGGAAGTCTACTAGAACCGTCTGATGTGTGATGTCCGTTACACGTTGGAAGGACAACTCGTCGGTCAGCGTGAACCGGCGCGCGTTGGTGGAAAAATAGACGACGCCACCCGGTGCAGTCACATGGTGGACCGCGCGAAGGAGGGAGTCGTGATCGCGATGTATATCAAACACGCCATCCATCTTCTTGCTGTTGGAGAAGGTGGGCGGGTCCACCACGATCAGGTCGAATTGTTCTTTGCGTAGGTAGGCTTCCTTGAGGAATTCTCCCACATCCATGCGCACCAGTTCGTGTTTGGGTGTGTCCAAAAAATTGTTGTGTAGGTTTTCTGCGGTCCATTCCAAATACGTGTTCGACAAATCCACTGTGATCGACGTCACGGCGCCCGCGCCCGCGGCGTACACCGTAAAGCTGCCTGTGTACCCAAACAAATTGAGGAAACGGGCACCATCCGCTTCGTTGGCTACCATGGCGCGGGTTTGACGGTGATCGAGAAACAAGCCCGTGTCCAAGTAGTCCGACAGGTTTACGACGAACTCGTACCCTCCTTCTTCTACCGTGAAACGTGCGCTTTGCCGGGCGACTTTTTCGTATTGTCGGGTGCCACGCTGGCGCTCTCGACGTTTGAGAAAGATTTGGTCATGCGCGACCTCTAGGGCCTCTCCGGCGCCAGTGAGGAGCCCATGAATCCAAGGCTCGTGCTCGTCCTCTGTCGGGCTGCCCGGTCGTTCGTACTCTGCGATGGACAAGCGCCCGTCATACCAGTCCACGGAGAAGGGGATCTCTGGGATGTCCCGATCGTAGAGTCGGTAGCAGGAGATGGATTCCTTGCGGGCCCACTTGCGTCGATGGCGTGCGTTCTTACGCAAGCGATTCTGCAACATCGTCACGTGCTCTTGAATGGAAGCGCTCACGGCAGCCACCCTTCTTGGCGATACCAGTGTGCTGTTTCCAGAAGGCCGTCGTTGAGCGACACGTGTGGGGACCAGCCAAAGTCTTTCCGCAGCTCGGCGGCGTCGCAGACCCAGTGGGGCTGAATCAAGTCTTTGACCTTGTCGGGGGTTAGCATAATGGCGCCGCTGCGCATGCGCGCGATGACGCCGGAGACGCTGCCGACGATGCGAAGAACCCATCCGGGAACGCGAAGGATGCGCGGGGTGTTTCCAACGGCGCCGCCCACCATATTAATGAACTCATCCATGGGACGGGGGGTGCCGTCTTCCACATGATAGCACCGGCCGGATGGGTGCTGGACATGGACCATTCCACACAAGGCTCGGGCGCAATCGTCCACGTGAATGAGCGACGTGCTTCGGCTGGCCGACGGAAGCGGTACCCAGCCCCTCTTTGCCGCTCGAAAGAGAGGAAGCATTCGGCGATCCCCTGGGCCGTAGATGGCTGGTGGACGAAGAATAGTGACCGGGATCTTGTCGGCCTCTTCCAAGACGACCTCTTCTGCCCGTGCTTTGCACCGACCGTACTCACTGGTGGGTTTTCGGGGCGCGTTCACAGGCCGTGGTAAGCCGTTTAGGCTGGGGCCATGAGCTGATATGGAGGACACGAGAATCAATCGTTTCAGCTCCGGACGATGCCGAACAATGGCGCTCATCAAGGTACGTGTTGTGGTGACATTGTCTGCGTACAGGGCCGCTTTGGAGGGGGCGAGTCCGCCTCCAGCGCAGTGTACCACCGCGTCGATGTCCGCGAGCGCGTCGGCCAATCCCTCCCCCCGGTGGAGCGACGCGGTCGCGGTCGGTACGGCTCTCTCTTGGAGCGATTCTGTGTTGCTGGTGGTTCGCACCAGCGCACGAACCCGCATTCCGCGTTCGATAAGCTGGTCTACGAGGCGGCTTCCCAGGAATCCGGTCGCTCCGGTAACAAGTACGTGCACGGCGGCGCTCTCCAAAACACCGACGCCCGTACGCGCCGGTGACGCCTCATATACCACACATTCCGGTGCTTTCGATGGGTTCGAGCGTCGTTTTCAGGGCCGAAGTTGGTAGTGGTCTTCAAATTCCGCGACGACGGAGCCCGTGTCGGGACCCAGAAGCCAGGGCATGGCAAGATGTTGGGGAACCGTCAGTTTTGAATGCGCGTGATGGGTGCCGAAGACATGATCCCACAAGGGGCTGGTCACCCCATGGTTCTTCTTCATCGAGGCAAAATGATGACTGAAATGATGTCGCGCCGCCCATCGGGTGTAGCGGGTGCGGGGTGCCGACACATGAATCCGGTAATGGAGCAGTTCGTATCCGGTATAGGCAGCCACGAGGCCCGTCGCGAACCCACCACCAATCCACCAGCTGGTGAACCACCCCACCAAAACGAGCGCACCTCCGCCGACGACTGTAGCCGCCAGGACTTTTTGTGCTGTCGGTGTGAAGTACCGGGGTGTACTGTGATGGGTCAGGTGTTCCCGTGAGAAGTGGTTCCCACCATTGGCCCAGTGTCCCACCCAGTTGTGGAGCGCGTACTCCAGAAAACTCCAAGCGAACACACCCCCTGCAAAACACAGCATGCTAACACCAACGGAGTGCATTATGGCTGAGCCTCCAGCCGCTTCTTCGCGTGTTCAAACGCGACGTTCACGGTGGCCGGTTGCGCACCCCAACCGACCAGTAAATCGGTTGTTGCACGTCGCAGGAGTCGCGCATTGTCCAGGCGCTCCGGGGAAAAACGAGCCAACTTGCGCAGCTGCAACACACCCTGAATGGTGGCCCAAAATACCAGGGTTCGGTCACTGGGACTTCCGGGCAATAGCGTTCCGTCCACCTGACCGTCTTCGATCACGGCGGTGATCCGCAACAAGATCTGATCCACGGCGGCCATGACGCGGGCCCCCTCGGGATCCGGAAGCAAAGGATTGGGGTCCCCCAGGGTCATGGCGAAGAGGTGAAAGACGCCTGGATGACGTTCTCCGTACGCTTGGTAATGCAACGTGGTCGTGGCCAAATCCACCAATACAGGTGCTACTCGTTCCCCTCCACTGTCGGGACGAGGACTGCTTAGTGCGGTAGACAACGTCTCTTCGTACGCATTAATGACCCGTCGTTGGAGCTCGGCATAGAGCGCATCTTTCGAGGGGAAATAGCGGTACAAAGCACCCGGAGCCCAATCGAGGGCACGAGCCAGCCCTTGGATGGTGAGCGCCTCCAACCCATCGTCGACAACGAGACTTAGCGCCGTGTCGAGAATCTGTTCCGTTTTGCGGAGTCGGCTACGTTCACGTCGGCTCAATGTGGCCATGGTAATGCTCATGGTCTCTCCTCGTTCAAGAATGCGATGAGTGTGTGTGCGGCGCTCTCTCTCGCCGAACTGTGATTGCAGAGAAAGCCGTGGGGCGCTCCCTCATAGATCGCCATTTGGGTGGGCAATCCAGCTTCTTCTCGTCGTTGCGCCAGGTCGTGGGCTTGTTGGTTGGGTACGAGCCCATCTGCCGTACCATGGATGAGCAACGTAGGGCATGTCGGACTGGGTGCACGGGATGGGGAGCAATCACGCCATTGCTCTCTATCGGTGGTCTTCAGCAAGAGCCGGGGCAAGATCCCGGCAATGGGTCCCGTCAGGCCATCCAAATCGTACGCCCCAAAAAACGAAGCGACGCGATGAATGTTTTTGGACTGTGGCCCGCCCGCTACGAGCAAGGTGAGGGTAGCCCCCGCGCTGATGCCCACCATCGAGATGTGTGCGGGATCCAGGTTCCACTTGTCAGCCTGTGCCTCCCACCATCCTACGGCGGCCGACACGTCCTCGAGTGACTCCGGCAGGCGCCCACCTCGGACAATCATGCGGTAATCGACACTACAGACAGCGAAACCGGCCTTTACCAGGGCCTGCGCCAGGAAACGCGCGGGTTTCATCGTCTTGCTCCCGATGAGAAAGGCCCCGCCATGCACCAGAACGACCGATGGATGGTTTCCGGGCCCTTTGGGAATGTATACGTCGGCCAAGGGGGGGATACCCCGGCGTCCCACCTGCCCGTAGACGACATTGCGAACCGTCGGTTCAATGGACGGAAAATCCGCCGGAGTGGCCAACGCCCAGAGGTTTTTCGCCACCGACCGAAACAGCGAGGGTGGGTCAATAGGCCCTTCCCCCGTCACTGACTTTTCGTGAATGCCGTTCATTTTATGAACCATATTCCATTCCAGCGGAGAATCGCAAGCTAATTTTTGGGAAATCGCGCATGGATAGTACGGAATTGCATCGAAACGTTGCATGTGGCCGGTCCGTGTCGTGAATTGTGTTCACAAAATGAACGACAAACTGTTCTTGTGCAACCCATGATCCCTGATTTGCCCCTTTCTGGCGTCATCGAGGCTCTCTCTTCCCGGCCCTGTAGCTGCTTCTTCTTGAATATCATTCTTAAAATGAATGCTATTTATATAATGAGGGTAATATTCATCGATAAGACAGGTTAAGCTATAAAAACAATACGGATACACTTGTAATCGTACGTCTGATTAGTTATGGTTTTGTTCCCACGAACGGAGGAAACCATGGCTCGACCCATTCATGCAGACGCCAACGCTACACGACGCGACGTGCTGACTTCTGCATCCCGGCTCTTTTCTGAGCGGGGTCTGGGTCAAAGCTCTGTTCGAGAGATTGCGCGGGAGGCTGGGGTGAGTCTCGGAACCGTGCATCACTATTACGGGAGCAAAGACGATCTCTACGAGGCGTGCATCGACGCGATGTACGCCGAGTTGGAGGCGTTGAGAAGTGAACTCAAGCCCCTCTTTCTGAGCGGGGCTCCTTCACAAGACGTGCTTGAGAGAGTAGTCAAGGCGACCTTTCGTTTTGGGCGTGCGCATCATCCGGCCTTGAGGTTGGTGATGCGAGAGGTGTTGGACACCGGAGAGATTCGGTCCGATCGGCGGAAACGGTATCTCATGCCCTATCTGGGGGATGGGACCCGTTTGATGCAGGCCCTCACGGGCGGGGGCCTGCCCGACGATATTCGCTGGGTGCTGCAGAGCATTTCCCATCTGGTCGTGCGCTACTCCTTAACGAGTGCGCGTGAATTGGCCATGGTGAGTGGGCTTATTGCGGAACCGGGCGAGAGCAGTGTGTTAATTGAAAAGGAAGCGGTTGCGCGGGTGGAGGCCCATTTGGTGGGCGTATCCAACATGTTGCTGCACGCAGGTTTGCCACGCGGGGATGAGAATGACAGAGGTTGAAGTGCAAGCGATAGTGGAAGGCGACACGCCGGACCGGGGACGAGAGTTGCCCGTCCCCGGCGTGTTGCCGGTGACCACGAAATTTGAATTGGGGGACACCATTACGCCAGACCACCGTCGGTTCTTGGACACCTATGGATTCTTGCACTTCAAAGGCGTGGCGACGCCCGAGGAGGTAGAGACACTCCGGGCAGAACAGGACCGAATACAAGCCGAGTGGTTTGCGGAAGGGCGGAAGTCCGTCTACGGGATCCCACTCTTTTGGGGAAAGGGTGGGGATGGAAAGCCTGCTGTGCAGCGAATGCCCTTCACAAGCGTGTTTTCACCTTTCATCCGGGACTTCGTGCGGGATGAGCGCTTCTTGCCCATCCAGGGCTTGGTGGGCAAAGACGTTCGCGTGGGGGACGAAGAGAAAGATGGCGTAGTGATGAATCGTTACGTCAACGTGCCGGGCAGCGTCTATCCACGACTGGGATGGCATACCGATGGACTGCGCGATCTCTTCTACCTGCGTATGCCGCAGCAAATGCTCAACTTTGGGCTCCATTTGGATCGAATCACCGAAGAAGACGGTGGGTTACGGCTCATACCGGGTACTCACAAACAAGGGTTCTTCTCCATGTTCTTTCGAAAACCGCATTTTGTGTATCACCGACGGGACAAGAAGGAGCTCATGGTGGAGACGGATCCCGGCGACCTGACCGTACACGACGGTCGGCTTTGGCACCGGGTGGGCCTGTCCACCAAGACGGGCATGGATAGCCTGAGGCGTTCCATGTATGTGCCGTACATGACGGGCCCCTTTGAGCCCAAGAGCCCCGATAGCAAGACACCCCTCTACCACCGATGGGCGCGTTGGCTTCGTCGCCTCAAGGGCGGCCGCTAAGGAATTTGTTTCTTAACCTTCGGGACAGAACTCAGCCGACGCGAAATTGGCCGGTGGATCGCATTGGGCGGGCACGTCGCCGCACAACGTAGTGCACAAGGAGGGGAGTCCGTCGGGGAGTTTGTCTGCTGGAATTGGGTTGGCGACAAACGATGCGCTCCCTTCATTATAGACAAAGGGATCGGCGCCCGTTTTGAGGGTGAGCGATTCGAAGGAGATGGTCCCTTCGATGCGGTCGTTCCCGGAGACTTCCTCTTTCAGCACAGCGCCGTTGAGGCGGACCCCCGCCAGGATGATCTCCAAGGCATCAATACGGATGAGGACATCGAAGGGTTCGGAGGCCAAACAACGTTCGTCAGAGCCACCGCTCATCAGGCCGGTGGCGAAGAGCGTGAAGCTGTTGTCGGTGGTGTTCAGGATGATTTCATCGGGATTGGTCGTGTTCTTTGCAAACCCATCCAGGATCGAGGCGTCGACGCCAATCCAACGAAAGGAGCCGTCGGATAGGACACGGATCTCGTTGTACAGGGTGAGAATCACGGGCAGGGGTTCGGCGACTTCGGCCATCAGCAGATAGTATCCGTCGTCAAAGGTGACCGGGTCCGTGTTGGTGTTTGAGCAGGGATTGAATTGGAAATCAAAGAAGTGGTTGGTGCCCGTGGTGTTGCCATCCAGATCCTTCAGTCCTTCCAGAATTTCCAGGCGCAAGGGCACCATGGACTGATCCGCCAATCCGCCGGTAATTTGTAGAGAGGCTTCCTTTCCATCCTTGGCGACGGTCAACGATGCGTGCTCGCAGCCGTCAGAGCCCACTTTGCATGTGTCGATGGCGGGTTCAGCGCCGGCCACCAATTCGTTTTCAATGGTGAAGTGTTCCGCGGTGATGGGCCACACTCGGATCGACAGGGAATTGGGGTCGATGGCCTCGCTAAAGGTCAACGCCAGCGGCTCTCCGGTGGGGTGGACACCGCTGGGCGGCAATTCCAGCACCGGTATCGGTGGTGGATTGTATTCGGAACAGCCCAGGAGGCCGATCATCAGGCCCAGTGCCGCTGTAATTCTTGGCAATCGTGTCATGGCGTTGTTGTTCTTCATGTCCCGTTAGATTTGCCACAATCATTCGTGGAAGCCAAGGGCTGTGGCAAAAAAGAGCGTGAGGGATTCTTCGGACGGCTTGTGGCGAGCGGCTGGCTCACTCTATACTGAGTGTGTAGCCAATTGGAGCGGGTACGATGTAGAGGTTTGGCGGATGGGTGAATCGATGAGGCAAAAATGGGTTGTCATGGTCGTCGGGATGGGGCTCGCTTTCGTGATTGCCGGTTGTAAGAAAGACTTGTCTCCCATTTGTCAGGAGGCCTCTGAAAAGAGTTGCAGCAAGTTCGAGAAAGGGACCGATTTGCAGGACTTGTGCTACGACGGCTTTGAACACTACACCGACGAACAATGCCAAGAGAGCTTAAACGTAGTGGATGAATTGGACGCGCTGCCGCCATTGTCCCCCATCAAACCCGCGACGACAAAACCGTAACAATCCGCATCAGGGAAAGAAGGGCTCACACCAACCCCATTCACACGGGTTCGGTGCGGTTTCTATGCATTTCTGAAGGTCAAGAATGCCCGTAGAGTTGCCCTCTTGAAAGCGAGGTTTAGAACGGAAAACCGATGTCAATGCAGTCGGTCCAATTGCAATGAAGTTGGTTGGGAGGTTGGGGGACGCAGATCATGAATCCCTGTTCGGTTATCCCGCACGGTTTTTCATCGTACAGTTTGCAGAAGCTCTCGGATGTCAACGAACACTTTCCCGACCAATCGCACTGGTTGGTGCATGTCGTCTGCTGGCAGTCGGTGCACGGAGCTGTTGCGTACTGAATGGTACCGGGCGCACAGACGCCTTCACCACCACAACTACCAAAGCTTCCCCAACTGCATGAGCCGTTGCAGGTCCTGGATTGGGAACCGCAGTTTCCGCAGCCTTGACTCTCTTGGTTGCCTGCTGCGCATTCGCCTTGCCCACCACAGCTGTCCCAACCACAGCTGCTGTTGCATGTGGTTGTTCCGCAGTTTCCGCAGCTTTTTGTGCTGCCTGGGCTGCATTGTTTTTCTCCGGTGCAACTGCTCCAACCGCAGCTGCTGTTGCATGTGGTTGTTCCGCAGTTTCCGCAGCTTTTTGTGCTACCTGGGCTGCATTGTTTTTCTCCGGTGCAGCTGTTCCAACCGCAGCTGTTGTTGCACGTGGTCGTCCCGCAGTTTCCGCAGCTTTTTGTGCTGCCTGGGCTGCATTGTTTTTCTCCGCCGCAACTTCCCCAGCTTCCCCAACTGCATGAGCCGGTACAGGTTCTGGACTGGGAGCCGCAGTTCCCACAACTTTGACTCTGTTGATTGCCTGCGACGCATTCCCCTTGGCTGCCACAAATCCCCCAGCTTCCCCACTGACATTGCTCTGTACACGTTCTGGTCTTGGAGCCGCAGTTCCCGCAAGCGGTCTGGTCGGTTTGTCCCGTGTTGCACACGCCTTCGTCTTGGCAACTCCCAAAACCTCCCCACTGACAATTGCTTCCGCAGGTTCGGGTCTTTGTGCCGCAGAGGCCACAGCTTTGTGTGTCGTTCTGCCCGAGGGCACACGGGCCTTGGTTTTCGCAACCACCCCATTGGTTGTCGGCGCCACAGGTTTGTGTACCGCATTGGCTACAACCAATGGTATCGCCGGTGGCACACACGCCTTCGCCACTGCACGCTCCCCATTGACAAGAGCTGGAACAGGTTTGTGTGCCGCCGTTGCCGCAGGATTGGACGGCTTCTGGTGTGCAGTTTCCTTGCGCTTCACAACTCTGCCAGCTTCCCCACAGGCAGTTGGCGGTACAAGTCTGAGTTTGGGTTCCGCACAGCCCACAGTCCTGACTCTTTAACGTGTTTGGACTGCAGAGGCCTTGATCTTGGCAGTCCTGCCAAGCTTCCCACTGGCATTGGTCGGAACAGGTTCGCGATTGCGTGCCGCAGAAACCACAGCTCTGATTCTGGATCTGGCCCTGTGCGCAGAGTCCTTCTTGGGAGCAGGCCCCCCACTCGTTGTTGTTGTCGCAGGTTTGGATCCCGCAGTTGCCACAAGCCTGAGTATTCCCGGCACTGCAGGGGCCTTGGCCTTCGCAGTCTCCCCAGGTGCAGGAGGCCAAGCAGACTTGACTGCCTCCGTTACCGCATGCCTGGGTGGCACCGACAGTGCACACGCCTTCGTTGGCGCAAGCACTCCACGCGCTGTCTGTACAGGCTCGGTTACCGCAATTTCCACAAGGTTCTGTTTGGCCGTTCTCACACTCCCCTTGGCTTACACAGTTCCCCCAGGAACAGTCACTTGTGCAGGTTTGTGTGCCGCCTTGGTCGCAGGGTTGGATTGTGCCTACTTCACATTGTTTGAGCTCGTTATTGGCACAGGATTCGTTGCAGTCTGGGATGGGATCGAATTGACAGCCCGTGTTCGGGTTACAACTGTCGTCTGTGCAGAACTTGTCGTCCGTGCAATTGAGCGGCGTTCCTTCACACCCCCCCTCCTCACAAACGTCCGCAGTGGTGCATTTGTTGCCATCCGTGCAGGGGGTGCCCGACACGGAGAACTCCACACACTCTCCTGTGGCGGCGTCACAGGTGGTCTGCGTACAAGGTGTAGCGGGTTGGGTACAACTCACAATCGATGCTGTATCCACATGGCACGCGCCTTCCACGCAGATCAGGACACCATTGCAGACATTTCCGTCGTCAAACACAGCGCAGTCGGAGTTGGCATTGCATGCACACTCGCCAGTCACATCCCCTTCACAGATGCCCTCATCGCACGCATCGGAGATGGTGCAGGTGGATGCGTCGTTGCAGGGTTGCCCGTCCAGTGCGATGGCTTTGCATCCCGTGGTTTGGTGACAAACGGAGGAGGTACAGGAGTTTTGGCCTTGGGGGCACTGCAGGGGGGTTCCTGTGCATTGTCCGTTGAGGCATCGGTCTTCCATTGTGCACAAGTTCCCATCCGCACAAGGCCAACCGTTGGGACGTGGGTCTTCCTGGCATTCGCCCGTGTCTGGGACACAAAATGCGCTTATGCATGGATTGCTCGTTGTGCAAAGGGTGACGCTCTCAGTATCTCGTTCACAATAGCCCGTGGAGTCGGTACAGGTGTAGCTACCTGTACACTTGTCGCTCTCGTTCAAACCGTCGCAGTCTTGGTTCTTTGTGCACGGCGGACAGATGTAGTCGGTGATCGTGCAGATTCCTTCCTTACACACTCCGGACGGTGCGCAGGGGTTGTGGGGATCGCACGGTGCGGTGTTGGGCGTGTGCTCACATTGTTGATTCTCGTTGCAGCTGTCGTCTGTGCATGGGTTGCCATCGTCACAGGACAAGAAGACTTCGGTTATACACACACCGTCCGTACAGACGCCGATCACACAGTCGTTGGGTACGCCACACGGTGTTCCATACGGCAGCAATTCGGGTTGGCACTGGTCTGTGGTTAGGTCGCACACCCAGCGTTCGCAAGAACCGGGGGTATTGAGGGGACTACAGGCCGCGTCGTCTGTGCAACTTGTGGGCCCAACAGGGATCACATCAGTTACTACATCCATTTCGGCATCCGCTGCCTTCGGCGGTAGATTGAAAATGGTTTTTTCAGCACATCCGGAGAACGCAAATATGCCCAACAAAAGGAGGACTACGAACGGATTCGTTGATATTCGCATAAGGGCAGGGCGCATCGCACTCCTCACAGGCGGGTAGGGCCATGTGACATGAGTTGAGAGGACGAATTATACGTTGTTTCTATGCTTTGACTCAAGCGGCTTCCCTTGTACAGGCATATCGACAACACATGGAAATGGATGGAAACACGGGGCAGTTCAAGAACATTTAGGCAAAAAAAGACCCGACAGTTTTACGCTGTCTAACCAGCGCCCGCCTCGGTGTGAATAGCGGTCTGTCGGGTCCGGTGGCTCCATGGTTTCCCAGGCTTCCACCTCTAGCGTAGGCTGTTCGCCTAGAAGGTAACCACCTCACCAAACACCGAAGTCGATAAATTCACTGATCACCTCCCTTTGCGCAGCGTACTTTTGGAAATGCGGACCCTTCGCCCGCTTCGATGTCTACCCGCCGATTGCAGACCATCGAACCAGCCTTTCAATGGGGTCTGGTTAGGACCCGGGCTGGACATAAACTAAGGGTACAGTGGCTCCATGGCTGGAGCAAGAAAGTGTCCACAAGTTTTGCCGGTTCAAGGTCCGCCGCGATATTGTGGTGGTGCAATCCCCAAGAACCGTGATACCTCTGAATGCGTGAAACGCTTTGTACTCATGGGCTTTTGTCTGGGGATCGTCGGGTTTGTGGTCGGACCGACCGAGGTTCGTGCGGATGACCGCTTTCAGAAGCTGGAGAAGGGCGAAGTGCTTATCAGTCGGCACAAATCCAAGCAGGGCTATGACAAGGTCAAAGCGCTGGCCATCATCAACGCGCCGCCGGCCAAGGTGTGGCCTACTTTCGACAAGTGTGGAAATTACAAGAACACGATGCTTCGCGTGGCGTCCTCCAAAGAGTTGTCTCGGAAGGGCGGCGTGGTCCGCTGTGAGATTGTGATTGCGATGCCCTTTCCCATCAAGAATCTACGAACAGTCACCGACGCCGTTCACACGGCCAAACCCGGCAAGCTCTACAAGCGGAAGTGGACCTTGGTCGAGGGCGACTTCAAGGTCAATCGAGGAAGTTGGACACTCAGACCCTACAGGAATGGGACACAGACTTTGATAACCTATCTTGTGGTGGCGGAGCCTAATATTCCGGTTCCTCAGTTCATTCGCCGTGCGGCGCAAAAGAAAACCTTGCCCGAACTGATTGAACACATACGAAAGCGTGTCGCACGCGGCCGGTAAGCGGAGCACAAATCCATATGACTGCGTTGTTGTCCCTGATCGGGATCGGATTCGTGGGGACCATCTTGTGGTTCATCAACACGGAAGCCACCTCAGTCGTGTATCGGGTACAGTTCGGTTGGCACCCCGTGTGGATCGGAGTTGTCCTCTCGTTGAGCCAAAATGTCATGTATCTCTTCCTGTATTTTGGGGGCGACAGAATCGTTCGCCGCTGGACATGGTTGGGGCGGAAGGTGGAGCATGTGCGAACTCGGTATGGCCAACTTTTGGACCGAGCGTATCTGCCGACTACGTTCGTGGCGGCGATTTTCGGGATCCCCCCAGTCTTGGCCCTGGTGACCTTGGCGTCCAGCATGGGGATTCGTTTGCGACAACTCTTGCCCATCACTCTGTGTGGCCGCTTCGTGCGATTTTTCACCTTGGCGATCATTGGCGAGACCATTTTTGCATGGTGGGCGAGCCTCTAGGCGGTGCCACCCCAGTAGCCAGATTCGGATGCGCCTGGTAGTCTCGGGCCGGTGACTCATCGAACTCCCATATTTTGCCTGCTTAGTATCGCTACGCTTTGCGTTTCTGGTGTTGTCGTGGCGGACGATGAACAAACGTCGAATCCGCCAGAGTGGTTGGCGTTGGACGCCGAGTACCGAGTGGAAACCCATCTAATCAATCCCTTGGATCTCAATGGGACGAGCGCCACCAAGACGTTCTGGACCGAGCAACGTGGTCGCTTTTTCGTGGGTGTCCGGGACCCGGAAGTAGGCGGTGTATACCTGCGTGCCGACATACTCGACGGCGTCCTCTTTGGGGACAATGGGGTCTATGGGGGCAATCCCAGCCCCAACTCGGGATTGGCCGTCGCCACTAAGAATCCCAACAACACCGCATGGCGGACCGGCTTGTTGCCCGGGGCGGATCCATTGGATACGGAGAGTTATGTGCCCATTCTTCGAGAGGTGGATCCCATTCGGATCACCCATCTCTTCGGCGAGGTGAAGTTGCCCATCGGCCTCATGCGCATCGGGCGCATGCCCTTGAGCGAAGGTGCTGGGATCGCGGCGCATGATGGAGGCCGTCGCAATCGTTGGGGTATAAGTCGATACAATGACATCGCCGATCGGGTGCTCTTCGCAACCAAGTTAATGAAATGGTGAACGCGATCCGTCACGGTGCGTCGCACAAGGCGGACACATCCCAAAAGAACGGTGTTATTTTGGCGGGGACGTACGATTGGAATGTGCAAGACGATGTTGGCTCGTTGGCTGATGACGCGTACCAAACCAACATTCTGCTCTCGTGGCGCCGCGAGAAGGCGGACTGGTTGGGTTTGGATTGGCGGGATTTTCAACTGACCGCCGTGGCCGTGCACAAAGGCGCGGACACCTTCGATACGGACATCTGGGCCTTTCCGGTGCGTTTTACGTCTCATATTGGACCGCTCTACTTGAATCTCCAGCTGTCGATCATTCGGGGGGAAACCCGTGAGGTGTCCGAGGGGCTGGCGAAGCTGACGGGGAAAACCCCCAAGGTGCAAGCGATCGAACATATGGGTGCTCACGCCATGGCGGAATATACGTTGGGCCCGGTGGCCCTGGCGATGGAGTACGACTATGCGTCCGGCGATGCCGATCCACGCTCCAACACCCCATTGACCCAGTTTTCGTTTGCCCGCGACTTCAACGTGGGGCTTCTGCTCTTTGAACACGTGCTTTCGTTTCAGTCCGCACGTTCTGCTGCCGTGGGCATTGAGAATCTTTCTCAGCTCAATGCCACATCATTTCCCCTGACCGAGGTGGACAGCCAGAGCCGATTCGTCAACGCTCACGCCATCTTTCCGCAGCTCAAGGTGAACATCGTGAACAACGACAAACACCAGCTGCATACGCGATTGGGTGTGTTGATGGCGTGGACGGCTGCGGAGGGCGTGGTGGATCCGGTGGGGACGCTGCTTCAGGAAGACGGCAACGAGATCAGCGACGATGCGGTGAACTTCCACGGTGGAAAGCCGGGAAACTTTTACGGTACTGAAGTCGATGTTCAGATCGGGTGGACCTACCGAAACGTCTTCACCTGGACCTTGGAAGGGGCCATGCTCTTTCCCGGCGACGCGCTTCAGGACGAAAACGGCGACGCGGTCACTTCATACCTTGTGACCAATCGATTCTTGTTTGCGTTTTAGCCGCCAACGTTCGGGACAGGTGGCCATCGCCCATGATTCATCATTGACCCTTGGCCGTGTGGACCTGACTCAGCAACCCAGGGATGCTCCCTTCGAGCCGGCGGATTCCTTCTGCCGTCACTGCTGTGCCGGAAAGGTCCAGTGTTTTTATTCCTGAGAGGTGTCCGAGGTGGCTCAGTCCGGCGTCGGTAATTTTAGTGCGGGTCAGGGTCAGTTCTTTCAACGCCCTCAGGCCACTCAGGTGCGAGAGCCCGGCGTCGGTGACATTGGTGTACGACAGGGCCAAACTTTCTAGCTCAGTCATGTTCTTGAGGTGGACCAATCCACGGCCGGTTATGATTGTGCCCATAAGCCAGAGTTTGGTCAGTCCAGTCATGTTCTTGAGGTGTACCAACCCGTCGTCCGTAACGCTTGTGTCGGACAATTCTAATTCCTGCATTTCTGTCAGGTCAGCGAGGTGCGCTACTCCATCGTCGGTCACTCGTGTCCTCCACAACGACAGTTTCTCCAGCACCGTCAACGTCGAGAGGTGCGCTAGACCGGCATCCGTGACCTTTGTGCGGGAAAGGGACAATCTTTTCAGTGCGGGGGTGCCCTCAAGATGAACCAGTCCAACGTCCCCAGTATTAGTGTCAGCAAGGTTCAGCGTTCTCATCCCCGTCATCCCTCGGAGATAGGCCAGCCGACTGCCGGTCACCACGGTCCCGGAGAAGTCCAGCGATTTCATGTGTGTCATGTTCTTGAGGTACACGAGGCCAGCATCGGTCATGAGGGTGCGAGAGAGGTTGAGCGTGCTCATCTCCGTCAGGTTTTTCAGGTGCTCGAGGCCGGCATCAGTCACTACGGTGCGAGAGAGGCTGAGCGTACTCATCTCGTTTAGGTTTTTCAGGTGCATGAGACCGTCGTCGGTCACTCTTGTGTCCGAAAGGTCCAACTCTCTTATGCCAGAGAGGTGATTGAGGTGTGTCAACCCGGCATCGGTTGTGAGTTTGGGTAGGGAAAGCCCACAAAGGGGGGCAGCCATCGCTTGCAGGCACGGACCGATCGTACCGTCATCAAACGTCTCTTTACTCAGCGCAATGGCCAAACGCGAGATACGTTGGGTTAATGCTTTTTGAATGTTCGGATCACAGAGCTGCGCCTGGGTGAGGACCACCTTCCGTTCGTCGCCTTCCAAGAGCGCGAGCGTTTCCAACGCCTTGGTGAGGGGCATGCCGGCGATTGCGGTGGCTTCGAGGTCTGCTTGGGTGCAACTTTCGTCGGCGGGATTGGATGTGCTGAATGTGGAGGCGCTCGCCTTTTGAGTCGGCGCAATCGCCATGCCGTCTTTCTTTTGCTGGGTGCAGCAGACGCAGAAGAACACCAGTCCGATCACCAATACTGCTGTGATTGTCCGCCGCATCCCAAAGTCTCCGTAGACACACAGCATAGCCCCGCGCCTTGTCGGCTTCAAGGGTTGAATCTACGCGATGAGATGAGGGTAAATCACAAAGGAGGATTTGTGTCTGAAAGGTGTTAGCAGGGGAGCCCGACGTCGTCAGGGCTGCTTGCGGATTCCTCACGCGAGTGTCGGTTCGCGTGAGGGGAGCGGTACGCCGAGGCTCCCCTACCAACGGAAGACGACACGCCCACGGGGGGCGTGATTTCGTCTAATAGGCTTCGTCGTCGGGGCGGTTTGCATCGTGATGATGGGATGCATCCCCACCGTCTCGGTGCTCCCGATCCCCACGTCGTTGGTGATGTCGACCGCGCTTGTGTTTGCCACGACGGTCCTTCATCAGCTGCTCAAACATTTGACGTTGCTCGGGCGTGAGCAGCGAATGCATGGCCAATCGACCGTCAATGCGTACGGCGCGGATCTGGCTCCGGATTGGGTCCATCTCCGCGTGCTTTGCCAAGATGGCGTCCCGGTTGGGAGCGTCCTCTTGCCAGAGCCGTCGCAGCTCTTGTCGTTTGGCGCGCAGCTGTTTTTTTAGCGGCTGAATCACCTGTTTCTGTTGTTGACGAGTATTTTGAAATTGACGCTTCTGCTCCGCATCGAGTCCGAGACGTTGGGCAAGTCGTTCCATCTTGCCTTGGCCCCGTTGTTGACCGCGCTCTTGAGCGAACACGGCCGAGGATAGGAAAAGGCTGCACAGTGCCGAAATAAAGAAGACAGAGCGTCTAGTTCTCATCCTGGTTTCCTTTTTGGTTATAGGTTAAATAAACGGCTTGGCCCACGAACGCCGGAGGAGTAAGGACGTTTGCGGGCATTCCAAATAGAACAACCGCACGGTTCCAGCATCTATTCCAGTGGCCCCGAAAAAGTATGGTTGGAAGGGCGTTCGTTACTTACAACCGCAACCGCATCCGGTCTTCTCTTCCGCTGGGCTGTGGTCGTGCCCATGTTCGCCACCAAAGCTCCAGTGCAGGGACAGATTGGTCCGCCACAGATGCCGGGTTTCGTCGGTGACCGGCAGGCTCATGTTGGCTCGAATTTGCCAGGTTTTGCTGAGCTCGACGCCCAGGTTCAGCTGCAGATTGATGGGCCCCATATCCTTGGGTTCTTTGATGCCATAGATGACCTCGACACCCGTGCCCACGTAGCCAAATTGCGTATTGACGGTCAGCCCGAGCACCCCGCTCAACTCATGGGCACCGTGGGGGGCTAAAAGCGATCCGCCAATGTCGTCGTTGTGGGGACCGGAATGGTCGTGGCTGTGTTCACTCCCCTGAATGGACCCCGCGTACTGCACTATCCCGGCCAGGAACACGTCGGAGTGGAGATGAACGTTGAAGGCGGTGTGTCCCGCCACGGCCGCGTGGCCCGATCCCAATCCATCATCGGCGTTGCCCGTTGGGGCGATGGCGTTGACGCCCACCGTCCATTGAAACGCGCCGTTGCCCACGTCGAGCACTCGGCCTCGAATGCCCACGTCCATGTCGCCCAGACCAAAGGCGCTGTCTCGGCCATTCACCTGGATGCGCGCCACGGGCAATCGTGCCGAGAGGGCCAGCCAACCCAGGGGGGCGTATTCGCCGCTGACGGTGATGCTTTACCAGGAACCCTGGTGTTGACCCACGGCAAAATCCGCCTGGTCCCAACCGATGGTGAGATGGCTGTGGAACGCCGTCAACTCCGCCGTCTCATGATGGGGGAGATTGCAGGCGTCTGCGGGATTGCTAGACAGCAGAAGGGCCAATGGAAGGAGCCAAAGTCTCATGCCGCGGACTGTAGTGCTTACGGAGCAAAACGCAACCCGTATTTTCCGTCCCGTTACGCTGTGGAACATTCGCCGATGATTGGACGTGCGGAACGGACGTGCGAGAGCCGGTCTACGGCGTCACAGCGCTATTGGGCTACACAGACTCCGGCTGCCAGGCACACCGAGTTTTGGTTGGCGCAGTCGTTTCCAGCGCTGGTGCAGTCGGCCAGACACGCGCCGCTGTAACAGATCCCCGAGATGGTGTTGTTTCCCCAGGTGTAGCTGCAGGCATCCAAGTCGGCTAAAGCGGCGCAGGCGAAGCCACTGGGCATGACGCATTGATAGGTTCCGTCGCCTTGGTTCACTTCATGGGTTCCAGTTGGGCAGGTGTCATCGATCGTAAACTGGTTCGATGGCAAGCAAACATACGCTGTACCCGCATCGCCGATCACGCTGGTCGCCTGGCAGACCGAGTTTCCATTCACACAGTCGTTTCCAGCTTGGCTGCAGGTGGCCACACATGCGCCGGAGTAACAGATCCCCGAGATGGTGTTGTTTCCCCAGGTGTAGCTGCAGGCATCCAAGTCCAATAACGCGGTGCAGGCGATGCCACTGGGCATGACGCATTGATAGGTTCCGTCGCCTTGGTCCACCTCGTCGGTGCCCGTCGGACAAGTGTCGTCCGAGGTATATGTGTTCGATGGAAGACACACGTAACCGGTGGTGGGAGCGCCGATCACGCCGGTCGCCTGGCAGACCGAGTTTCCATTGGTGCAGTTGTTTCCAGAAATGGTGCATTCTGCCGTACACGCGCCGGAGTAACAGATCCCCGAGATGGTGTTGTTTCCCCAGGTGTAGCTGCACGCGTCCAAGTCCAATAACGCGGCGCAGGCGATGCCACTGGGCGCGACGCATTGATAGGTTCCGTCGCCTTGGTTCACTTCATGGGTTACAGATGGGCAGGTGTTATCCGCCGTAAACTGGTTCGATGGCAAGCAAACATACGCTGTACCCCCAGCGCCGATCATGCCGGTCGCCTGGCAGACCGAGTTTCCATTGGTGCAGTTGTTTCCAGAAATGGTGCATTCTGCCGTACACTCGCCGGAGTAACAGATCCCCGAGATGGTGTTGTTTCCCCAGGTGTAGCTGCACGCGTCCAAGTCCAATAACGCGGCGCAGGCGATGCCACTGGGC
>Ga0114996_10001339_pt1 | contig 33223 bp, 23 predicted proteins | sample ArcticOcean_MG_C_4_FD_87039 | JGI IMG/M metagenome (GOLD analysis project Ga0114996, IMG submission 87039) | Marine microbial communities from western Arctic Ocean - ArcticOcean_MG_CB4_134 | ecosystem: Environmental > Aquatic > Marine > Oceanic | place: Arctic Ocean: Canada Basin | collected... | reverse complement strand
CCGGGTGGCATGGTTGGGAACCATGCATCATAACCACTAGATCACGTGCGCGTTCAGAAGCGCCGCTTCCGGTACTGGCGCGTGCAGTCGATGCCGGGAAACTGGTCTTCAGACTCTCGGTAGACGGTCTTGAGATTCTTGACGTATTTGTCCTCGGACACCAGCATGACGTAATCGTCGACTCCAGGGTGTTCCTCGGCATCGAGCCAGCTGAGGATGAGCTGCATGGTGAGCCGCGCGCCTTCGCGGTGAGGATAGGCGAAGATGCCCATAGAAATCGGTGGCGCGACCATTGTCTCGACGCCGCCGAGCGCCTTGACCTGCTCGAACAATGAGTTGTAGGCTTCCGCGAGGAGTTCTCGGCGCCCCTCGTCCTGGCTCGGGCGTCGGCAGTCGGGACCGACCACATGGATCAGATGCTCGCAGGGCAGATTGAAGCCGGGCGTGGTGACGGCTGTGCCGGCGGGGCAGGGTTGCAGGTTCTGGGCGCGCTCGATTTTCCCGATTTCGATGCAGGCCTGGCGCAGTTCATCGCCGGCGGCATCGTGCATCTTCGAATCGAGTCCCTCACGGCCACCCAGACGGCTGTTTGCGGGGGTCACGCTGACCTGTGCCTCGTATCGTGTGAGATCGCCCGCGATGACCCGGAGTTTCCCGTGACGACAGTCCCGAGCGATGATGACTTCAGACATACTTTCGGCGAGAGGGGTCAGCGGGTTTTATGCTAATCGTCGGATACCTCCGGTTTCTCAGTGTCGACACCTATGGTGTCGGTGACATTGATGCGACATGGTGAATAAGTCGCGTGGGGGGGTAGGGTCCGTGCGCTCTCGTCTGGCCCTCGTTCTCGTCCTCCTTCTCTCGCTGCAGAGTTGGACTTCGCTCCCACTTGAGCAGGCGAAGGTCGAGCGTGTCGATGCCTGGCAGGAGGACCCGTTTCGCGATGTGGCCGTGCCTGAACCCTTCAGCCACATGACGCTGGCCGATTATGGCGATGTGGCCGTGGTGATCAACAATCAGAGTTCGGCGAGTCGCACAATCGGCTTCGCCTTCGCAGCCTCTCGGAACATCTCACCCGAACGGGTATTTATCCTCACCAATGAGAGCACGCCGACGGCTGAGACAATCACGGCGGAGCAATTCGATACCTGGTTCGCATCGCCCATTCTGCAGATGATCTCGGAACGCAACCTGACTGAACTGAACGTTCTGGTCACGACCAAGGGCATCCCTCTGCGTGTCAATGGCGGCACCAATGCGAGGGCTGCCTTCGATTCTGAACTGGCGCTGATCGGTGGGCCCTATTCGGCCAGCATCCACGCCGATTGGTATGCGACCTCGAATTACGGCCCCGCGGCGGGCAATGAAATGAAGGCCTTCGATCGCAGCGAGCAGGGCTACTATCTGGTCACGCGCCTGACCGGCTACGATGTCGAGACGGCGCTCGACCTGCTCGACAAGACGAATGCTTCACTCGGCCAGCACGGGCTGACCGTGCTCGACCTTGCGACCAATCGCAACGGGTCGGGATACAAGTGGTGGAACGATCTGCTCTACACCACGAATACGACGCTGAACGGCACGCTGGGCATGCCGGTCCACTTCAACCAGAACTCGACCTTCATCACAGACATGGAGAATGTCTCGATGTATGCCTCCTGGGGCAGCAACGATGGCGCTTGGAATGCCAACTTCCTGCCCAACGTGGGCTTCGACACCGCGGATGCCGCCTGGTCCACCGGAGCGCGTTATTGGGATGGCACCGCGCCGCCGTTGTCGGCGGGTGAACAGTGGTGGTGGACGCGCGAGACCGCCTACACGCGCGATGGCGATGGTGCGATGGAGGGCCGCTTCGATGGCGCGCCCTGCAGCGCTTCGGATGCGTCATCGACAGCAGGCCTGCTCGCTGAGTATTTCGACAATGCCGGCCTCACCTACAATTCGAGTCTGATGCCCAATCTCACGGGGCGCAGTCCTGACGTGAGCCGGGGTGAGCCGAACATCGATTGGGCCGCCACAAGCAACGCTTGGGCAGGGCTGGATACGCGCTTCAAGGATTACTGGAGTGTTCGTCACACAGGAATCCTCAATATTCCGAGCACGGACAACTGGACCTTCTACCTCTACAGCGACGATGGCACCAAGCTGTGGATCGATGGGCTCGAGGTCGTGAACAACGAAGGCGTGCACGGCATGGCCGAGGTGAGTGGAATCGTGAATCTCAGCGCGGGAGAGCACACATTGCGAACCGAGTTCTACGAGCATGGTGGGGCGGCTGGGTTCCATCTGAAGTGGGAGTCCTCCAGCCAAGCCAAGCAGGTGATTCCTGCGAGCGCCTTCACCCGCGGGTCGAGTGTGCCTGTGCGCGAGGCAGATCTGATCCACCATTGGGCATTCGATGAGAGCAGCGGAGATGTCGCTGCCGATTCGGTCGGTTCTGCGGACCTCTCTTTCACCGGCACCAATGGTACTCAGTGGCGCAATTGCGTGCTCGGAAACTGCGCCTTCTTCGATGGTGTGGATGACTTCGCCAAGGTCGATGTGAATGATTCGGTCGGTGATTTCACAGTCAGTCTATGGGTCCAGGCGAACCACAGCGGGCAGCCGCAATTCTCCTCGGTGATTGCGGTCAACGATGTGGCTGGCGATGATGCCTCCTTCCAGATCATGACCAGCGGAGCCACGCCAGGACAATGGCAGGTCTATCACAACTCGAGTTATGACTTCGGTGAGGTCGACCCGAGTATCTGGCAGCATCTGATGGTCTCGTTCACCAATGATACCGTGAGTCAGTATCTCGACGGCGAGCTGGTGCGCACGACCAATGTGAGCAATGGCTCGATCAACAGCATCGAGCTGTACAAGTTCGGCGTCAATCGCGCGGGCAGCACCTACTACACGGGCGTGATCGATGAGGTGCAGATCTGGAATGAGGCGCTCAGTCCTGAAGATATCATCGAGGTCAATCGCGAGATCGTCTGGACCTGTGTCCCGTTCAACACGACCGGTCAGACCGAGGGTTTCATCGAGCAGGTATGGGACATCAGCGAGGGCATGGAGGGCCATGCCTGGATTCTGTATGGCTATGCCTCCAGTTCGGGCAACCTGTTCGGCGAATGGTGGCTCGAAGTGGATGCCTACGCAGCGAACGGCACCCTGCTCTCGACCAATATATCCTCCAGTCGAGCCCTCGGTTCCGCTTGGGAATCGAGAACGGTCCGCTTCCGACCGCATGAGGATGCGACCCGCTTCGTCGTGCGTCAAATTGTGGAACTGCAAGAGGGCACTCTAAACGGTTCGGTATACTTCGACACGCTGAACCTGGGCGCAATTCGACCACACTTCTCCTGGCTGGATGGATCCATCGCCGAGACCGCGGTCAGCACCGGTGGGCGCTCCTTCACCTGGGACACGGGCTATGGCCAGAGTCTGGTCGTCGACCTGCTCGAGGATGGTGTATCGGGGGTCAAGGGCTATGTCTACGAGCCCTATCTCTCCGCGATCTCGAATCCGGACCAACTTCTCAGTTGCTATGCTGCGGGCTACACGCTCGCCGAATGCTATGCAGCCTCCAACGTCCTGTTGTCCTGGATGGGCGTGGTCATCGGTGATCCCAAGATGGCCGCTTATGCGGATGTGTTGCACGATGTGAATGTCTCCGAGGTGATCGCGCCCGAGACTCTCACGATGGAGAGGGAGGGCACGCTCGAGGTGTTGCTGGAGAATCTCGCGCCGGGTGTGGCGGTCGGTCATCTCGAGGTTCGTGACCGGCAGAACAGCGTGGTGCTGGCGAATGTTCCGATGTCGATTCCCGGCGGAAATGATGCGGGCAGTCGATTGATCCAGTCGGTGAAGGTGATGCCGACGCGCAGCGGCTATGTCGAGTTCATGGTGCGCTGGATCCCCGCCGGTGGGAGCAGCCCCGAACGGGTGCTGGATAACAATATCGCGACGTTGAACATTCAGGTCAATCAGGGCCCGTCGATCACCGGTTCGATCTGTTCGACCCTGCAGGCGGCGCGTGGAGGCGTCGTCACCTGCGAGGTGCAGGTCGCCGATGATTTCGGTGTGACATCGGCGACCCTGTCGTGGCGAATCAACGGCTCCGCGAACCAGAATTGGACCTCGGTCAGCGCAGGGAGTGCCTCACAAGGTGCGCGCTGGGTCGCAAGTATCACGATTCCTCCCAATGCACCGCTCACCTTCGCCGACCTCTCCTGGCGAATCTTCGATGCTCAGAACATCTCTGATGACTTGGAATGGCCACAGGCTTTCTCCATCATCGATGCGCCCGCGACCTGGGTCGGTCCGCACGTGTATGGGGTGGATATCTCCCCATGGCTCGGCACCGACCCCACACCACTGAGCGTGAGTGGCTGGGAGCGAGGAGTCTGGTATCCGATCCGCGCCTGTGTGATCGATCTCGACCACGGCAATGGAACCGAGTTGCCGACGATTCTCGTGAATGATGTCGAGTTGCCCGAGCCTACCTACTTGAGCGCGAGCGGCAGCCAAACCTGTTACCAGACGCGCTGGGATACACCACCTGCGGGGAGCGCTCTGGTGAGCGTTCAGATGACACTGATCGCCGACGGCATCGAATGGGCGAACCGAACGCTCATCCCAATCGACATGCCGCCCAGCGCGACCCTCGAACTGGTCGGTCAGCAGCATCTGGACGGCGCCGACGACCGACTCCTGATCCAGATTATCGATGCGGATGACCCGGACATCATCCACGGGGTGACGACGGTCATCGAATGGCCGGGTGCGGGAACCCAGAACCTCACAGCATCCACGGTGTCGGCTCCGCCGAACCTCGAGCAGGGTGATGCCCTGATCACCACGACGATCGAGGGTGGGGAATGGGATGGGCTATCCTGGCAATGGACCCGGCCTGTCCTGCTCACCCCACCGATCCTGTCCGCGCCGGTGATCTGTGCGAATGGTGAGGTGATCGACCATCTGACACGTGGGGTGGTGGGCGAGATCTGGGTCGCCCTGCTGCCCGGCCGCCAGATTACGAGTGCGACACTCCGATTCGAAGACGGTGAGCAGAGTACATCCATCTCGATTCAGAATATCTCTGAGGCTGTGCCTCCGGTGTCCTGCACACCTGGATCTGGTGAGTCCTCTCGATTCTTCTTGTTCCACACTCGTGTGGTGAACTACGAAGTGGGTCCGGTCTCACTGACGGTCTTGATGATCGATATCGATGGCCTCTCAGGTTCGACCCAGCCCCTCACCGTGGAACTTCGAGGTGCGGCGCCTACCCTCGACCTGTCCGCGATGCCGATTGATATGGTCTCGGGGAATGAGACCACGCTGATTGTCGGCATCCTCGACGCGGACGGAAATGATGGCACGGAATGCTCGATTTTGATTGAGGATTCGAACCGCCTCATGTTGTTCTCGGAGGTCTGGTATCCGGATGCTGAGGGCGTATGGGCACGCGTGTGGACACCGCCGGGATTGGACGAGGCGAATCACACGCTCTCATTCGTTTGCTTGGACCAGACTGGATTGAGCGCGTTTGTGTCGGTGCCTCTGCACGCGCGTGAGGTGGCGCCGCTTGAAGCGCCCGCGGACAACAGTAGCAAGCAGAGCGAAGAGAGCAGCATCTCACCCTTGCTCCTGATTCCAATCATCCTCATTGCAATCACGGCCCTGATGATGATGCGCAAGGAAGAGGATGAGATTGAGGATGAAGAGGAACTTCCCGATGCGTCCTGGTCGAAGAGCGCAGGAGAGATCACCGACGAGATTCTGTTCGAGATGGCCGGGCTTGAGAAGGAATGGACGGACGAGGAGTTGCTGGCTGCAGGATGGAGCCAGGAGCAGATTGACGAGCACCGCAGCGAACAGGCCCAAACGAACCTTTGAAGAGGCGAATCCCGTCGCCGATAATGGTTCGTATGGCAGTTGGTTATATTCTCATCAATGTCAGTCCCGGAACGGAGTTCGACGTCTACACCGCGACCCAGGATATCGATGCGGTCGCCGATGCGACCCTGCTGTTCGGCGATTATGACCTAATCCTCAAGTTGGAGGCAGAGAGCCTGTCGGGAATCGCTGCTGCAGTGGTCGAGAACATCCGCCAGATTCCCGGTGTGATCAATACCAAGACCCTGGCCGGCGCTGAACTCTGAGTGCGCTATCCGAGCCTGTTCGATGGACTGAGATGGCATCCCATCCTCGGGGTGCGCTCGGACCTGATTCGGCACCGATTGGAGGGGATTTTGAACCCGATTCGACCCATCCAAGCCCGGATTCACACCATGCCCGCAAGTTTTGAAAAACCCCCAAATGGGGCGCAGTAGTGCGTTTAGACGGGGTAAGCCTTAAGGTGCCTTGGAAAGGCGTCCTCATCAGAGGTGAAACTCAATGGGAGAAAAGAAGTATTTCGTTCTGATGAAGGGCGGAAAGGACACAAGCCAGGTCTTCGCGAGCCGCCAGCCCCGTGGCGCGGCTCTGAAGGCAGCCACTCGTGGCGCAACCGAAATCAACCTGAGAGAGCGTGGCACCAAGCGTGTACACGTGTTCAAGGGTTGGACTGAGATGGTGACGCCGCCGGCGTCCGCGCCCGCGTGGCTGAAGAAGGCAGGCCAGATCAAGAAGGCCAACGTCAAGAAGCTGCGCGTCGACCATCTCTGAGACGGAAGAACGCATCTGAATTGATCAGACCATGATGACACACAGGTCCGATCGAGGCGCTTCGGCGCCTCGGTCGGGCCTTTTTTTTTATAAATTAATCTTCAAACAGTGAATCACTTTCGAAGACCGAGTTTCTTGGCCAGAATCGCCAGCGGATCATAGTACTCCGTGACGATGCGCTCCTTCAACGGAATGATCGCATTGTCGGTGATGTTGATGCCCGCGGGACAGACCTCGGTGCAGCAACGTGTGATGTTGCAATAGCCGATGCCGAAGTCATCCTTGATCATCTCAAGTCGATCATCCTCATCCATCGGATGCATCTCCAGATTGGCCATTCGTACGAAGAACCGAGGCCCGGCGAATTCGTCGAACATCTGGTGCTCGCGCAGCACGTGGCAGGTGTTCATGCAGAGCATGCATTCGATGCAGGAACGGAATTCCTGAACGCGATCCGCCTCGTTCTGATCGAACTTCCAATCCATCTCATCGGGACCCTTGAGGGGTGGGATCTTCTTGTTGAGCTCATAGGTCCAGGAAAGATCGGAGACGAGATCCTTGGTCAGCGGGAAAGCCTGCATCGGCTTGATGACGACCGGTTCGCCCACAGGGGTCTCCTCCATGATGTCCTCCATGCGCGTCATGCACATCAGACGTGACTTTCCATTGACCTCCGCTGAGCACGAGCCGCACTTGCCTGCCTTGCAATTCCAGCGACACGCGAGGTCAGGTGCGTGTTCGGCCTGGATGCGATGCACGACGTCGAGCACGACCATGCCCTCGTCCATCTCGACGGTGTAGTCGACCATCTGGCCCACAGGGGTGCCTTCAGAATCGGGCTCGCCGCGGAACACGCGGAAGGTGACATCTTCAGCCATGTTCACTCCTCCTCCTGATGCAGGTCAGCGGCATCGAGCAACGCTTTCAGGTGGTCTGGAATCGGTGGGTAGGTGATGTGTGAGAGTTTCATCTCGCCATCATCTCCTTGGACGATGACGCTGTTGATTCGGCCCCAGTGGCTGTGGTCAGGCACGGGGAAGTCATCGCGGGTATGGCCGCCACGGCTCTCTTCACGGGCGAGCGCCGCCATGGCGCACATCTTGCTGATGTCGACCATCGCGTCGATCTCCAAGGCCTGATGCCATCCGGGATTGTAGATTCGACTTCCTCCGGGTGCAGTGGCAAGCCCTCTCTGGCGATAGCTTTCCAATTCATCAAGGGCTTGTGAAAGCAGTTCACCGGTTCGGATGATGCCGACCTTCTCCTGCATCATGTCACGCAGGTCCTCGACCACCTTGGCCGGATTCTCCCCACCTTCTCGTGAGAGAGGTGCGAGGGTGGCCTCGACTACCGATTCGATCTCAGCGGCATCGATGTCGAGGAACCCATCCATTTCAGAGGCAGCGGCCGCTGCGGCTGTACCCGCGCGCTTGCCGAAGGTGATTAGGTCGGACAGCGAATTGCCACCCAATCGGTTGGCACCGTGCAATCCGGTCGCGACCTCACCGGCCGCATACAGACCGGGCACGGTGGATTCTTGGGTCTCGGCATCGACCTTGACCCCGCCCATCACGTAATGGGCGGTCGGCCCGACCTCCATCACCTCTTTCGTGATGTCCACAGCAGCCAGTTCCATGAATTGGTGATACATACCGGGCAGCTTGCGCCTGACCTGATCCTCGGGTCGCCAGGAGATGTCCAGATAGGCGCCGCCGTGAATACTGGCACGCCCGGCCTTCTTCTCGGCATTGATCGCCTTGGCGACGACGTCACGGGTCAGCAACTCGGGCGGGCGACGTGCGGTCGGTGTCTCATCGGCGACGATTGAGGACACCCATTCCATCGCTTCGGACTCGGTGTCGGCGAATTCACTGCTGTACATCTCAGGGACGTAGTCGAACATGAATCGCTTCCCCTCGGAATTGGTCAGCAGTCCACCCTCACCGCGCACACCCTCGGTGACGAGGATACCACGAACAGAAGGCGGCCAGATCATGCCGGTCGGGTGGAACTGGACGAACTCCATGTCGCCCATTTCGGCCCCGGCCCAGTAGGCCAGCGCATGGCCCTCGCCGGTGTATTCCCAAGAGCCTGAACAGACGGCCCAGCAGCGGGTGATCCCGCCGGTGGCGAGGATGGTTGTCTTGGCCTTGAACACGTGCAGACCGCCATCGACGCGGTTGTAGGCGAAGCAGCCAGACAGGCGTCCATCGGTGGTGAACAGATGGCGCACAGTGTATTCCATGAACACCTCCATGCCGGTGTGGATGCCGCGTTCCTGCAGCGTGCGAATCATCTCGAGTCCGGTCGCATCGCCGATGTGAGCGAGTCGTGGATAGGTATGGCCACCGAAGTTGCGCTGGTTGGTCAAGCCGTCAGGTGTGCGGTCGAAAATCGCGCCCCACTGCTCCAACTCGCGAATGCGGTCGGGAGATTCCTTGGCATGGATCTCAGCCATGCGCCAATCGTTGAGGTACTTGCCACCCTTCATGGTGTCACGGAAGTGGGTCTGCCAGGAGTCGCGTGCGTCCTTGTTGGCAAGGGCTGCAGCAGCACCGCCTTCAGCCATCACGGTGTGGGCCTTGCCGAGCATCGACTTGCAGATGACCGCCACCGAAGCGCCATCGCGTGTCGCTTCGATCGCGGCGCGCAGTCCAGCGCCACCGGCACCGATGATGACAACGTCGAACTCGTGAGTCTTCACTTCATCACTCATCTCAGATCCCTCCAACGAGAACGATGTCCGTCCACCAGCCCATGGTACAGGCATAGACGTAGAAGTCGGCGAACATCACCCAGAACAGCGAGTACAACGCCCAGCCCTTGTGCTTCTCATTGAGCACCGTGCTGAATGACCAAAGTTTGTACTTCAGCCGGGCCATCGGCGAAGAGGTCCAGTCATTGGAACCGCCTCCGATCAGATGGCGGAAGGCATGACAGCCGAGTGTATAACCACCGAGAAGAATCACATTGAGCGCGAGCACCAGCGTGCCCACCGACATTCCCCAACCACTGCCGAAGCGCAGCGAGAGATAGACATCCCACGACAGGATTGGCAGATAGATCAACGCGGCGTACATGAAGTAGCGATGCAGATTCTGCACGATCAGAATCCCGGTCTCGCCCTGATAGGCATTCCACGGCTTGCCGACCGCACAGGCGGTCGGATTCTGCATGAAGGCGCGGTAGTAGGCCTTGCGATAGTAGTAGCAGGTGGCGCGGAAGCCGGCTGGGAAAATCAGGATGAACATGGCTGGAGACAGCCAGATCAGCGCGTCTGGAACATAGGTTCCGAGCAGATTGCCATCTTGACCGGGCAGGATCAGCGGGCTGAACAACGGACTCAGAACGTGGCTGCCCTGATTCTCGATCGCCATCGTCTGCACGCCAGCGGAGCGACCGAACTCGGCGAAGATCCAGAAGTCGGACTCCATGAAGCCGCGCCAGGTCGCATAGACGACCATGATGCCGAGATAGGCCGCCATCGCGGTCGGCCCCTTCCACCACGCATCCACGCGGTCGGTGGCGCCGAAGCCCTTCTTCATCGGCAGAGGGATGTTGTCGCCCATCACGTCAGCTCCACTGCTCCGACCGCCCCTGCCCACCCCCCATTAACTTGGCTGAAAACCCCGTAGGGGTTCATAGCAGGCGAAGCCCAGCGAGCACCATGTTTGACGATGTGCTGAGCATCTGTCCTGAGTGCGGCCACATGCCGGGCGCCTTCATGCCCGGCATGAAATGTCCCGAGTGCGGCGCACTCCTCCTGTGATAGGGTGATTCATAATCTGCACCATCATGGCGCAGCCATGTTCGACAAACGATTGCTCGCGATTCTGATCGTCACAGCGATGCTGTTGCCCGGCTGTCTCAGTGGCGAGACCGAGAAGGCGACCAACTCGGATGGTGTGTTCGAACCTGAGCCTGAACCCGAGCCCGAACCCCCTGGCCCGGTCTCCGTGCCGAACACGCCGGGCTGTGACAACCTGAATCCGATTCACTGCATGCTGCCCTTCCCCAGCGATGCCTTCCTCATCCAGGATGCCTCGACCGAGACCGGCTGGAGGGTGAATTATGCCGAGAGCACCCTGCCCGAATCCGGTTCGATGGACCTTGTGCAGATTCCCTCGATCAACCGACTTGACGGCATGAGTCCGAGCACTCAAGTCATAACCGCCTTCAGCACCCTTCCCAACCTCACGGGCGTGGCTGACCAGCACACGATTGCCAGTTCACTGGAGGATGGTCACGCGACCATTCTCCTGAACTTGGACACAGGAGCCAGAGTGCCGCATTGGGTCGAGATCGATGCGCGCGCGGATGATGTGACGAAGACGATCGTCTACATCCGCACGATCGGACCTCTCGATCCCAACACCGCCTATGGCATCGGCATGTCGGGCATGGATGTGGAGCCGAGCGCAGCCTTCCGCGCGATTCTCAATGGGGAGGTGACGAATGCGCCCGACATCGAATCCCGTCGAAACGCGATGGACGACCTGCTCGCCGTGCTGATCAGCGAGGGTCATGAGTCCGAGCTGGTCGCGGCGTGGAGGTTCCACACCGCCTCATTGAACAGCACGCTCAGCGGCATCCTGTCGATGCGCACCGATACGCTCGAGCGGCTGGGCGCGGATGGCATCGCCTGCACGGTGACAAGCGTCGAGACGGATTGGCTTGACGATACGGACAATGATTTCCGCCTCATCAAAGGCACCTATACCGTACCGCAATACCTCGAATGGCAGAATCCGCCCAGCCGGATCAGCCGCGATGAGGCGGGCATGCCGGTCTTCGTCGAGAATGCCGAGATCCCGTTCACCGTGATGATTCCTAGCAGCCTCGCCGCGGCGAACCGAAGCGGTCCGTTGACGATCTTCGGGCATGGCTTCCTTGGTCAGGGCGAGTACTACGCGGAGAACATCGTGCACGGCTGGGCCGAGGCCTACGAGGTGCCCTTCATCGCGACAGACATCCTCGGTTGGTCCTATACCGACCTGGACACAATCGCGCTCGGACTGTTCGATCCAGGATACTTTGAGCATCAGGCGAACCGCCTCCAGCAGATGCTGATCAACCATCTCGCCCTCGCGCGCACCTTCAAGGGCGTGTGCAGCGACCTGCCTGAATTCAGCAATAATGGCACGAGTCTGGTCGAGACCTCGGACATCGACTACATGGGCTACTCTCTGGGTGGCATCTACGGTGCGAGCATCACCGCCTTCAGCCCCGACATCGATCGCGGTGTACTCTGGGTGGGTGGCTCAGGCTTCTCGACCTTCATCGAGCGCAGCACGAATTACGCCACGTTCGGCGATGGCTTCGCACTGGATACCGCCTATCCGGACCGCAACGACCGCGCCATCCTGATCTCGCTCTGTCAGCAGATGTGGGATCCGAGCGACCCCGAGGTCTGGCTGCGCTTCACAGAAGGCGGCATGGATGGCCAGATCACGCCCTTCCGCGTCTTGTCCATCATCTCGATCAACGATGCGCAGGTGCCGATGCTGTCAAGCGACCGCGCCGCACGCACCGCAGGAATGACCGTGCTCAACCACTCGATGTACCATCCATATGGACTGGAGACCGGAGACGGGCCGTTTACCGAAGGCAGCGTGGTCGTCTATTGGGATGGTGGATACGAAGCGATGCCCGACACCAATGCGCCGCCACCGATTGCCGATGCTGGAAAGGCGCACAACGAGATTGGGCCGATCCGTCAGGTCAACGAGATGATTGTGGAATTCCTGCTCGATGGCATCATCACAGACACCTGTGATGGCGGTTGCACCTTCGATTTCGAAGAGGACCAGGTCGACTTCTGAGTGACCTCAATCGGTCGTGTAACCAATCGTCGCCTGATTGATTGCAATGGGCTCGCTCGCTTGATTCAGTCGGGACGAAGCGCTCGCGCGGCACCTCGCGCATGGCCTCGATTACAGCCTCCACACGAATGCCTCGCGCCACCAATTGGCGCTGAACCATGTCCTCGCGCGCCTCGCGCATGAGCGCCCCATTCACAGGGCTCGGACTTGAGCCTGACGATGGACCTCAGGCGAGTGCGCTGTAGTCGACATCGGCCTCTTCGATGTCGATCTCGTCGACATCCATCTGGGCCAGTTGGAGTTTGCCGCTGAGTTCGTCATTGACCGCGTGCCAGTAGGAGTAGGCCTCGATGACCCAGATGCCGGACTCGCGGGTACCGTTGCCGGAGCCTTTGACCCCGCCGAAGGGCAGGTGGGCTTCCGCGCCCGTGGTCGAGTTGTTGATGCCCGTCATGCCGGCCTTGATGCCGGTCTTGAAGCGGTAGGCTTCCAATCGGTCATTCGTGTAAATGGCCGACGACAGGCCGTAGGGACTCGCGTTGGCGAGGTGAAGCGCGTGGTTGAAATCGGTCGCCTTGACAATCGTGATGGCCGGGCCGAAGATCTCCTCGTGGAAGCACTCCATGTCCTCGGTGACATCTGCATAGACGTGCGGCCACATGTAGACGCCTTCACTGGCGTCGCCGACGAAGCCCGCGGGCTTGTTGTCGTTGGTGATGCGGCCCTTGCCGAACAGCTTGGTCGCGCCACTGCGCTCGCACATCTCGACATCCTTGAGGAAGTCACCGGAGTACTTCTCGGACAGCATCGGTCCGTAGAGCACGTCCTCATTGCGCATCGAATCGCCGATGATCGTGGATTCCACCTTGGCCATGAGCTTGCTCATGAACTCGTCGTAGATGTCCTCGTGGATGATCAGATTTCCGAGGCTGGTGCAGCGCTGGCCCGCGGTTCCGAATCCGGACCAGTAGGCACCCTCGACCGCATTGTCCATGTTGGCGCTCGGCATGATGACGAGAGGATTCTTGCCACCGAGTTCGAGGCTTGCGCTGACGAGATTGCGTCCGCAGATTTCGCCGATCATCTTGCCGACCGCTGTGCTGCCGGTGAAGGAGATCTTGTTGATCATGCCCTTGTCCACGGCATCGACCAGGTCCTGACCGGCTCCGCTGCCCTTGCCGTGAATCAGATTGATGACGCCATCGGGCAGACCTGATTCGTGCATGATGCGCGCGAGCGCGAAGGAGAGGAGTGGTGCGTCCTGAGGGGACTTCCACACGCAGGTGTTTCCGCACATGATCGCCGGGATCATCTTCCAGAAGGGGACAGCCGCAGGGAAGTTGCAGGCGTTGATGATGCCACAGACTCCGAGCGGGCGTCGGTAGGTGAACAGCTCCTTGTCGGGCAGTTCACTGTTGACGGTCTGGCCGTAGAGTCGACGACCTTCGGACTGGAAGAACAGACAGGTGTCGATCGCTTCCTGGACGCTGCCTGCGCTCTCCTTGAGGGTCTTGCCGATTTCGCGCGTCTCGAGCGCGACAATCGCATCCTTGTGTTCCATCAGCAGGCGGCCCATGTTACCGATGATCTGGCCGCGCGTGGGCGCGGGCGTGGCCGCCCAGCCCTCGAAGGCCGCACGAGCGGCAGCGAGTGCCTCATGGACATCGGATTCAGTGGACAAGGGGAACTCGCCCAGGCAATCATCCAGCCATGCAGGATTGTGCGATTGGAAGGTCTGACCATCGCTGGCGAGTTTGAGTTCGCCGTTGATGATGTTGTATCCCCTCACGCAGGGTGAGCCGTTGGGATTGCTGTTGTCGAGGAACTCAAGACCGGTCGAGAGCACGTGCGCCATGGCCCGTCGTCCCACCGTCTCGCTTTCAATGCTCCCGTTTCGGCGTTGTTGACCACCCGCCCGGACCGGTCTCGGGAGGAGAGGTTGAACTGAAGGGGTTTTAGGGGGATGTGCGAATCCATCTGACTGTCTGGAGGACCAACCATGGCGGACGATGAAGACAAGACGCTCTCCCTTCGCGTGGCGAAGGCCATTCCCAGTGATGTCGGACACGGCCGCGCGCGCGTGCCGTTTGACAATGATCTGAATCTCAAACCCGGTGATGTCATCGAGATCAACGGCGAGCGCAGCACCGCTGCGATTGTGTGGCGCTGCCGGCCGGAGGATGCCAACCTCGGTGTGATTCGCATCGACGGCATCATTCGCAAGAATGCCGGTGTCAGCCTCGGCGACCGTGTGACGATCAAGAAGGTCGAGACCAAGCCCTGCACCCGTCTGGTGCTGAGTCCGGTGATGGCCAAGCAGCAGAAGGTCCGCTTCGGTCCGGGCATCGAAGGATTCGCCCGCCGTGGTCTCAACAAGCGACCGGTGGTGGCTGGAGATCGCATCTTCATCCCCGGCATGACCCTGTTCGCCGAGGCGCTTCCTTTCGCCATCGTCTCCACGGTTCCGAAAGGCATCGTCCAGGTACTGCCCGATTCTGAGATCGTCATCAAGGAGGAGATCATGGATGAGGAGGAGGGTGGCTCAGTCTCCTCGATCATGTACGAGGACATCGGTGGACTCGGCAATCAGTTGCAGAAGGTTCGTGAGATGATCGAACTTCCATTGAAACACCCGATTCTGTTCCGCCGTCTGGGCATCGACCCACCCAAGGGTGTGCTGCTGCACGGACCGCCGGGCACGGGCAAGACGATGATCGCGAAGGCGGTCGCGAGCGAGACCAATGCCCACTTCACCAGCATCAATGGTCCGGAGATCATCTCGAAGTATTACGGGGAATCCGAGAAGCAGTTGCGCGAAATCTTCGAAGAGGCGGGCAACAACGCACCGGCGATCATCTTCATCGACGAACTCGATTCGATCGCGCCCAAGCGTGAGGATGTCTCCGGCGAGGTCGAGCGGCGTGTGGTCGCTCAACTTCTCACCTTGATGGACGGCATGCAGGGTCGCGACAATGTGGTCGTGATCGGTGCGACCAATCGACGCGATGCAATCGATCAGGCATTGCGACGTCCCGGCCGATTCGACCGCGAACTTGAGATTGGTGTCCCCGACAAGAGTGGGCGGCGCGAGATCGTCAACATCCACACGCGTGGGATGCCGATCGCCGATGATTTCGACATGGATTGGATCCTCGATAATTCCTATGGATTCGTCGGTGCAGACATCTCCGCGCTCACCCGTGAGGCGGCGATGAAGGCACTGCGCCGTTACCTGCCCGACATCGACCTCGATCAGGATGAGATCGCGCCTGAGGTTCTGGAGAAGATGGAGGTTCAGATGAACGACTTCCGTCTGGCCATGCGAGATATCGAACCCTCGGCGTTGCGAGAGATCTATGTCGAGATTCCCGAGGTGTCTTGGGAGGATGTCGGTGGTCTCGAAGAGGTCAAGGAACGGCTCAAGGAATCGGTTGAATGGCCGCTCACGATGCCGGAACGATTCGAGCACTTCGGCATCAAGCCACCGCGTGGCATCGTGCTGTTCGGCGCGCCGGGCACCGGCAAGACGTTGCTCGCCAAGGCGATTGCCAACGAAGCCAAGGCGAATTTCATCACCATCAAGGGTCCCGAACTGATCTCGAAGTGGGTCGGCGAGTCCGAGAAAGCGATTCGCGAGATCTTCAAGAAGGCCCAGCAAGCAAGCCCGAGCATCATCTTCTTCGATGAATTCGAAAGCATCGCAGGCATGCGAACCCCGAACAGCGGAGAGGGTTCCGACGTGTCGAATCGCGTCGTCAACCAGATGCTGTCAAGCATGGATGGCATCGAGACGATGGAGGGCGTCATCGTGATCGCAGCGACCAATCGCCCCGAGATGATCGACCCCGCCCTTCTGCGAAGCGGACGATTCAAGCGCGTCATGCACATCCCACCCCCCGACACCGGCAGTCTGCGAAAAATCCTCAAGATTCACACTCGCGACATGCCGCTCGGTAAATTCGACCTCGCGAGTCTGGTCAATGGCATGGACAACTTCACCGGCGCCGATGTTGAATCCGTCTGCCGAGAAGCCGCGCTCATCGCCATGCGAGCCGACCGCAAATCGGTCGCCAAGAAGCACTTCGAGGAAGCGATCGGCCGGGTCCGTCCGACGATCACCCCGGCGATGCTGGAATACTATTCCAAGCTCGAAGGCGAACTGACGAGCGGACTCAAGAGTATTCGCAGCACCTCCGACAGCCTGATGGGCATCGAAAGCGTCTGATTCAGGGGCAGAGGATTGATGGGACTCGGTCGGGCTGAGTCCTTCCATGCCCGCAACCTTCTCGATGGAGTTGTGCGGTCGTCGCGTGGTCGACAGCCGCGGAGATCTGCTCGGCACGATTGCCGATCTCATCCTCGACGAAGCCAGTGGAAACGTGCTCGGACTGCTGCTCGAACTCGATTCTGGCCTGGACCCTTCTCTGCTGCCTTGGCCGACCCACGGCGAGCATCTAGTGGTGCCGACCGATGAGGTTGAACGCATCGATGAGGACATTCATTTGACCCGTTGAATCGCTACGTGGCGGTGATGTGGAGGTCTCCCATCATCACAAAACCGTCTTAAGGCTGTGTTCCGCGTCTCGCGGCTGCACATCCGTAGGGATGTGAGGGGTCCTGTGAATGAACCTACCCAAGGTCGATGTCAAGACGCTCCTGCGCTCTCAAAAAGCGCGCCGGACCGGCTTGATGATCTCGTTCTACTTGGTCCTCTCGTTACTGCTGTACAGCATCGTCGGCACTTACCTGGTGGAGAGCGATCCACATCTGTCCGCTTACGATGAGGATTGGGACGACCTGTCGGCCTTCCGCGGTGATCTGAATGACATGGGCGTCGAGACGCTCAGTTTGGTATCGAGTCCGGTTCTGCTGCAGGAGATTGACAATCCCGAGGACACGGTCTTCATCGTCACGGGCATCGAGCAGGACACGATCTCGCTGCCACGTTTCACCGGTGATATCGACGTCGTTCAATTCAGCGAATCCGAGGGTTATACGACCACTGAGATCGAGGCAATCCAGCAGTATGTCGCTGCGGGTGGCACACTGATCGTCATGGATGACTTCGGGTGGGCCAGTGGCCTCGCCACTGCCTTCGACCTCGAATATTCCGGGCACCGACTGTATGATGCCGAGGCCTGGGCGCGCGAGCTGGATCACAATTACATCTGGATGAATGAGTCCAACCCCTACGATTACACCGGGCGAGACATGTCCGTCTCCCATCCCTGCTTCGCCGATTCGGATGGGGATGGCATCATCGATCGACTCGACTCACTGCCGGACAGTCCGGTCAACTCCCACGAGACCCCGACCCTTGAACAGGCGGGCCTCTGTGCCCACCACCTCCAGGATGATGGGTCGTGGAACATCAGCACCCAATACGACGTGCTGCTGAACTCGCCTTCGGCCTTCGATAAGAATGGGGCTGAGTTGAATACGAAGAATCGCTATGCCCTCGGCCGTTCGACTCAGGATTCCTACCTCGATACCAATGATGACGGCAACCTGACCGTCGGCTTCGAGGGTGGCGGTATCGAGAGCGATGAGCAGGGCCCGTTCACGATGGTCGTCAAGGTGTGCGAGCGTCGGGATTGTGATGAGCAGCCCGGCGACCCGATGGGTCGCGCGATTTTCGTCACCGATGGCTCGATTCTGATCAACGCGATCTACGACCATGAAACGGCTAATTCCGATGGTTATGGCGATTTTGATGGCAAGGTGATTCCTGCCAATGACAATCGGCGGTGGATCCTCGATATCGTCGCCGAATCTCTGTTGATGCATACTGGGGATGACAACGGGACCTCGGCTGCGGGTAAGCAGGTGATCTTCGATGAGAGCCGCCACCAGCAGCCGAACGCGATGGGCGACACCTACAATCTGATCTACTACATCCTGGTCTACTTCACCAACGACTGGATGGCGATGCTGTTCCTCTTCCTCGCCCTATTCGTCGCCTTCGAGGCAGTCATCATCAAGAAGGTCGACCCCGAGCCTTGGCGACACGTGTTCAGCATCATCTACTACGGATTCGGAGACGCCAGACGATACGGCTACTACGGCCGCGCGAACAAGGTCAAGCAGGTCCTGCTGAGTCGCGTGAGGAATCTCAATTCATTGACCCGCGACGAGTTCGATGCCTTACCGGCGCGTGAACTCCAACGCATGATTGGCGACCCGGTGCTGGTCAAATTCGTCTTCGAAGATCGCAAGTACAGCCTCGAGCAACTGGTCGCCGTGGTCAAACGGGTGAAGATGTGGGGACGCAAGTGAGGGGGGGGTGAGAGTGGATGTGGACACGTAAGGCTGCGCTAATGCTGACCTCGGGCATCTCGCTGGTGCTGATCGGCATGATGATCGCCAACTTCCAGTTGATGATCCTCGGCCTGATGTTCATCGCCTTTCTGGCCATCAATTCCTGGGTGTCTGGTCATGGTGAACTCGAGGTCGTGCGCACGCTCTCCGCGGACAATATGTACAAGGGGGACGACCTCTATGTCGAGTTGGCGATCACAAATTCCTCCTTCCGCCGCACTCAGCAGTTGGAGATTTTCGACAATGTACCGCACGAGATGAAGCTTCGCAGTGGCCTGAATTACATGCGGGTGAACCTCGGCCCGGGAGAGACGACGCGCATCCGCTACGTGCTGCGCTGCCCATTGCGCGGCCACTTCTCCTTCGGTCCGGTCTCGATTCGCTTCCGCAACACGTTCAACCTGTACAGTCAGGAGATGTACATCGACCATCGCTCGGGCCTGATCGTCTTCCCGCAGGTCAAGGAGATCGAGGAGGCGATGGTTCGTTCCCGCACGCCGAAGATGTACACCGGCGCGACCACGCTGCGCACACCGGGTCCGGGGACCGAGTTCTTCTCGCTGCGCGAGTATGTCCCGGGTGATCCGTTCAAGATCATCAATTGGAAGGCCTATGCTCGCACGGGCATCATGATGGTCAACGAGAAATGCAGAGATGCTGTCACCGACGTGTTCATCCTGCTGGATTCACGAGACATCTCTCGCATCGGCACCGTGCTGAAGAATCCGCTCGAGATGGGCACCGTCGCCGCAGCGAGTCTCGCTTCCTACTTCATCCAGCAGCGCGATTCAATCGCTTTGGCTGTCTATGATGACAAGTTGTCCTATCTGCCCGCGGATGGCGGTGACAAGCAGTACTTCAAGGTCCTCAGCAGCCTTGCGGGTGTCGCACCCCAGGGTGACATGCCGCTGCAGGCTGTCACCAATGCGCTGGCACCGCGCTTCAGTCGGGGCAGTCCGGTCTTCATCATCAGCAGTCTCGAAGGCGATGGCACGGTGCCGCACGCGGTGCGTGACCTCGCGGGTCGCGGCCACGAGGTCGTCATCCTCTCGCCCTCGAGCATCGATTACGAGCGGCTGGTCAGCCGCATCCCGCGCATGTCGTACGAGGTCATGAAACTCGAACGACAGAACCGCTTGTCAGCGGTCGCGGGCTATGGCGCGAGAGTGATCGACTGGATGCCCGATGTCGAGTTGAGTCAGGCGCTGCTCCAGGTGAAATTGTGAGGAGGTGAATGGATGGCAGAAGAGGTCGAGGCACAGGCGGAAGGGCTGACCACCCTACATCTTCGCACCCTGCGCAAGGAGTGGCGCGTGGTCGGACTCCAGGTCGCGGCGAGCATCGCGCTGATCTGGCTCTTCCTCACGATGACCCGTGTATTCGGCCATTGCCACCCGGTCTACGAGGCCGAGGGGACGTGGTGCCCGGCGCTGGACCACACCCTCACCCTCGATGCGATTGACGGATACTTCGTCGACAGTGGAAGCGGATTCGATGGCTTGCCGTTGCCCGAATGGATGACAGGTCAGGGCAATGATGGCGATGGCCGCTACTTCGTGCCGATCCTGTTGATGATGGGCATTGCCGGGGCTTGGGTCGCGCTCAACTTCCAACCGCCGCAGCGCCGCCGCAAGGTCATGCTCGGTCTGCTCGGCGCGATGATCCTGTTCCTCGCTGGCATGTTCCTGCTGACCTGGAGCTTCGGCATGCTGGCCTCGTTCGATCTCTACCTGCCGTTCGGTCATGCCGACGAATCGATGAATCATGCCAATCATCTCGTGTGGCCTTTATCGGTCTACATCCAGATACTCGTCGTCACGGTGGTGCTCTCACCCGTGTTGTTCGGGTTGATGGGCATCTGGGGCTTGTCCAAACGGATGGTCAATTGGTCGGTCGCCTTCATGCTGGTCTTCCTCGGGCTCTATGCGCTGCTCTCCTACGAGGGTGTCGTGAGCCAGTTGGCGAGCAGTGCGGATCCCTATTCTCCGGGACTCAATCCCCTGCCGACGCAGATCGGCGAGGCGGACACGCTCGGCGGCCTGATTTCGGGTCAGGTCTGGGAGTTGTTGCTGGTGGCCCTGCTGCTGATGGTCTACTCCGAAACTTCGCATGCGACGATCCGATTCCTCGAGTATGCCTTCCGCCTGCCAGAGTCGTGCAAGAAGGACCCCGAATACGTTCGCCAGTTCCAGAATCTTCTCAACAGCCACATGCAGCATACGGTGGTGATTCTCTCTGCGATGGCCTTGGTGACGATGCTCTCGCTGAAGTTCGACGATCTGATCATCGACGTGGTCGGCTGGGCCGGTTCGGGTCAATGGAGTGGACAGGTTCGCGAATCACTCGAGTTACGTCTGACCTATGGCAAGGTCATCTCCGCCATGCTGTTCATCTCTTTCGTCGCCGCCATGCGCTATGTCGTGCCGTGGCAGCGGGTCGCGGGGCTGGTCGAGGCGGCGATTCAGAAGGGCAAGGGACGCACCGACCCCTGAACTCAGTCCGACTGGCTGTGGACTGCTTGCACGATTCTGGCGAAGCCCTCGGCGATGATCAGGGTGATGATCGGCAGGACGCAGAGTGTGGCGAACCAGAGCAGGGGTTCGGACCAATCCATCTCGGCCCACATCCAGCGGGCGACGAACACCGCGCTGATGATCGTCAGGAGCAGGCAGGCCTTCTCGACCAGATGTGGATGGGGGCGGCCATGGGTCTCGGTGCGGTCGGCAAGGGTCCCGGCACCTTGTGCGGGGTCGTCCATTGTCGGTAGCCTCCTCAGATGTCGAGATCGGAGAGTTCACGCTCGAGATTATCAAGTGCATCTCGTTGCAGAGGATCCGCCGGCGGGGTCACGCCATTCTCGGTGCCGTCGCGAAGTTCGGCTGCGGAGTCGACCGCGGCGAGCTCGACATCGATGCTCGCCCTCAGAGCGGCCTCAGAGACCTCACCAGGTGTATCCGCAGGAATGAGACCGGCTGAGATGCGGGTCGAGATGTCGACCCCATCCTTGTCCGCAGCCTCCTCAATCGGTTCCCATGTGGAGTTCGAAGCGGGAGCGGCGCTGGCTTCTGCGGTCGGCGCTGCGGCCGGAGCCGAAGGGGCGACGACTGGCGTCGCTGTTGGCGCAGGCGCGGGTGTGCTGTCCTCGACCGGATTCATGTGGCGTACAGCCTCGGTGCTGATATCGGGACGCTCGTGACTGGCGAGGCCTGTCGCTTCGAAGGGCAGGCTACCCGAACGCTGGAAGGTCCACAGCGAACCACTCGGTTGCTCTCCGGACAGGCCCGCGACATCCAAGCGCCGCAGCAGGGATTCGAGCACCCCGACGGTCTCGGCCAATGCGACAGCATCGCCGGCGTTGCGGCGGTCCGCATCCAGATAGATCTCATCGAGACTTCGCTGGATCAGGCGGTGCACCTCGACCGAGAGGTGGGGCAGGGCTTCGGGCATGTGGCTGAAGCGTTCGAGTGGTTTGATCTCGTCCGCGGGCAGACCAAGGTCGACCAGGCCGCGCAGAACATCCTGCAACTGGTCGAGCATCGTGACCGAACGCTCGTAGGATTCGAGCAGGCCCTCAAGGTCCAGCACGACGTGCTGCACCGTTTCGGCGAGTTGGTGCTCGAGTCGGGTCTCGACTGACCAGCGGGTCAGACCGCGCACCGTGGAGGCGGTCTCGGGCGCTTGGCGCTCGAGCAGTTCCATCACCTCGCTCGACAATAGGTGACGCGGGGTGCGAGCGACCTCATCGACACTGTGCTGGATGATGCGCAGACCGCGCTCGACCGCACGGTCGAGCAGGACGATGCTGTAGCCGCGGCTGCGCGCACTCGCCATGCGGTCGAGCACGGGTTCGAGGCTCGACAGACCAGAATCATCGCCGAGCAAGGCTTGAGCGAGCGGCTCCTCGGACAGGCGTGCGCGAATGCGATCGGCTTCTTCGAGGTCGAGCAGGGCCATCTCATGGGCCTCCTGTAGATCCTCGGCTTGTTCCAGAAGCATTCGCAACTCGGTCTCGGACTGAGCCTTGCGCGCATCTAGATCGCCGAGTTCACGGAGCAGAAGGCGGCGCTCCTCCATCATCTCGCGCAATTCTGACTGGAGAATGGTGGATTTTCGATCCGAGTCGAGCATGCGGCCGCGCTCCTCCTCCATCAGGCGGCGATGGGCGTGGGCCTCGGCCTCCAGGTCGGCCAATTCGGCCCGCTGGGATTCGATGCGGCGCTCGACCTCATCCAATTCACCTTGACCGGTTCGGTGGCGGTCGCGCTGGGCGCCGACCTGCTCGGTGAGAACACGCTGCAGACGTTCGTCGTGATCCAGAGACTTGCGCACCTCATTGAGACGCGTCTCGGCGGCGAGCAGTTCGGATTTGACCCGCGCCTCCTCGTTCGCCTGTTCACGCAAATCGGCCAGCAGTGACTCGCGTGAATCGAATTCACCGAGCGCCTTGGCCAGTTCCTCAGCACGGTTCTCGACCATGTGTTCGAGTTCGGACACTCGCTTGGCGAGCCTGTCTGAGAGCGCCGAGGCTTCGTCAGCCGAACCATCCGCCGCACGGATGCGGGCGGTCAGGTCATCGACCTCTCGATGCAGCGCGCTGCGCTCATCTCGCGCTTCGCCAAGCGCGCCTTCGAGTTCATGCATGGAATCCTGAGCGCTGTCACGAGCCGCACGGGCATCGCCGATCTCACGCTCGAGTCGTCCCTTCTCCCGCTCGAGAGATATCTGGGTGTGTTCCAACTGCTCGAGGCGCTGGATAACCCCGCCTCCAGCGGGTGTGAGAACTTTGGCACTGGAGACCGGCATCAGCTTGGCCGTGGCGGCCCCGCCTTCGAGCATCTTCCAGGTCGAGCGTCCCATCTCCATCGCCTCGATGCCGAGGTCGAAGCCGAGCAGGTCGTCCATACGGGCGACCAACAGGCGTTTGCGGTCCTCGGACCTCGTCCGGCAATCCGCAATCGCATCGGTGAGATGAGCCAGAGAGAACTCCTCCACGGTCGAGCCCCCCAGGCTCAGTCGGGCGCGGCGGTCGAGGCGATGCAGGCGAAGGCGACGGGTCGAGGCCGTCATCGTGTGAACCGCATCGGAGAGAGTCGCACCGCTGGTCTCTCGAATACCAGATGGCACGCCCTCAATCAGTACGATTGAGACTGAATCCTTAGATTCGGTCATCGATTCAAGATGGCCTGTGACCCGGCCCTCATGGGCGATGCGCAGGTGGGAGATTAACTGGTCGACCCCAGACTTGGTCTCCTTGACGATGAAGCCCTCCGGCAGTTCAGCCCCTTCCTCGAGAACATCTTCGGGGGCGGTCGTCACCAGACTGGCCGCATTGGAGAGCACGCTCGCCGCATCGGCGGAATGACGACACCAGATGCCGAGCCCGGCCTGGCCGGCTTCGGTGAGCGTGAGTTGGCCTTGCGCCAGCCGAAGGGTGGAGGACAGGGATTCACTCTGCTCGAACTTGGTTGACAAACGGGAGAGATTCTCATGGCCGAGCACGGCGAGATCCTCTGGCGTCGAGGGCAGTTCCCCCGCCGAATGGATTAGCACACCTTCCTCGAACGCGATTGCACCCATGACCTCCTCGGATTCGACCAGCTGACTGACCAGAAGGGCGAGATTCTTGGTTTCGATGGGCAATGCCGCCGCACCCTGAGCGAGAAGGGCCGCGACGTCCTCAGGGTCTGGGAAGGCCTCGGGAATGCGCCGTGCGACCTCGGTGAAGTGGGGAATCGACCAGGTCACACCGCGGGCTCGCAGGTCGTGGGAATCGGACAGTTCGAGCAGGCGTGCACGGGCTGCTTCGCCGACCACGAAGGTCTGCTTGGCCTCGGCTTCGGCCAGCCAGCCGACCACCCGGCCGCCATGAACGAGTCGATGGGCACAAGCCGTCTTCGCTCGCGGTTTGAAGTGCGAGATCACACCCGCCTCAAACGGCATTTGGGTCTGGCCCACGCTCAGGTCGGTTTCAGGGTCGACAGCATCTCCAGGGGGTAGGTTGAACATTCTCACACCTCGATTAGATTTTCAATCACCGGACGCAGGGTCCGGGCTTCATGGCTCAGACGGCCGATGGGAACGGTACGGGCTGTCAGCCAGAGGCTTGCATCACCCCGCATCAACGCAGCGACCTGCTTGGTCTCACTCGATTCCAGCCAGATCTCCTCGATCGAGCCCAAATCGAGAGCGGTCGCCATTCGGGCAGTGTCGTGCAGCAGTGTGGCATGGACCGCACCGAGGCCTCCGACACCGGCCATCGCCGTTCCATCCGGGGCACGAACCGTCGCGTCAATCTGATCTAGATTCGACAGCAATCGAGCCAGCATCGTACCCCTCCGAAAGCATCGAGGCCGAATCCGACTTCAAGAACTTGCCCCAGACCGGCCCCTTTGGGGACCGTTTGGCTTGTGAAATTGATTCACCAACTGGAAGTTCGGTGTTTCGCATTGGTGACGAATCCGATAATCCAATTGGAATTCTCCATATCCAATTGAAAATTTCAATGATGCCAAGAGGTCGATTTGAAGGCTTGAAGCGACTTCGCAGCGCTCGTGCTCGAGATTCAGCCTTGCAGTCGCTGCGATTCAGCCGCGGTGATTCATCAGCCCTACTCGGGCCAGCACCTCTGTCAGATCCACCTTGCCCAATCGATCCGAAAACGCACCTCCAAGGCGTTGCGAGCCCAACTTGAACTGCCGAGTGATGCACGTGACGAGAAGGGCGATGCGGCAGTCATCCTCGTCTGTATCTCTGGAGGGAAGGATTCCGCGGTTCTGCTCGACATGATGGTCAACATCGTCGGCGACCGTCGCGATGTCGAACTGGTCTGCGGCTGTGTGGACGAGGGCATCGAGGGCTATCGTGCTCCCTCGTTGGAGTGCGCGCGCGAACTGGCCGCCTCCTTCGATTTGCGCTTCGAGACGATTGCTTATCCAGACCTCGGATTCGAGCGCATGGATGCCGTGGTCGAGGCGATGCCGCTGATTGCGGCCAATCACAAGGAGGCGCGCGGCATGAAGGCCTGCTCTTACTGCGGCGTGTTCCGAAGACAGGGGCTCAATGCCCTGGCCGAGCGCGTCGGTGCACAATGGATGGCACTCGGTCACAACCTCGACGATACCGCCCAGGCCATGCTGATGAATCTCGGTAAAGGCGAGATCGATCGCATCATCAGAATCGCACCTCATACTGTGATGCCACTCGATGGCCTCACCCCCAGAATCGTTCCACTGCGCTGGATTCCAGAGCGTGAGATCCATGCCTATGCCATCGGTGCGGGTCTGCCAATCCACCACGATGATTGCCCGCACGCTCCCGGTGCGCTGCGCCAGAAGCACCGTGAGCACATTGCGGCGATGGAGTCGGCCAATCCCGGCACCATGCATGGACTGGTGCACAGCATGGACCAGATCCGAGAGTTGGCTCCCGCGCCGACAGGCCAGAGCGCCTCACCCTGCTCAGAATGTGGTAGTCCCGCAAGCCAAGCGATTTGTCAGGCCTGCACCTTCAAGGCCTGGTTGGCCGAGTAATCACTCTTCGTCCTCTTCGGTGGAAGCAGCCTCGTAGATTGGCGGGAATTCGAAGCCTTCACGGATGTCTTCATCCATCTGCGCGATGTAGATGCCACTGACCATCTCCGAGATGACGATGAATCCGCGCGGGTCGAACTGCAATCCCCAGTCGAAAGGAATCATGCATGAGGCCCAGCAATCCGCCATGTCGTAGGCAAGAGTCGCCTTGGGATCTTCAATCCAGGAAGGTCCGCTGGGCAGGAAGTAACCCAACGTCTTCGTATCCCCGAGGGTCTGGATGCCCTGCCAACCCAATTCCGGGGCGGGAACCCCGCCCTTCCATTCGATGTCAGACCAGATGCTGCCATGGTCCGTGACCCACGCACCCGCGTGGTAATGCGCCCAGTAGACATTGCCTCCGAGGCCGGTGTCACCATTGTGCGGACTGAAGATGTAGCCGCCCGGGATGTAGTGTTGCTCATGCTCGCTGCCATTGGCAAGCCTGCCCTTGCCGGGCAGCTTCCATTCGGAGATGAGGAAGGGTTTGGTGGGGTCGGTCGTGTCGATCGTTCGTACCCAACCGGTGTGGTTGTCATTGGAGCCATATTCGGGCGCGATCAGCGTGATGTGGCGCCAGTTGATGCCGTAGGTCGTATCCTCGGGTCCCGTGCCGCACTTGTCTGGCCAGGGCAGTGGCGCTGCTTCCCAGATGCCTTCGCAGATGAGGTGGTCATAGGGGATGACGTAGTGAATCGCGCCATTGCCATCCGCTTTGGAACCCCATTGTGCAGCCGTCATGTTGGCATGGCCGCCACCATCGGGGCCATACCAGCCATCATCCGCACTCGGACAGCCCATCCAGCGTCCGATCTCGTTGTTCTGCGGCCAGTTGATGCCCAGCGGGTCGGCGATGACCGGAGGACTGGAGATGTCGATGATGCGCAGTCCCGCATTCCAGTAGGCGGCATAGAGCAGGTATTGACCGGTGATCGGATGCTTTGCGATGATGTTGTCATGGTTGAACACCGTGCCGCCGCAGGTGAGTTCCGCATCGGGGGTGTAACCGCCCCAGCGGATGATCTCTCGGCTGCCGTTCTGAGCCTCATCATTCTGGTTGGGCAGCCAGGATTCGAAGCCCAGCGGGACATAGAAGACCTGTGTTCCCTTGTAACCCAAGCCGCCGGCGAAAATCTCAGGATAGGGGTCAGCACCATACAGGAACAGGCTGCAATCCTCACCCGGATCGATCGCGCCGGGCCAGTCGCAGTAGACCTGTATGTCCTGGTTGTGGAATCCCGCGGGTGGGTTGTTCCACTCGGCGACCTTGATCGGGCTGGTCTTGTCAGCCACATAGATGACGTCGAGCCGGTTCGCGCCGGAATTCGCATCATCATCATTGGGAATCGGATCCAGTTCGGAATTGGTCAGTTCGTGGTTGACCAGCACCCAGTTGTTGTCGGAGGTCACCTTGATGTCGATCATGCGCGCAGTCTCCGCATAATAGGTCGAAAGCATCTGGATGTCGTTGGGTTCCGAGATGTCGAGGATGTGGAACTGGTTGTATGCGGCGACATAGGCATAGCAACCTCCCGTGCCATCTGCATGGATTACACAACCCTCCTCGAAGTTGCCCTCGATCACGACCTCGGAGTTGTCTCCCGGTGTCGGTGCCGTGTTCTTGGATGCCGCAAGGCAGGGTCGGCCCGCGGTATTGTCTAACTCGGTCGGGGGGAACATCTCGCCATCGCAATTCAGGTTGTGGTAGTCGATCAACCGCATGTTCGGCGTCATCAATTCGTGCGCCGGCATGTCGGTATGGCTGTGGTTGTCATCCTGGATCTCGGTGACCGGATCGACCCACTCCCATTCCGCTTCGACCGCCTCGGAATCCTCTCCATCGAGCGCGAACCAGACCAACACGGTGGTCGCTGACAGCAGTAACAGTGTGATGAGTGCTGCGATGACGACTCGGTCTGCGGCCATCTCGTCCACGACGAGTCGATGGTGGTGCATGGTTCGCCGACCTTGGCAAGGGTGTTCAATGCACCGCTGCCGAGGATGTCTTTGTCAGAGCAGATTGTCGACGAGTTCGGCCATGTCCTGGGGCCGGCCACAATAGCGGCAGCGCAGTTCCAGAGGGTCGGCTGCGACCACCTTCAGACGGTGGTCCTGAGGCTCGCGCGGGTTGGTCGTGATGCAGTTGGAGAAGGTGCAGCGGGCGATGTTCACCATCTCCGCCCCGAGGCTGACCTCTCGCTTCTCCGCGACAGCATAGGAGCGGATGATGGCCACACTCGCATGCGGTGCGATCAAGGCCAGACGGTCGAGTTCGGGCTGGGTCAATTCACGATCTTCGACCTTGATGATGTCCTTGCGGCCATACTTCGATGAAGGCACGTTCATCACCAGGCTGATTGGGCTAGCCCGCTCACCGCCGATGCCGAGCATGCGCAGCACTCCGAGAGCCGCTCCGGCAGGGATGTGATCGATCACGGTGCCGTTGTTGATCGCCGTGACACGGCGCATCTCACTCATCAGACCTCACCTCCAGGCACAGAGACGCCGAGCAGGCGGCACATCAGGGCCATGCGGGTGACCACGCCGTTGAAGGCCTGCTCGAAATAGCGGGCATGGCGGGTGGAATCGACGTCGGGATGAATTTCTTCGACGCGCGGCAACGGGTGCATGATGATCATGTCACCCTTCACGCCCGCGAGGTCCGCAGCACACAATCTGTAGATGCCCGCAACCTTCGCATATTCGTCCTCATCGGGGAAGCGCTCCTTCTGGATGCGCGTCATGTAGACCACATCGACGTCGGGAATCGCCCCGATCAGGTCCTCGGTCATGGAGATCTTCGCGCCCTGTCCAGTCAGATCATCGACGATCTCATCGGGCATCGCCAACTGCGCGGGAGAGATGAACAGCAACTCGCAGTCGAAGCGAGCCAGCGCATGCGACAGGCTGTGCACGGTGCGACCATAGCGCAGATCGCCGACCAGTGCGACCTTGAGCCCTTCGAGCCGGCCGTGCGCCTGACGGATCGTGAACAGATCGAGCAGGGTCTGGGTCGGATGATGGCCCGCGCCATCGCCGCCATTCATGATCGGGATTGAACAGGCATCGGCGGCATACTGGGCCGCACCTTGGCGCGGGTGGCGCAAGGCCGCCATGTCGCAATAGCCATCGACCATGCGCATGGTATCGTACAGGGTCTCGCCCTTGACCGCGGAAGACGTATTCACATCGCCGAGGTTGACCACATCGCCGCCGAGCCGCTTCATCGCCGTCTCGAACGACATCCGCGTGCGCGTGGAAGGTTCGAAGAACATGTTCGCGAGCAGGCGACCCTGAAGCAGAGGCAGGTATTCCGCACCATGGGCCACGGGCAACAGGCGCTCGGCATCGTCGAGCAGAGAGAGAATCTCCTCATTGCTCAGGTCATTCATCGTGATGAGGTCGCCATCCATCGCGTTCGCCAATCACACTCGCCCGCCTATCGGCCATATTCATTTGGGTGGACCCACAAGAGCGAATCGGCCGGAATCGGAAGCCGAAGGGCTTGAAGAGCAAGCGATGGGTCGGCGCGTCGATGATCATCAGTCGAACCCCGGTTCGCGTCTCCTTCTGCGGCGGGGGCACCGACCTTCCCGCCTATGCCAATGGCAGCGAGAACGGTGGACTGGTCACCAGCATCGCCTTGGCCAAACACATCCATATCACGGTCAATCAGCGCTTCGACGACAGCGTTAGGGTGGGTTATTCCCGAACCGAGATCGTCGATGATTTCGAGGACCTTGAGCACGAACTCGTGCGCGAGGCGATGCGGCTCACCGGTGTGACCCGCGGCATCGAGATCACCACGATCGCAGACATTCCCTCCAGAGGGACCGGACTCGGTTCCTCCTCCACCCTCACCGTGGGACTGCTGAATGCCCTGCACAATTTCGCCGGGCGCTCACCCGACGCCGCGCAACTCGCCGATGAGGCCTGCCGGATCGAGATCGATATCCTCGGCCAGCCAATCGGCCGACAGGACCAGTATGCGGCCGCCTTCGGCGGTGCCAATCAGATTGCCTTCATGCCTGATGACAGCGTCATCATCACCCCTCTGAATCTGGACGTGTCCGCATTGGAAGAGAACTACTTCCTCGTCTATACCGGACTCACGCGCAAGGCCACTGACATCCTCGGCCGGCAATCCGAATCGAGTGAGAAGAAGCGCAGCGACCTCGATGAACTTCGCCAACAGGCGATTCAGGTCCGAGCGGCTCTGGAAGCCAACGATCACGCAGCGGTCGGTCGGCTGCTGGATTCCTCTTGGCAGATCAAGCGAAGCCTGGTCGAAGGCATCACTGTGACTGAACTCGATGATCTCTATGCCAGCATCATCGGGATGGGCGCCACCGGCGGCAAACTGCTCGGCGCGGGCGGCGGCGGCTTCTTCCTCTTCCATGGTTCAACCGAGGTTCGAGACCGGGTGGCACAGATCCACAAGGTGCTCGACCTGGTGCTCGACGATGTCGGCAGCACAATCATCTTCGACGACGGTTCCCGTCCATGAGGCGATTCCAATGCGCAAAGCGATTCTTCTTTCGATTCTCATTCTGATGAGTTCACTTCCACTCGTGCAGGCGGAGGAACACACGATTCACCTGTGGAGTGAACAGGCCCCAGGCTCCGTCCTGTTGTGGAATGGCACCGGTGTACTGACCACCATCGATGGAAGTCAACCGATCGACATCGAATTGGAACCTGGTGCATACACATTGGTCCGACTCATCGATGGTGTGCCACAGGCTACCAATATCGTCTTCAATGAAGATACCAATGCAACGGCATTCCTCAATGCGACCATCGAGACCCCGCTCACGATCCAGGGCAGCGCCCACCTCGCGATCACCGGTCCGATTGAGAAATCCACCCCGCTGAACGCGACCTGGACATCGACCACCGAGATTCCGCACACGCTCGGACATCCGGACCTGCCGAATGCGCATCTGGGCATCATGGCTCAACTCGAAGCGGAATTCAACACGAATCTGGGCGCCTTCTCCGAATGGCTGTCCAACAACACGGAGGTCGGCTGCTGTGCATATGATCGCACGGACATGGTCGTGGAATCCATGCAGATCACAACCTTCGGCAGTGCCGAGTCCTGGGGCTGGAACACGACAGCGAACCTGACCGGTCAGGCGGATGGGCGCAGCACGCGACTGCTCTGGGTACCGGTTTCAGGCGAACTCATCGATCGCACCGACCTGCGCATCACCCTACCGAGCCCGCATGAGATCCGCTTCTCACCGCAGGTGGAGCACATCACTGGACTGCCCGATGATTTCACCCTGGCCAGAGGTGAGATCGACGTTGCGGGCAATGCGACGATCGCTCTCGGGCTCAACGCTGCACCGAGCGCGGATTTCGACGCGGCCAACCGCACCTTGCCCTACCTGCCCGCGGGCAGGCCCTCGATGATCGCCTCGGATTGCGAGGACACCTCAATCTCGGAACCCTCGCCGAGATTCATCCTTCGCGACGGTAACGAGAGCCTGCTCGATGAGAACATCTCGACGCTGCCGATCGACCCCTTCTTCCTCGGACTCACGCCGGGAATCTGGCTCAACCTCACCCTGTTCTGCACCGACCCTCAGGGTATTGTGGCCAACCACTCGATGGATCTCTACATCGACGGGTTGCAACCCTCGCGTATCCTCGACATGCAATTCATGCATCCCGAGGATGAGATGCCGACCGATGTCGCCTATGGTGAGGCCACCATCCACATCCCCTCGGGTTCGATCCTCTCGGGCGCGGTGCAGGCGAGCGATGATTCGCCGGTTGGCGTGTTCATCGAGTGGACCTCGAACAAGACCGAGCTGTGGAAGCAGAGCGGGATCGGCCAGATGGCTTGGAATGACATCTTCCTGCAAGGTCCGCAGGCCAACGGCCAGCACCTGACGATCGAGGACCGTCACACTCCCAAACCGCTCACAACCTACAGCCTGCAACTGACCCTCATCGATGCCGCAGGCAATGAGAACCTCCAGCAATGGGGTGTCATCGTCACCGATCGCAGCGCGCCACACCCGAGACCTGCGCTGAGTGTCGATGGTCAATACTACGGGGATCTGAATCACCCCGTGGAAGGCGGCAGCCCCGTCAACATCAATCTGTCAGAATCCTGGGACGACATCGATGGCATCACCGCACTTTCCTGGGAGGTCCGACTCAACGGTGAGGCCCTCGATGTGGGAGATGACTGGGAGGACGTTCGGGAGTTCACCCTGCCCGACCTATCCACCGGTCGCCACATCATGACCGTCAACGCGACCGATTCGAGTGGCAACATGGGTAGCCACACCACCGCCTTCGTCGTCGAACCGACGACGGCTGCGATCTACAGCGTGGTCGAGGTCGTCAAGGTCGGCGATGGAGGACCTGGAGATGCGGGCGCACTCGACGTCACTGTGGAGAATCACGGTCAGGGCTTCTTCCTGTTCAGAATGTGCTACCTCGACACCTGCACCGAGGATCTGGTCGGTGTCGAAGCCAACGTCGATGGACCGGGGAGGATGACTCATCGGGTCCCGGTCAAGGAATGGGACCCGGGCATGGTCGTCGTGCGCCTCGAGTTGCAGGATAACTCGACAATCGAATACGAGACCGACATCGAGATCGAAGTGCCGATGACCCCGCTGATGTGGATCTTCATCACACTGCCACTGCTTGCAGGCCTGCTCGCCTTCTGGCGGCTCAAGTCCCGACCGAAACAGGACGCCTCATGACGGGGTACCTCTCATAGGGGAAGCGGACATCGCCAGAGGCGATGGAGACCGCGGATTCTCTGACTTCGCGGATTGATGCGGAGATCTCGAAGCAACGAGAGCGTGTCACCAGCCTCGCGCTGGCAGCCGCCCT
>Ga0114996_10001333_pt1 | contig 33286 bp, 25 predicted proteins | sample ArcticOcean_MG_C_4_FD_87039 | JGI IMG/M metagenome (GOLD analysis project Ga0114996, IMG submission 87039) | Marine microbial communities from western Arctic Ocean - ArcticOcean_MG_CB4_134 | ecosystem: Environmental > Aquatic > Marine > Oceanic | place: Arctic Ocean: Canada Basin | collected... | reverse complement strand
TCGGTGATCGGGCAATCGACGTTGTCGCGGGACAACGTTTGGGGCGAATTGCTGGAGTTGCGCTTTGCGAATCCAAAGCTAACGGCTGCGACGATTGAGAAACACCGCGACGTGATCATGGGAGTGAAAGTCCGGCTGACGGAGAATATTGCCGGGCAACACGATCTCAAAGCGCTCGGAATGGCACGCGAGGCGGCGGATGCGGTGAAGCTGCCGCTAATGGTTCACATTGGCGGTTCGTATTCGCCGATCAAAGACATCATGGCGATGCTCAAGAAAGGCGATGTGGTGACACATAGCTTCCGGGGCGAAGACGGCGGCATCATTGACGACAACGGACGGGTTTTGCCGTCGGTGCATCAGGCGCTGGCGCGGGGCGTGCATCTCGACGTCGGACATGGTGCGGGAAGTTTTTCGTTCGATACAGCGGAACATGTTCTTGAGCAGGATGTACTACCGGGGACGATCTCGAGCGATGTGCACCAATGGAATGTGAACGGCCCGGTGTTCGATCTCGCAACGACGCTGTCGAAGTTCATGCAGCTCGGCTTGACTTTGGACCAAGTGATTGAGCGCGCGACGAAGAATCCGTCGCTGGTTCACGGCCAGCTCAACGGGCTCGGCACACTCAAGGTCGGAGCGGAAGCGGACGTGGCGGTGTTCGATCTTGACGAAGGCGATTTTGTCTTCACGGATGCTTTGGGCGCGACCCGCGTGGGGCATCAACTGTTGCGGCCCGTGGCTACGGTTAAGGGTGGTCACCTCTACGGGATGTCTTCGATCCCGGTGGAACGGTTGTAGTGTTGATGGGTATTCGTACTGCTATTCGCAGGTCTACAAACCCGTCGGCGCCTGCACCGCTCCTTGCCAGTCGCGGCTCAGCTAGTGGATGGTCAATTCGTGGGGGGGGCTTTAGGAACTGCAATCTCGCTGTCGTGGTGTTGCTGTCTGTGCTCTCAGCGTGCGGCAGCGGTGCCTCCCACGACTCCGGCGTCCGCCCGATCACCATTCTGCATACAAACGACCTACACGCCCGCTTCCTGCCTGATTCGGAGGGCCGTGGCGGTTTCGCCTACGTGGCGGCGGCGATCCAGCAAGAGAAAGCCAAGTCGCCCGAGTCGACGATCGTGCTGCACGCCGGTGATTTCGTTCAGGGAACTCCGGTGTCGAGCATATTCGAAGGTCTGCCGGTGTGGGAGGTCGCGAATCATCTCGGGATCGATGTGAACACGCTGGGCAATCACGAGTTCGACTATGGCTGGCGTAAGATTCGCGAGTTCCTGGCCAAGGCCGAGTTCCCAACCGTAACGGCCAATCTTGTCGACGGCGACGGACAGTTGATGACGGACGAGCCGTACGTGATCCGGGAAGTGAACGGGGTTCGCGTGGCGATCATCGGCGCTCTTACGGCCAGCCTACCGGGCCTGACGAAGACGGAGTATCGTGGCCCGTGGCGCACCCTGCCGGTGGCCGAGACAGTTCAACGCTATGCCGCGGAGCTGCAGCACGAGGTGGACCTCGTCGTTGTGCTGTCGCATACCTTCGACGACGAAGACGACGAAGTGCTGGCCAAGGCCCCTGATGTTGACGTCGTGATCGCCGGACACAATCACGGCGGCCAGGATGAAGTGAAAGACCACGATGGCCGGCCGTGCGTGAAGGTTCAAGCGTACGGCCGGGAACTCGGAAAGCTGAAGCTCAACGTGGACACGGCCAACGACCGGGTCGTCTCCTACGAATGGGAGCGAATTCCGATCACTACCTCGGCGTATGAGCCCGACGCGACCGTAGCGAAGTTGGTGGACGAGTGGGAATCGAAGGTCGCGGAGATCGTCGATGTCCCCATCGGCCGTTCGGCGCGACGACTTGGCGGAAACGAACTCCAGCCATTGATCGAGAAAGTCATGCGCCAGGCAACCGGCGCGGACATTGCGTACATGAATCGCGGCGGAATCCGTGACAGGCTACCCCAAGGGGAGATCCAGGCGCGGCACGTTTGGAACATCCTGCCCTTTGGCAACACGATCTACGTAGGCAGGGTCAAGGGCAATGCGCTACCGAAAGAGCTTCGGGACGGTCGGTCGATCAATCCTCGCAAAGAATACGTCGTGGCGACGAACAGTTTTATTGGGGATCGCTGGGTGGAGAGGGGTCTTCGGTTCGAGGACCAGGGTACCCTTGTTCGGGACGCGGTGATTGATTGGGTCAAGCGGGAACGGGTTGTCGGCGACCACTAGTCGTCAGTTCCCTCATGGCATCGGCCCTTCGCCGATCTGGCGGTCGCCCGCAGGGCGACCCTGCACGGCGCAGCCGTGCGCCACAAGTTACGCAATTCCTAGGATCTTCGCGCCGTTGCCCCAGGTGATCTTCTTGTAGACCTCGTCGCTAGGGGCGAGGTTCTTGAGAGCGGCAAGGCAGGTGGCGGCGACGCACTTATGGTCGCTTCGACCGGTACCCTTGGCGTCAGGGCAGGGGCAGTCGCTTCCCCAGACGAGCTTATCTTGGTGGCGCTCGACGAAGCCTCGCGCAAAGTCTGCCTCGCGCGTGATGGCGTTGCGGCCTGATCCCGCTGAAAGGTCGCCATAGATGTTGGGATAGTCGGCGAGTAGCCGATCGGTTAGGCCGCCGGGGTTCACCGGACCGGTCGGGTACATGTCGGTCTGATCGAGATCGGCGCCGATGTTGCCCCACCACGTCTGGGCGTGGCCGAGGAAGGTGACGTCGTGGTATTCCCCAAGAATCTTCGCGAAGTTCTGGATGCCGAGGTTGTACATCTCGTGCTCGAAATGAACAAGCACGGGAGCTTTGTGTTCGCGCGCGAGATCAAAGATGCGACGCATTTCCTTGCCGTCGACCGGCACCTTGAACTTCTGTTCGCCGATTCCGTGCGCGTCGCCCTTGAGCCAGGTGTCCAAGGTCGCAACCGCGTCATCCTCGGCAGAGTCGGCATTGGCGAAGAGGACGAAGTGGTCGGGGTTCGTCTTGGCAAGCTCGGCGCAGTGCTCATTGCCGCCGATTCGCCCAAGCAGCCAACCGGCGCCGGGGAGCAGCACGGTCTTGCCGACGTCTAGAGCGGCCTGGTGCGCCACAAGTTGTTCGTTGGTGCGGCCAAGGTGCAGCGTGTGACAGTGAAAGTCGAGAATCGCCTGGGGCGTTTCCGTGACCGACTCAGGGGTCGGCTCGGTCACCGGGGCGTCAGACGAGCACGCGGCGGCTCCGGCGGCGGCAGCCAGAAAAGTTCTGCGAGATAGGGAACGCACGGTCAGTATCCTCCGAGACCTATTGTAGGGACGCGACGGGAAATAGCACTTCCGAGGGGTGTTGGGAGTTCGCACCGCTCGTTTCTCTCGCGGCTCGGCTAGAAGTTTTGTGGCAGGTCGAGAAGATTGAGGAAATGGAGCTTGCCGTTTTGGGTCATGTTCGCGGGAAGTCGGGCGAGTTCTTCACTTCCTCGGCTTGCGCAAGGTGTCGGCGTTCGTGCGCGGTGATGATGGCGAAGGTTTCGCCGAGCGAGAACCTAAGCAGAGGAACGGCCGGCGACTTAACTTTAGTTCGCCAGAGATCGAAGCCTTTCGCGACGGCGAGCCGCTGCTGAACTTCATCTTGGTAGCGAATGAACTCGGGCACCACCTGGTCGAGCGGTTTCGGCTCGTTGGGCGCGAAGGCTCCCGGCGCTTTGAAGCGGCGCGTGACCGGCGGCTCAAGAGTATTCAGCATCCAACGCCCCAGGAACCCCCGTCGCGGCAACTCTTCTCCGCCGGAAGCAGGCTGACCTGCCCCGATCGCTCGATCGATGGCCGAGATGTAGAGCGCCGCGGTTGTGTTCAGATGCATGAGACACTCAGAGATCGACCAGTGATTCGGCTCCGGTCGCCACAAGAACGCCGCCTCATTCACACCGAACATGAGCTGCTGGAGTTGGCCGCGTACGTCCTCGATCTGCTCGTGGACATCCCTCAACTCCGAGGGAAGTGATTCGGTTTCAGTCTGCGTTGTAGTTGCTGTCGGCATGCAATGAGAACGCTCCGCCGGGGCCCCCGAAGTTGTGTGGGCCTCCGACGGCCCGTATCATAAGACATTCAGGGCCAGTAAATGAGTAAACAACTTCGTGCCGGCATCGTCGGCTTCACGGGATATAGTGGCGCCGAGCTCGTCAAGATCCTCGAGCGGCACAGCCAGGTCGAGCCGGTCCTCATCGAGCACCGCGCACAGACCGCTGACGAGAAGACATTCCTCAACGGCCACTTGCCGCGGCTGCCGTGGGGCGAGGAAACGCTCCAGGATGGCGACCTCGCGGTCATTTTCTTCGCGACGCCTCATGAGGTTTCACTTGAGATGGTCCCGAAGGCACTCGACGCGGGGCTCAAGGTCGTCGACCTGAGCGGTGCGTTTCGGCTCCGCACGGTCGAGAACTACACGCGTTGGTACAACATGGAGCACAATCGCCCCGACTTGCTCGCGGAGGCGGTGTACGGTCTGCCGGAGTACTTCCGCGAGGTCACGAAGATGGCGCGGTTGGTCTCGAACCCGGGTTGCTACCCGACGGCCGCTAACCTCTCGTTGCGCCCCTTGATGGTCGAGGGCGTGCTTGACCGTGAGGCGGGCGTGATCTGCGACGCCAAATCGGGCGTGAGCGGGGCGGGCAAGAAGCCGTCCGGTAAGACCCACTTCTCGTCAGTCACCGAGAACTTCAGTGCGTACGCCGTTCTGACGCATCGGCACGTCCCCGAGCTGCTGCTTACCTCTGATGTGGAAGAGCACGAGTTGAGCTTCACTGCGCAACTCTTGCCGGTACACCGCGGCATCTTGGAGACGATCTATGTGCGGACCGCGGAGTCGATGAGCTACGACGACATCGCAGCCGTGTACCACAAGATGTATAAGGACGAGCCCTTCGTCCGCATCTTCCCCGAGGGTGAATTGCCGAGCTTGCAGACCGTGAACTACACGAATTTCTGTGATATCGGGATCAGGACCGACCCCGAAACGAAGCGGGTCGTGATTGTCGCGGCGATTGACAATCTGATCAAAGGCGCGGCCGGACAAGCCGTACAGAACATGAACCTCGTGCTGGGTCTGCCTGAGACCGAAGCCCTGCTGTAGGGGGCCTGCGCGCCCACCGGAATCTTCCGTCGGAAAGCTCCCCTGTGAAACTTCTTGTCAAGATTGGCGGTACCCTCATCGATACTCCCGAGAGCCGGCTTGCGATCGCGGAGAAGCTGGCAGTCCCAGTGAAAGCCGGGCACCAGACCGTTGTCGTACACGGGGGCGGTAAGCAGCTCAGCCGCTACCTGCAAGAACACGGTATCGAGAGTGAGTTTCGCGGCGGCTTTCGTGTCACGCCGCCGAACATTCTTGACGCTGTGATTCGGACCCTCGCGGGCGTGGTCAATCACCGCTTGGTGGCCGCGCTGCAACAGCAAGGTGTGCGCGCTGTTGGACTGTCGGGTATCGATGCCGGCCTGGTGCAGGCACGGCAGCTTTCAGAAGACCTCGGGGCTGTTGGCGAAGTAGAAACGGTCGACGCCGCCGTGATTGACTTGCTCAGCGCCAAGGGCTATCTGCCGACGGTGGCCTGCATGGCCGGCGGCCGCGACGGAGCAATTTTCAACGTCAACGCCGACCAAATGGCGGTCGCCTGCGCCGGTGGATTCAAGGCGGATCAGCTTATCTTCCTCACCGATGTCGAGGGCGTGCTCGACGGTGAGGGTCAGCGGATCCGCACCCTTACATCCGCGGAAGCCCTGGATCTCATCGATATCGGAGTCGCGAAGGGCGGCATGGAAGCAAAGCTCCGAGCCGCGGTCGCGGGGATCGCAAAGGGCATCTCTCAGGTCCGCATCGTGGCCGGGGCCGAGCCGCATGTCCTCGCGCGCCTACTCGATGGCGAGGACCTGGGAACCACCTTGGTTCTCCAATAGTCCGACCCAATTGCGGACAAATCACTCATACTCGTCCACCGCGTGGGACGAAATCATCTGGAACACATTCCCATTCTGCCGGTTTATCGATTCGCCTAGAACTGCCCTGAGAATCTTATAGGCCCCTGTTTTAAGGGCAACACGTGTAGGAGGTTATGCTTCCGTGCGAGCCGGGCAGTTACTTATTCGTGCATAAATAAACTGACACAATCAACTAATGTGATCTATAATAGGGCGGTATTTGACGTAGACTTTGAAGCGATAAGTACTCGCGAGGAGAGGAACCGTGAAGGCTCTAGCCGTCCAGACACAAAGGGCAGTCGGACATCTGCTTTGCAGTCCGATATTCCAACCATCCGGCAAGAAGTTGCTGGCGAAGGGTCATCAGATCAGCGAGGAGGACGCTCGACTGTTGAACCTGGAAGGGCACAGCGAGGTTACGGTCGCGGTCCTGGACGAGAACGAGGTTTCCGAAAGCGAGGCGGCTCTGGGCATTGCGTCCGAAGCGGCCTGCGGCGCGATGGAGATTCGTCTCGCCGCAGGCGGACGCGCGAATCTATTCGCGACCGAGAACTGCTGTCTGCTGCTGGATGAGGATCTGTTGCGACAGCTCAATTCGAGTGGCAGTGTCACCATCGCGACCATGCCTAACTTCTCGTTCGCGCCCAAAGGACAGCGGCTGGCAAGCGTGAAGACATCTCCGTTCGCGATGCCGAAGCAGGACTATGAGCGCGCGTTGGGGCTCGTGAAGGCCCAAGGCCCGATTCTGCAGGCGCGACCGATTGAAGAACCCACGGTGGCCGTGCTGTACAGCGATCCCCGCGAGGGCGAGCGGGCACGCAGCCTGTTCTCCGGCATCATGAGGACGCGGCTCGGCCGCTTTGGCACGAATGCCGCATTTGTCCTAACGGCGGTCGAAGAGGTTACGGCTGTGGCGCGTGCTCTCGACCACCTGCTGCGAGCGCGGCCTAGCATCGTCTTGATGGCGTCGACATCCGCGCCGGCCGGCCCGGAGGACGTGATCGGGCAGGCGATGCAGAAGGTGGGCTGCGATGTGGAGAGCTTTCTGGCGCCGGTCGAACCGGGCAACTTGCTGCTGTTGAGCTATGCCGGCGACGTGCCGGTGGTAGCCGCGCCAGGCTGTTTTCGGTCTCCCAAACCAAACGTTACCGACTTGGTGTTGCCTCCGCTGCTGGCGAACTACCGGCTCTCGGCGGCGGAAATCTCCTCACTCGGCCACGGCGGCCTGTTGATCTAGCAACCCCTTCCGGACCGCGGGCACGGCATGCCGTGCCCCTACTCTCTCTAACCGTGGGGTGTCGATGGAGTCGGGTGACTCAAGGCACTTCCACTTCCCGCGCCCGCGATTAGGGGCTCTGATAGCATTAGGGCTGTTTATGCCCGTAACGAAGGTGGCGTCGGTCGCCCTGCAGGAAGCCCGCAAGTTTGGGTCCAAGCTCTGGCAGGTCACCCGCGAACTCTGGCACCAGATCATCGGTTTTGTCTTTGTTTCGTTTGCCCTGATCGCTACTTTTGGAGCGGGTGGCCTGATTCACACGTATCAGCAGATGGATCGTGATCCCGCCAACCTGTGGCGGGTTGTATTGTTGTTGGGCTTCGTGGTCACTTTCGCCGGTTTCGGTATCTCCTCCTTTCGGCGAGCCCGCCGTGTCTCTCGGAACCAATAGGGCGTGCCTAATTCCTCGCTGTGCAGATGACCCAACCCGGCAATGAACCTCTAGAGCGGCCGGGCTCCTTCCCCTATACACGGGGGGTTTATCCGGGGATGCACCGCGATCGTCTCTGGACGATGAGGCAGTACGCCGGGCTCGGTGACGCCGCGGAATCGAACCGGCGTTACCACTATCTCCTCTCGCAAGGGATTACCGGATTGTCGGTCGCTTTCGATCTGCCGACGCAGATGGGTTATGACTCCGACCACCCGCGCTCGCTGGGTGAGGTGGGGCGTGCCGGCGTCTCGATCAGTTCGCTGCGGGACATGGAGCAGCTTTTCGCCGGCATCCCCCAAGGCGATGTATCGACGTCGATGACGATCAACTCGACGGCGAGCATCCTGCTGGCGCTGTATGCCGCCGCGGCCCGCAAGCAGGGGGTTGACCTGCAAGTATTGCGAGGCACGGTCCAAAACGATGTGCTCAAGGAGTACATCGCGCGCGGAACGTACATCTACCCGCCCCAGGCATCGATGCGGATTGTGACGGATCTGTTCGCGTGGGCGGGCCGGGAGATGCCGAAGTGGAACGTCATTTCGATCAGCGGATACCACATGAGGGAAGCGGGCTCGACGGCGCCGCAGGAAGTGGCCTTCACTTTAGCCAATGCGTTCGCATACATCGAAGCGGCCCTTTCGGCCGGGCTTGCGATCGATGATTTCGCCCCGCGTCTGTCGTTCTTCTTCAGCGCGGACCGGGACTTCCTGGAGGAGATCGCGAAGTTTCGGGCGGCTCGGCGGCTCTACGCCCGCTCGATGAAAGAGCGGTTTCAGCCGAAGAATGACGCATCGCTCAAGATGCGCTTCCATACGCAAACGGCCGGTTCCTCGCTGATGGCGCAGCAGCCTTATGTCAATGTCATGCGCACGGCGTACGAGGCGCTGGCGGCGGTGCTGGGCGGAACGCAGTCGCTTCATACCAACGGGTTCGATGAAGCACTTGCTTTGCCGACCGAGCAGGCCGCCAAGCTGGCGCTACGAACCCAGCAGGTGATCGCGGAAGAGACGGGTGTCGTGAATACGGCCGATCCCGTGGGCGGTTCGTACGAGATCGAGCGGCTGACCGATCGCATCGAAGAAGAGGCCCGGGAGTACCTGGACCGAATCGATGCCCTGGGCGGAATGCCGAATGCGATCGAGCAGGGTTACGTACAACGTGAGATCGAGAACGCGGCCTACGGCTTCCAACGCAGAGTCGAGTCGGGTGAGCAGAAGATCATTGGGGTGAATGCGTTTCAGTCGGATGAGAGCGAGTCGGTTCCCACGGTGAAGATCGATCCAGCGTTGGAAACCCGCCGGCGCGAGGAGCTCGATGAACTGCGAACCTCGCGAGATAGCGCGGGAGTCGAGCGCCGCTTGGAGGCCCTGACCGCCGGCGCAAAGGGTGAAGCGAACCTCATGACTTTGATCGTTGACGCGGTCGAATGCTACGCCACGCTCGGCGAGGTTTCCGACGCGTTACGCGGCGTTTTCGGCGAGTACCAGGGCGGGGCCGGTCTTTAACAGGAACCGTTCACGGCGCGGCTACGTCTGTGGAGTGTGTCTTTACGCACCATGTGGCGTGGGATAATCGAACTAGAACCACTGAGAGGTATAGCGTTGTGAAACCATTCTCGTTCTTGCAAGTGGCCTTGTTTCTCGTCGTCGTGGCGGCCTTGGCGGGCTTTTCGCCCGCGGTTGCGGCAGACACCGGAGCGGGCGACCTGCCCATGCCGGTCGAACAGTTGATCGACCAGTTCATCGCCAAAGAGACTGAATTTTCAGGGGCTCGCGGCAACTACACGTACCGCCAAACGGTGAAGATCCTGGAGTACACCGACTCGGGAAGTGTGCGGGGCAAGTACGAGTTGGTGCAGGACATCATCTTCACTTCTGACGGCAAGCGCAACGAACGTGTCGTCTACAGCCCGGTCCCGACGCTTAAGAACATCATCCTCACCCCGCAAGACATGCAAGATTTGCGCGATGTTCAACCCTTCGTGATGACATCGGACGAGCGGGCCGATTACGACGTCCGGTATATCGGACCGGAGCAGGTCGATGAGATCGAGACCTATGTCTTCGCGGTCAAACCGAAGGAGCTTGCGAAGGGCGAACGCTACTTCGAGGGCCAGATCTGGGTGGACCAGCGCGACCTACAGATCGTCAAGACGTATGGCAAAGGCGTGGGCCGGCTCAAGAAGAACGAGGACAATCAATTTCCGCGTTTCGAAACCTACCGCGACCAGATTGATGGTAAGTACTGGTTCCCCGTCTACACGCGCGCCGACGACGTTCTGCACTTCAAGAGCGGCGATCAGCGCATCCGTATGATCATCAAATACGAAGACTACAAACAGTTCAAGAGCGACACCGACATCAAGTTCGGCGACATCGTCGACGACACCGAGGAACAAGGCGAGACGCCGGCGCCTCAGCAGCCTTAGCTCACGAAGAGTCGACTACAGCTTGAATAGTTCCCGCAGCCGTTTGGTTTGGGCGCGGCTGACCGGGATCTCCGTGTGCTTCTTGTCACTCATCCGTAGCTGATAAGTCGACTTGAACCAGGGGACGACTTCCTGGATCTTGTTGATGTTGACCAGATACGACCGATGTGGCCGCCAAAACGTGGCCGGGTCGAGGTTGGACTGCAGGTCTTCGATCGTCTTGTAGTTCGAGTGCCCTTCGATCTGTGTCGAGACGATCGTGATGAGACCGTCTTGAATGCCGGCGTAAATCACGTCCGCGGCATCGACCAACAAGAGACGGTTGCTGTTCTTGAGCAGGATCTTGGTCGGCTGCCGTAAACCGCTCTTGAGTTGTTCCAACAGTGACTCTACTTGGCTTGTCTCTTGCGCCGGGGATCCAAGCAGATTCTCGGCGCGCTCGATGGATTTGGCGAGCCGCTCCTTCTCAATCGGTTTCAGCAGATAGTCAACGGCGTTCACTTCGAAGGCCTGCACGGCGTATTGGTCGTAGGCGGTGGCGAAGATGAAGTGAGGGATCGGTCCTCCCGAGGTGGCAATTTCGCGGACAACTTCCAGACCGTTCAGGCCCGGCATTTGGACATCCATGAACACGATGTCGGGCTGATGTTGCTGGATGAGTTGCAACGCCTCAAGACCGTCGCCCGCCGAACCGATAATTTCGACCGAGGGGAACGACTTCAGCAAAAACGCTAGCTCCTCTCGAGCCAACTGTTCGTCGTCGACGATCAGCGCCGAAAGGGTATCGGCCACCTTGGCATTTTCCCGCATCTGTCCCCCAATCTAAGCGTTCCGGGACCTGAGCGTCCAGTGCCGGAGAACGGGCGCTAGCTCTGGAGGTCAGGCAAGTCCTTGAAGAGATCGAGAGCCCCGGGGTTCGCGAGTGCTTCGCGATTCTTAACGGCCGGCCTTCGATGACATTGCGTACGGCGAGCTCGGCGATTTTACCGTTCATCGTGCGCGGAATGTCGGCGACCTGGATGACCTTCGCCGGGACGTGGCGCGGACTTGCTTCAGCCCGAATCCGCTTCCGAATCGTGTCGGTCAAGGCATCGTCAAGAGTGGTGCCTTCGCGAAGCTTTACAAACAACACGACGCGCGTGTCGGCTTGCCAATTCTGTCCGACCACAACCGCTTCGACCACCTCGGGAATCTTCTCGACAGGACGGTAGATTTCGGCGGTGCCGATACGCACTCCGCCGGGATTCAAGACGGCATCCGACCGGCCCCAAATGACCATGCCGCCTTCCGGCGTCAGCTCGCAGTAGTCGCCGTGGTGCCAGATATTCGGGAACGTCTCGAAGTACGCGGCACGGTACTTCGCCTCATCTGGGTCGTTCCAGAAGCCGATTGGCATCGAAGGAAAAGGTTGCGTGCAGACTAGCTCGCCTTTCTCGCCCGCAGGTAGCGAATGGCCCTCGCCATCGAATACTTCGACCTTCATGCCGAGCCCGCGTGTCTGGATCTGCCCGCGATACACAGGACTCACCGGATTGCCGAGGGCGAAGCATGAGATCAGGTCCGTTCCGCCCGAAATGGACGCGAGTTGTACGTTCGATTTGACCTTCTCGTAGACGTAATCGAACCCTTCTTCGACAAGAGGCGAACCAGTCGAAAGAATCGTGCGCAGCGCCGGCAACTGATGACCTTGGGCGGGGTGGACTCCGGCCTGCTCGGCCGCCGAGAGATACTTGGCGCTCGTTCCGAAAACGGTGATGTTCTCCTGCTCGGCCATGTCCCAAAGCCGCGCCGGTTCCGGGTGAAACGGTGAGCCGTCGAACAGCACGACCGTCGCGCCGACGGCGAGGCTGCTCACTAGCCAGTTCCACATCATCCAGCCGCAGGTTGTGAAGTAGAAGATGCGGTCATCACGCTTCAGGTTGTTGTGCAGCACCAACTCTTTGAGATGCTGCAGCAGCGTTCCGCCGGCGCCGTGAACGATGCACTTGGGCTTGCCGGTCGTGCCCGAGGAGTACATGATGTAGACTGGGTGATCAAAGGGCAGCGATGCAAAGGCAAGCGGCTGGTCCGGGGCCTCTGCGAGGAAATCGCCGTACAAAACGGCTTTGGGCAATGCTGTGAGGTCTGGTTCCGAAACAACGTAAGGGACGACGATGATCTTTTCGACGGACGGAATTTGTTCGACAACCTTCGAGACCTTCTCGAGTGAGTCGAACGCTCGGCCGTTGTATTGATAGCCGGCCGCGGCGAGGATAATCTTCGGCTCGATCTGTCCGAAGCGATCGAGCACGCCCTGCAAGCCGAAGTCGGGCGAGCAAGACGACCAAGCGGCGCCAATGCTCGTGGCGGCAAGCATCGCAACGACGGTCTCCGGGATATTCGGCATGAACCCCGCCACACGGTCACCCTTCTTGACACCTGCTTGACGCAGGGCCGCCGCGAACCGTGAGACCTCGTGATGCAACTCGGTGTAGGTGAGTACTCGTTGACGCCCGTTCTCGTTCCACGAAACGAGCGCTTCGCGGTCACCGCGATGGCGGAGTAGATTCTCCGCGAAGTTGAGTCGAGCGTCGGGAAACCATTGCGCGCCCGGCATGCGGCCGAAGTCTCGAACGACTTCATTGCCTTGGTGCTCGGCACGAACGCCGCAGAAATCCCAAAGGGCTCGCCAGAAATCAGGGGCGCGGTCGATCGACCAGTCGTACAGATCGGCGTGATCGTGAAGGCGCGGACCGCCGTGCTGTTCCACCCAGGACCGAAAGGTCGTCAGGTTGGCCCGGGCGATGAGCTCGTCGGGAGGGCTCCAGAGCCGTCTGGCCTTGGGCTTCTTGTCGATTGATCTATTCACAAGTCTGGCCGGAGGCGGACGTTACGCCAGGAGTGAGCCCGGAGAGCTAGAAGTTTACTTTAATCGCAAACTGCATGAGGCGCGGGCTCGATACGGTTTGCGTGATCTGGCCGAAATTGCTATTGAAGATATCGTTCTCCGGTTGCGCGAACGTGACGTTGTTGAATAGGTTGAAGACCTCCCAGCGGAACTCGACGTTGGCGGTCTCGGTGATGGGCGTCTTCTTGACAACGTTGAAATCGAAAACGAACCGACTTGGCCCATAGACAGGGGTCTGTGGCAGCGTGCCCAGTCGACCGGCCTCGGGAACTTGAAAGAGTCCCTGGACGCCGCTGCCGGAACAGTTCCCTCCAACGATTGAGGAGGTACAGGGGTCGATCCAGAACACTCCGGACCCGATGTCGCGCCGCCCCACGAGGTTTCGCAGATCACCGTTCGTCATGGACTGCGAGAGATCGACGGTGTTTTCGCCCGAGACGAACCGCGTGTGGAATGTTCCTCGTCCTGAGTGGATCGAAAGCGGAGCGCCGCTACGCCAGTTCATCAACCCACCGACTTGCCAACCGGTCGCCAAACCTCGAGCGAACTTGCTGCCCGGATCGAGCGCTTTGCCGGGCCCGATGGGCAGCTCATAAAACCAGTTCGCGTTGAACTGATGACGCGGCATGAACTGCTGCAAGGTGTAGCGCGGATTACGAATCGAACTTGGCCGGGTACTGTTCACGAGCGTATTCTCGTCGCCGTCAAAGTCCGAGAGAGCTTTGCCGAAGGTGTAGTTCGTCTGAAAGGCAAGGCCATCGGCAAAGCGGCGGCGAGCTTCGATTTCAACGGCGTGATACGTCGAGAAGCCGTCGGCCACCATACCCCGGGCGCTTGCGACGAAGGGGTTCGCCATGAAGAAATTCGCGGGCAAGCGTCCGTCGAGCACTTGCCCCCAGAAGCTGCCGCCTCGCAGGCGACCCTGCCCCGACGCGGGTCGCGAGAACTCGCTTTGCGTCAGTTGATTGGCGAAGTGGCCGGGCTCGCCGAACTGTAGTGCGTCTAACAGAGCCGAGCGGCCTCGCAAGCGAGCTGGCTCACCAGCGATCAGCGTGGCCATCAACGGGTTCGGGGTGATGCAACCCGCGCCCGTGGTGTCGTCGAAGCGGCTCCCATTACCCGTCGAGCGATTGCAATCCAGATTGGCGCGCGCGATGTTGAACGACTGCAGAAAGCTCTGCCCCGACTCCGGATCGACCGAATCAATGTTGATCTCGTTGAAGTCGGCCATGCGCCGTAGCTTCACGCCGCGGTTGCCGATGTAGCGCACTTCCAGAGCCACCTCCGCCGCCAACTCGCGCGCTACGCTGAACGTCCATTCGGCGTAGTAGGACGTCGCGAGGTTCTGATCGAAAACACGGAAGTCCGCCGCGTTGCTGTTGAGAATACTCCGCGAAGTGGGCAAACCGAACGCGGGTGTTCCCGGTATGACCGGCGAACCGCCGAGGTCCCTCAGCAAAAACGGGCCAGTGGACGGATTGTTGGCGCAGTCACCGTCACTGGGAACGCAGGCTTCAGTGACAACGAGGCCTTCGTTGTCATCGAGGTTACCGTCAACAATCGAGAACGAGTCCTGGATGTAGCTCACGCGAAATCCACTTCGGACCGAAGTTTTCCCATCCCCGAACGGGTCCCAAGCGAAGCCGATCACCGGGCCGAAGTTATTGAAGTCGTCGTCCCAAAGGGGGCGTCCATTGACGGCTGTGGCCGGTGTGTACTGAGTCGCGCAGCCGGCAATCAGAGCACGCGCATTCGCTGTCGTTACCTCACCCGGCAAACTACCCAGCGCATCGCAAGGCGTTCCTGTGAATGTCCCTGGATTGAAGAATCCCTCGCGGCCGGAGACGCCGAAGACGGCATCGAGCCCCCCTTCCGGCGCGAGTGCCAGCCCCTGTGTCTCGACGGGTACTGATGAATATTCCCATCGCAGGCCCAGATTGAGTGTCAAGTTCGACCGGACGAACCAACTGTCTTGGACGAACAGGTCCAGTTCGCGATTCCGGTAGATGCGCCGCTCCGGAAGATTGGGCACGAACCCAGAACCCAGCGAGGCTACATTGAACCGCTGGCGCACCGTTTCCATTGCGCCGACCAGATTGTTCATCAGGTCGCGGGCCGTCTCCGCGTCGGTCGTGTTGACGCTGCCACCGCCGAGGGTGTTCAAGTCGCCGTTGTTGAAACCGGGAGCGTAGTCGTTGTCGTCGAAGTCGATCTCGCCAAAAGGGTTGACCAGATCAAAGTTGTAGGTATTGACCCTGCGTTGACGCCATTCGCCACCGGCCTTGAGCTGATGCTTGCCCCGCACCCAACTGAAGCTATCTCGCACATGGAACACTTCGTTGTCGCGAACCTCATCTCCATCGTTGGAATCGTAGGGGTCGGTGATCGTGTTCAAGTTCAGCGTGTAGGGTGTCGGAAACGGTTGTGTTACGAGGAAGGCGTTCTCCGCGCCGAGGAATCCGAACCGAAACTCGTTTAGAAACGTCGGTGTGAACGTCGAAGTCAGCGATCCGCTGAATGCCTTCGAGTGCGTCACGCGGCTCCCGAGCGGGATCTGCCCCGGATACCGCGGCTCGCGGCCATTGTTGAAGTCGCCCTGGATATTCCGGTCGACATAGTTGATCGTTCCCGCGAAGCTGTGGGTGTCGTTGATACGGTGATCGAGGCGGAAGGACGGCAAGTGCTCTGCGGTGCGCGAGGGCGAGTTGAACCGAAATCCACCGGTGTTGAGGCCGTCGCCGAGATCAAAGTTATTCGTCGGAGGAATCAGGCCGAAGACATCGTTCTCAATGAACGGGTCGATCGAGGCGGGCCGCGCGCCATTGAAACGTCCGTCGACACAGTCGCGCGACAACGCCGACGTCGCCTCCGGACCACAGCTCATCAAGTTCACGGACCGCACCAAGCCAGGGTTCGACGCAACGTTTTCCGGCGTATTCCGCACGCCGTCGAGATAGCGAAACACACCGGCCCGTGCTTCAGGCGTGTAGACGGTCCGGTTCACCGCGATACTGCGCGCTTCACGGGTCTGCTGATATCCGAAGTAGAAGAACGTCCGATTCTTGATGATCGGGCCACCTAAACGGCCGCCGAACTGATTTCGGATCAATGGAGGCCTCTCAACGCTCGTTGTGTTGTTGAAGAAGTCATTCGCGTTGAGAACCGTGTTGCGGTGGAAGTGAAACAGCGATCCGTGGAGGTCATTCGAACCCGATCGCGTGACGGCGGTGATCTGGGCGCCGCCTCGGCTGAACTCGGCCGAGGCAAGCCCGGTGATGACACGGAACTCCTGCACGTTCTCGGCTGCCATCGGCACCAGCGGCAAGTCGATCAATGTCGACGATGCCCGATTCAAGTTGTCTTGCGTATCGATGCCGTCGAGCGTGAAATTCACGGCCCGGTGCCGCTGACCGTGGACGAAGAACTTGTCTCCCTGCCCCTGATTGCTGCGTTCGTAGTAGACACCTGCTTGTTGTAGAGCAAGTTCCACGGCGTTGCGGCCATTGAGAGGCAGTTCCAGAATCTGGGTGTTGTCGACGACCTCGCCAATCTCGCTGTCAACGAGGTTGATCGATGACTGTACGTGCTTTGCCTCGACGTTGACCCTGAATCTCTCGATCTCAACCGATAGTTCGAGACTCACCGTTGCCGCCCCACCCACCTCGACGCGCACGTCCACCACGACCACGCGCTGGAACCCCTCGACTTCGGCTTCGATCCGATAGAGTCCGAGCGGAACGTTCGGTATCGAGAACCGTCCGACCGATGTAGTACGGGCCTCATGGGCCCGGTTCGTGCCCTGGTGGACGGCGGTGATACGGGCATCGGGTATCACCGCGCCGGACTCATCGCGTACCGTCCCATCAATGCGCCCAGTAAGATTCTGAGCTTGCATCTGCAAGGCGAGACCCGAGAGAGCGAGCAGTATGGCGACGAGGCGGACCTTTCCTAGAGAGGCGATTGACATCCTAGTTTTGCGGAGTGTCCCGAACGAGCAGGAACTTCGATTGTCGGACGAACCGTGGTCCCTTGGCAATCGACATCGGCCTGGGTTTTCTGTGTTCCGCGATTAGGCGGTCACGGACAAACAAAAAAAACCTGCACCGCTCAGACGCCGTGATCTCAACCACTTAGCGGAAACAGCGCGATTTCTTGAGCGGCTAGAGCGCACGAAGGGGCGCACACTGGGCCCAAGAACGCTCACCAACGACCGGGCCAAGCGTATTGAACCCCTTCGCCGCCGCCGATAGAGAGCCTGAGAGGGCGTGCGTGCCACGCGGAGCCTGAGGTGATCGAGGCGGGAGCAAGAATCGTGGGACAGACGGCAACAGTTCGCAGAAAGCTCGACCCTGGGTTAACAGGGCGCGATGCCGAAAACCTGGACCGAGATCTGCGGCGGCGGATCATCGGCCAGGAAGAGGCCATCGAACAGATCATCAACGTCTACCAGACCTATCTTGCCGGGATGAACAGCCCCGGTCGGCCCGTCGGAAACTTCCTTTTCCTCGGTCCGACGGGAACCGGAAAGACACGCGTCGTGGAAGCCACGGCGGAATCGTTGGTGAGCGACCCGCGCGCCGTCATCAAGATCGACTGCGCCGAGTTCCAACACAGCCACGAGATCGCCAAGCTGATTGGTTCGCCCCCGGGTTATCTGGGGCATCGGGAGACACACCCGCTCCTCAGCCAAGAGGTGCTCGACCAGCACCACACCGACGACCTCAAGCTATCGTTCATCCTTTTCGACGAGATCGAGAAGGCCAGCGACGCGCTATGGAATTTGCTGTTGGGCATTCTCGATAAAGCGACATTGACGCTTGGCGATAATCGCCGTGTTGATTTTTCACAGACTCTTATCTTCATGACGAGCAACCTCGGAGCTTCCGAGATGAGCGCCATGATGAACCCGGAACTCGGCTTTGCCGGGCGTCGCCGCGAAGCGCATGAATTCCGGTCCGGCACGTTGGGTAAGCGGTTGCTTGAAGCCGGTATGAGCGCTGCCCGACGTAAGTTCACGCCGGAGTTCATGAATCGGCTCGACAAGATCGTCGTATTCAAGACCCTGGGCCAGGACGAACTTCGCAAGATTCTCGATCTCGAGCTTGCCTACGTGCAGCAGCGTGTCTTCAACGGAAAACCGTTTCTGTTCCAGCTTTCCGACGCCGCCAAGGACTTCCTTCTCGAACAGGGCACGGACGCGAAGTACGGCGCCCGTCACCTCAAGCGCGGCATCGAGCGCTCACTCGTCTATCCGATGGCCAACCTGATCGCGACGGAGCAAATTCAGGCCGGTGACTTAGTCGAAGTGAACTACGATCCGAAACACGAGACGATGCTGTTCGAGCAGGTCGACGAAGACCTCCCCGTGAACGCGATGTTCCGGGCGGCGGGGCTTGACATGCCCCGCGATCTTGAGATGGATGAACCGCTGACGATGTCCGGCAATCCTGCGGGACGACTGGATCGGCTCGCGCGGACCTAATCGTCTGGGCTTGACTGCCGGCCCCTATTGCTCGCGTGTCCGCTTGACCATGGGCACAGGCTTGACTGGTTCGAAAAGCCCGAACGTAAACACATCCGTCTGCGAAACCATCGTTACGTACTGTTTGCCATCGACCATGTAGGTAATCGGCGACGAAAAGAGCTGCTGCCCGAGGCTGAAGTGCCAGAGATGTTCGCCGGTCTTCGCTTCCAGGGCCACCAGGTGGTGGTCATCATCCCCGAAGAAAACGATCCCTCCCTCGGTCGACAGCGTGCCGGCCCACATGACCGTAGGGCCTGTCATTGGGTATTCCCAAACCCGCTCGCCGGACGTGGGATTCAATGCCCGTAGATAAAACTGATTGCCATTCCGCGGAGGCTTCTCGCCCCCCGTTCCCGCAAACCCCGCCATCGGTACCGGCTCCCGCGCGGAGCTCGTGTAAATGTCACAACCCTCGAGCGCGATGATGTACATCAGCCCGGTGTTCGGGTTGAATGAAGGTGACATGTAGTTCGCCGCGCCGCGTACGGTGGGACAGGCTTCAACCCCGCCCGGCTGCGGGTCCTGTCCCTCGACGAGGATCGGGCGGCCGCTCTTATCAACGCCGGTTGCCCATGTGAGTTTGTCTACGAAGGCGTTCGCGTGGAGAAATTCACCGGTCACTCGATCCAGCACATAGTAGAAGCCGTTGCGGTTGGCCTGGGTGACAAGCTTGCGGGTCTTGCCCTTGTAAGGCAGATCGAGCAGAACGGGAAATTCCTGTGCATCCCAGTCCCAAACGTCGTGCGGCGTGAACTGGAAATACCACTTCAGCTTTCCTGTATCGCCGTCGAGCGCGATGAGCGAGTCCGTGTAGAGATTGTCGCCGGGTCGGTCGCCGCCGTAGAAATCGGGCCAGGGGTTGCCCGTTCCCCAATAGAGAATGTTCAACTCGGGGTCGTAGCTGCCTGACATCCAGGTGCCCGCTCCGCCCCAGTCGAGCGTCTTCGGCCCCCAGGTGTCAGCTCCAAACTCACCCTTGGCGGGAATCGTCCAGAACCGCCAAAGCTCTTCGCCTGTGTCGGCGGAGTGCGCCGTCAGGAAGCCCCGCATGCCGGAATCCCCGCCGCTCACGCCGACAACGATGCGGTCTTTGTAAGCAAACGGAGCGACGGTGCAGTGATAGCCTTGCTCGGGATCGGCGTACTGGTGATTCCAGATCAACGCACCGGTCTTGCGATGCAGCGCGACAAGATAGCAGTCGCCAGTGACGAAGAAAACCTTGTCGCCCAGCAATCCGACGCCGCGGTTCGAGCGAGCGCCGCCTTCGACATTCTCTTGCCGGTAGTTCCAAATCTTGCGACCATTGACGGCATCGATCGCGTGGACCTCGTTGCTGTTTCCGACATACATGATGCCGTCGTAGACAAGAGGAATCGAGCTGAGCCGACGCCCGGCTTCGATGTGGTAAACCCACTTCGGAACGAGGGACGAAACGTTCTCGGTGTTCACCTGCGTAAGCGAACTGTGCCTCTGCGCGGCGTAGTCGCCGGCATACGTGAGCCAGTCTTCATCGGGCCCGTCGAGGATGTTTTCGTAAGTGACCTGAGCGCCGGCCGGCAGTGCCACAAGTCCGAGCGCGGTCATCAGAAAGGTGAGGACCAGGAAGGTGAGGACGCCCCGTTGTATCGGGCTGGTGGTGCGATTCACGTTAGTTACTCCCTGTCTCGGTGTCGTCGGATGTGGAAACGCGGGTGGCCTGGCGGCTGACGAACGCTAGGATGTTCTGAAGCTCGTCCTCGGAAAAGCGCTTGGTGAGGTCGGGCATCCAAGTGTTCTTCAGGAACACAATCTCCTTCAGGCCACTTGTTGGGAGGAGATGCAGCTTACCGCCGCGGTCAACGAGTTGGATCGAGTAGTTCGTGTAGTTCTTCGCGACGCCTTCGATCGTTGCACCGGCGTTGGTCGTGAGACGAACGGGATCGAAGCCCGATGTGATGCGCTTGTTGGGCTCAAGGACTCCTTCGCGCAGTTGAATCATGTAGTTCTGGAGGCCTGCGTCGCTGAGGTCGGGCCCGAGCGCTCCGCCTTCGCCGAGAATCATGTGGCACTTCGAGCAGCCTGCCTTGCCGAAGTAGAGGGCTTTGCCGGCTTCCGCGTCGCCTGGAACGTCAACCTCATAGGCGGGGCGGCTGAGGCTGCCGACGTAGGCCGTCATCTGCCAAAGTTGCTCGTCCGGCATGCTTCCAAACGGCGGCATATCACCGCCAGGCACGCCGTTCTTGATGCCGTTGTAGATCTGCGTGGGTCGCTTGTTCTGCGCGGCGGGGCCGATGACTAGGTTTGGACCACGGCCTCCCTCTCCGGTTGGACCGTGGCAGCCGGCACACGCAAGCGCATAGAGTTCAGCGCCGGCGGCGACGTGCTCTTTCTTGCCGATATACACGTCTTCATTCGGATCACGCACCGCCTCCATCAGCGCGGGGTTTTGTGCAGCCAAGGGAACAGTGAGGAGGAGCAGGAAAACCAGACGTCGCATAGCGTGTTTGAGGCCTACAAGGGTACCAGAAACATGGTCTTAGGGCCGCCGGACGAAGTGTATCCAAGCCCCATCTTGCGTGGCCGGGCTGTCTAGAAGGAGTCCTGGAATGATTCCCGCTCCGGGGTCTAGTACTTTTGTTCGTCAGGGGGCCACATTCTTTGGTACATGATTCCTATTGATTTTTCTAAGGTTTCGCCTGACAATATCCTCAGGGATTACCCTGGTCTGCCGTACCCCCTGTTACTGGCGGGCTATGGCTTCTAGGTGTTGATCATGGAGACCTTACCAGGCAAGGCAGCCTTCGAGTATCTGGCCGATCGAGCCGCGACTGTCGGCGAGCGGCGTGTTGCTCATCGGCACGCCGATTTACACGCCGAAGACCTACGCGTCGAGCCGGTGCACGCCGGCAGCGGTTGGACGCCCCCCATGCACTCGGGGATCGGTGCGCAACTCGTGGATGTAAGCGACACCGGAATCGGCCTGAAGGTATTCTCGCCGCTCCTCAACAATACCGACGTGAAGGTGAGCGTTAACCTGTATCGCGAGGGTTCCGGCGAGGAGTTGAAAGTACAGGCTCGCGTGATCCACTGCCTGATGGACGACGACAACCTGTACCGAGTCGGCTTAGCTTTCTGGGAGATCGACCGGCGCGCTCTCGACAGCGGCTACGTCCCTGACCTGGACTCTTGACGGTTCCTCTGTAGCCGAAGCGAAACACCCGCCCGAACCCCGCTTGACTTATGGGTCCGATTCGTTCTCTACTTGTAATCAGAAACATTTTTTGAGCGGTTTGTTTTTTCAGTTCCCGCACGACCAGCTCAACTTGGTTGATTCGCCAAGTCGCCAACTGCTTCACCCCACTCGTGGGGGAGAGTTCCAAGGCATCGAGCCGGGCTGAGCGTCCCGATCTACAGCCGAAGAGACGAAGTAGTCGCCGCGGGCGGTTCACCCAGTTTGGGGGGCCCGGATGGGACTCGTCGGTCAGACCGCGGGATACGAAGAGCCGGGGCGGCTTGTTGAAAGCCGTCACGAGAACGAAAACAACGAAGCGCCGGAAAGCACGGCTAAGCTTCTAGGTCGCCACCGCATTACGTTGACGGTGCTGGGAGTGTCACTCGCGGGCACCTTTCTTGCATGGCTTGCGGCGCGCGGCGCTGTGGATCCTACCAGCCCCGAAGTCGGCGGTCTCACGCTCGGCGCGTCAAATCAGCTCGCTTCCTATCCCACCGCTGTGCTGTTGGAAGGCCTGTGCATCTCGGCCATGCTGGCCGTCATCGCATTTATGGGGGACCACCGGCGTAGGAACCTTGAGCGCAAGGTCGCCGGCATGGCCCGCCATCTTGAGAACCAGAGCGCTGCCTCGGATCGTCCCGAGATCAATGACACATCCGACCGTTATGCCCTAGCCGTCCAGGCCGCGCAGGACGGGCTGTGGGACTGGAACTTGCGGACGGATCGCGTTGACTACTCGCCTCGCTGGAAGGCCCTGATCGGCTTTGATGAGAACGAACTGACCGGCCGCCCAAGAGAGTGGCTGCACCGGGTTCACCCCGAGGACCGCGAGAGCCTGCGGACCGCTCTCGACAAACACCTCAACGGCACGAGTGCCCACTTTGAATCGGAGTATCGACTGCTCCATCGCAACGGCGGCTACCGCCTGATGCTCGGCCGCGGCGTCGCGATCCGCGACGAGTCAGGCCGCGCGACTCGTGTGGCTGGATCGCAGACCGACGTCACGGCCCAACGCAGAGTGGAGGAGCGACTACTGCATGCCGCCATGCACGATACGCTGACCGGGCTGCCGAATCGCAAGCTCTTCATGGAGAAGCTCACGGTGGTCGGCAAGCTGGCCGCACAGCAGGAAGGGTATCGCTTCGCGCTGCTGTTGTTGGACGTGGATCGCTTCAAGCTGATCAACGACAGCCTGGGCCCAGCCGCGGGCGATGAACTGCTCGTCGAAGTGAGTCGCCGCTTGCGGCGCGCTGTTCGGCCGGGCGACACGATGGCGCGTCTTGGGGGCGATGAGTTCGCCGTCCTGCTCAAGGGCATTCGCGAAGAGACGGAGGCGACTCAGATAGCAGGCGTCATCCAAACAGAGATGACGGCTCCATTCGAGCTGAGTGGCCGACAGGTTTTCACCGGCGTCAGCATCGGCATCACATTCAACTCAAACCCCGATCAGCAGGCGGAAGATCTCGTACGGAACGCCGACACCGCCATGTCGAAAGCGAAAGAGAACGGCCAGGCGGGATACAAATTGTTCGATCAAGGCATGCACGAACGCGCTGTTGAACGACTGCGAGTCGAGACAGAGCTCAGACATGCGTTGGACCGGAACGAATTCCTAATCTACTACCAGCCCGTCATGGATATGGCATCGGGCAAGATCACCGGCTGCGAGGCCCTGTTGCGCTGGGAGCATCCGGAGCGTGGTCTGGTTCTCCCCAAGGAGTTCATTCCGGTCGCCGAGGAGACCGGGCTGATCGTGCCTCTGAGTGAATGGTTGCTCGACAGAGTTTGTCATGAAATGGCAAGTTTCGAGGATGCGGGGTTGCCGCCTCTACAGGTGTCGGTCAACGTGTCGCCCAGGCAGTTCTTTCACCATGACGTACTCGAAGTCGTCAACGGCGCTCTCGAAAGCTCGGGGCTCGATCCGAGGCGGCTGCAACTGGAGATCACCGAAAGCGCGCTGGTCGCCAACGCGGACCATACTGTCCGCCCGCTGGTCGAGCTGTTTGCGCGCGGTGTGCAGATCGCGCTTGATGATTTCGGGACCGGCTATTCATCGTTGGTCTACCTGCGGCAGTTCCCAATCAGCGTGCTCAAGCTCAGCGATTCGTTTACACGCCACATCACGAGCAACCCGGGCGACGCCGCGATCGCGACGGGACTGATCGAGCTGGGGCACAGCCTTGATCTGCGAGTGATCGTCGAAGGGGTCGAGACGAGAGAGCAGCTCGAATTCCTGTCGGCGAAGCGCTGCGACGGTATCCAGGGGCACCTCATCAGCCCACCGCTAGCGATCGAAGACTTTCGCGCGCTACTGGGCCAGCCCAAGGCCTTCTGGGTGACCGCGTAAGCCAGGCCTGCGAGAGGTCGTCCGCTATAATCGCCACAAGCATTGGGCGATGAAACAGCGTAGCTTCAGCGGTAATCAAGGACGGTTTTTGCTGCTCTTCGCGCTGTTGTGCGCTCCGGCAAGTCTTGTTCTAACGGCAGCCGATCCCCAGCCCATCGAGATGACGCGGGTGCCTTCCTATAGCGAGGGCATTGTCTTCGATCACGACGGCTACGCCTACATCTCTCACGGCCGCTACATCACACAAATCTCATTTGAAGGCGATTCGAGCGTGTTGTCGTCGATTTGGGCTGAGACGGGCGCGCCGAACGGCCACAAGGTGCTGGCGGACGGTACGCACTTGGTGTGCGACGTAAGCCGTCACGCGGTCTTGCATCTCGACAAGAACGGCAAGTTGATCGGCGAGGCGTCGAAAGAGTGCAACGGCAAACCGTTGCGTGGCCCCAACGACCTGACGCTTGACCCCAAGGGCGGCTTTTACTTCACCGATCCGGGCGGATCGTGGGAGGAGCCGATCGGGACGATCCACTATGTCGACCCCGCAGGCGTGACGCATCTTGTCGCCGAGGGCTTCTACTATCCGAACGGCATCGTGCTGCGGCCCGACGGCAAGACGCTGCTCGTCGGTGAAAGCAATCGGAACCGGATTCTCGGGTTCCCCGTGACGGCTCCCGGGAAGGTCGGGCCGATGAGGGTGTTTGCGGACCTGCCCACCAAGAGCGGCGAAGTGACCGTCGGCCCGGACGGCATGGCGCTGGATGCCCAAGGCAATCTTTACGTGGCGCACTACGGGATGCGGCAAGTCCGAGTGCTCGACCCCAACGGAAAGCTGATCCGGCGGTTACCCGGCGGCAACTTGACTACGAGCAACGTCGCCTTCGCTGGACCTGGGATGAACCAACTCTTTATCACCGGCGCCTTGGGCGAGTCGTCAAGTACGCAAGGCACCCTGTTCCGATTGGACTTGCCGGGCGTCAAGGGATTGCGGATTCTCCCGCCCAAAGCGGCGGCGTCTCAGTAGGACGCGTCGTTTCACGCGCGGCTTGAACGTATGACCACCGAACAATTGTTGGCGATCACGGCGCTCGTGGGCGTCTTGGCGGCGGTGTGGCTGGCCGCGAAGGCCAACCGGGCGCTGGAGCGGCTGAGCGTTCGTTTCGATGAGCAGGGTCGCCATGGCGAGCACCTCTCGCAACAGCTTCGCGAGCAGTCACGCGACACCGACGAAGTCGTGCGCAGGCTCGACCACGACTTGCGTGAACAACAGACCGAAGCTCGCGAGACGCTATTTGAGCAACTCTCCGCCGCCAAAGAGCACCAGCAGGAAGCGCTCCATCGCCTGGACCAGAGCCTCATCCAGAGCTTCGCCGGTTTGCGGGAGAACCTCGACGCGAGGCACGGCGCGGCGATGGGTTCGCAGCAAGAAGCCCTGGAGCGCGCCATCAGCGGAGTTCATCAGCGACTTGGTGAGACGCTGACGCGCACTACGAGCGAACTCAGCCAACGCATGGACGTGCTCACGACCGCCACCGACCGCAAGCTACTCGAGATTAGCGGCCAAGTTGAGCGGCGACTCTCCGAGGGCTTCGAAAAGACCACCGCGACTTTCACCGACATCGTGCAGCGGCTTGCGGTGATCGACGAGGCGCAGAAGAAGATCACCGAGCTGTCGAGCAATGTGGTGAAACTCCAGGATGTGTTGGCGAATCGCTCGGCGCGCGGGGCGTTCGGGGAAGTGCAGCTCGAAGGCCTCGTCAAGAATCTGCTGCCGCAGTCGGCCTATCGCATGCAACATACGCTGGCGAATTCAAGCCGCGTGGACTGCGTTCTCTTCCTGCCTCCACCGACGGGCCATGTGCCAATCGACTCGAAGTTCCCGCTCGAGAACTACCGCCGCAAGTTGGACGCCGAGCTTTCACCCGAGGAACGCAAATTCGCCGAGGCGGCCTTTGCGCGCGATGTACGAACGCACATTCAGTCGATTGCCGACAAGTACATCTCACCGCCGGAGACGTCGGACGGCGCCGTGATGTTCATCCCTGCCGAGGCGGTGTTCGCCGAGATCCATTCAAATCATCCCGACTTGGTCGAGGAAGCCTACCGGATGCGGGTTTGGATGTGTTCGCCGACGACGTTGATGGCGATCCTCACGACGGCCCGCGCGGTGCTGAAGGACGAGGCGACCCGCAAACAGGTGGACATCATTCAAGAGCATCTCGGCAAGCTCTCCGCTGACTTCTCACGCTTCCAGCTCCGCATGGACCAGCTCCGAACGCACATTCGGCAGGCGAACGACGATGTCGACAAAGTGCATACGTCGGCGAAGAAGATCACGAGCCGCTTCGATAAGATCGAGCGGCTTGAGTTGGGCAACGACAACGCCGACCAAATGACTTTGCTCGACGAGACCACCGAGGAAGAAGCCGAAGCGCAGGGGGCGTAGGCTCGCTTAGGCGGGAGCCCGAAGATCGTTTCTCGCAAAGGCGCTAAGTACCGCAAAGCCCGCTAAGGTTGGATTGGGTCTACGCTGCCTCCACGGTCGTCCCGTGCAAGACCCAAAGACTTTCTCGTCAATTGCTCGAAGTTCGCTGGTAAAGGGAACGTAGTCCCGCCATACATCAACACACTCCCGTTCGTGGTCGCGATAGCCGTCATCCAACCATAGTTCCCAGCGCGGGGCAAGATGCCCGCCAGGGCGGGTAAGGCTGCGATACGCCCGTAACCGCCAGGCGGACCATCAAGAAGGATAAAATCGAAAGTGCCTCGTAGCTTTGTTTGGTACCAATAGCATCGGGGCTTCCCCCGTAGCCGTTTTCTCTTGGCAAGCCGAGATAGCCGGAGATTTACGCAGGGTTCCAAGCCCAGCACACGAAGCAAACGCTTGGTTCTCATGTAGAACACGGGGTTGTGTTCTAGGGTAACCAGCTCAGCGCCAGTCCGGCGCGCGTACGCCGCGAGGATGGCGGTTGACACTCCACTTCCTACCTCGAGAATCCGCCTAGGCGCCAGCTCGGCAAGCCGTGCATCGAGTGCTTCCGCCAGCACCCTCGTGATCTTCCAGCCCCCCCAGTTCACGTCAGGGAGATCGCGCCAATCGTCGACCTGTGGGTCCTCTGAGTTGGCCATACCGCCCGACGAATTCCGCTGAAGATATTTGGCTGCGAGGTACCGTAGCTCGTCCCTAATATAGCCAGGCAAGACAGGTCTAAGACAGACAGCCCCGAGCATGAGCCACGTGTGCTGATCTCGCACGGCGGACCACGGCGAAACTCGGACGCCTTGCCATAATAATTGAAAGCTCTCGCGAACCTCGGACTGCTCGAACGCGATCGTAGCGAAATATCGATATCGATTCGAGAACGACCGTCGCCATGTCTTTGCATGCTCTTGGGGGTTCGACTGCTCTAGCTTTTTCGTCAAGAGACGCCATCCGGTCTCCATCCTGCGCTAATCTCCCGAAATTTGGCCCGGGCGCCGCCGGTAGCACGTTAGAACTTCGGGCAAGCATTGAACGTTTCCCGGCCTGAGCCTCGCAATCCGGAGCCACATGTCGATGTCGATACAAGCGGGTAGTGAGGTGTCGAACAAACCGGCCAGTGCCACGGCCTGCCGGCGAAGAACCACGGCTGAACCGTCGCGCACCAAATTCTCTTCAAGAAGCTCCATGAATGAGACAACGCCGCCGGGATGAAGGTTCATCATTGGCCAAACGCGACCCTGGCTGTCCATGATGGCGGAGTTCGAGAAAGTAAGGTCAAGGTCGTGGTTGTCAGCCAGGACCGCCAGATGCCGCTCTAGCTTGTCCGCGGCCCACTTGTCATCGGCATCAAGGAACCCCACGTAGGGAGCGGTGGTCTGAGCCAGCCCGGTGTTCCTTGCAGCCGAAGAACCGGAATGTGCCTGCCTCACAACCCGTAGACGCTCGTCATCGATCGATCGAAGCTGCTCGGCAGTGCCATCGACAGAACCGTCGTCCACGACGACCACTTCAATCCGTTCCTCAGTCTGCTGCAGCGCTGACGTGACAGCTTCAGAAACGTAGGGAGCAACGTTGTAGGCCGGAATGATGATGCTCGCGATGGGCTTCAATCGATTATTCCTTATCCACAAACCTAGCAGTGGGCCCGGACCTACCGCAATCGCGCCGACACCCGCCGCGATGGCTCGAAGCTGTTCCCAACGCCGACCGACTGGAGCTAGATTAAGGCGGTCTGTGATTCGGCCAGACCAAAGGAGATGTCGATGAAGTACATGATTAGCTGGTTCGAGCGCCCCCAGGGTTCGCCGATGGAGTACGAGAATACCCAGAAGCGAATCCTTGAAGTCTTTGGTCAGTGGGAGGCGCCGGCCAGTTTCAAGATCGAGCTATTCGTCGTGCGTGTGGGCGAGTGGGGCGGACACATGTTGGTGGAGTGCGACGATCCGTTGGCGATCCACAAGCTCTGCTCGACGTTCCCCGCTTTTGAGTTCCAGGCGCGCCCCGTGGTTCCCGTCGAGGACGCCGTCCGGGTCGAACTCGAAGCTATCGCTTGGCGTGACGGGCTAGACGGTAAGTGACATCCGAATCGCATCACATCGCACCGCAGCGCGTGTAGCCCGCTTCGCCGTTGCGGATTCGGGGAAACCTACAAAGGGCGGATGTTGTGCTTGATGGCGTAGAGGGCGAGCTCAAGGCGATCGGACACGCCCAGTTTTTGGAACGCGTTGTGCAAGTGGTTCTTGACGGTCTGCTCGCTGATGAACAGTTTCTCGCCGATCTCTTTGTTCTTCATGCCCTGCGCCACGCAGGCGGCAATTTCGTGCTCGCGGTTACTAAGAGTAGGTTTCTCGGCCTGGTGGTTGCCGGGCTCATCGGGGGAAGCGAACTGCCTCATGACGGCAGCCGTCGTTCGTGCGTCGAGCCAGGTTTCTCCCTCGGTGACTTTGCGGACGCTCTTGATGAGCAGATCGGTGGCCGTTTGCTTGAGTACGATGCCCGAGGCCCCACATTTGATTGCCTTAACGTATTCGTCCTCGTCTTCGGAAGCGGTCAAGACAATGATCTTCGTATCGAATTTGTTGGCGCGGACGCGCTGAAGCACCGTCAGTCCGTCAGCCCCCGGCATTCGGAGATCGAGAAGCAGAATATCGGGTTCGTGCTCCTCAATGATGGGCAGGACTTCGGTGCCGTCCTTTGCCTCGGCAACAATCTCGAAGTCCTCTTCCAGCGACAGCAACCGCCTAAGGCCGTCACGGAAGATCGCGTGATCGTCGGCGAGAGCGATCCTGATGACACCGGATCCGTTCCCGTTCACCGAATCGGTAGATACCGGTCGCTCGCTTGTTCGTTGGGCCATGAAAGCAGTTCTGCGTCGTAGCCTGGAATGAAATCAGCTGCGATCGCTCTCTTTTTCAGAATCTTGAGGAGTGAGGGCACGTAACAACCCAACTCCCACCAAGTAAGCTTACGATAGTCGCATACTACCCTCTATAGGAAGGTCGTATAAGATTAAGGTTGGAAAGTCACCTAGCAAACGATCGCTCCAACCCGCTCAGACCCGCTCGGTTCGAGGTGCGATCGTGGCGAGGGTAGCGGGCTCGTCGTTGCGGCAGAGATGCTGCTTGGCTATGCTGACCGTGCCTGGTCAGGTAGGATCAAGAGCGCTGGTAGTAAGACAAAGCGTTTCGCAGTTCACGCAACCGCTTCCGCTGTAGCGGATCCCGGGAAGTGCAGGTAGGAGCCGGAGCCGATGCTGGTCAAAGTGGGACTTCCGTGGAGATCTGAGAGACACGGGTCTGGTGTACTCGAGTCGCCGAGCGACGAGAACGCCGGCGCTGAACGGAACACTGCCGCAAAGGGCGCTGGAAATGCGGCTCTGGCTCCGCAGTTGGTTGGGGACCTACTGGATCTGTCGTCCGAGGGGGCGCCGTCGCAAGAAGACGGATTGAGCGAAGGTGCGCGGCACTATGCCACCGCTGTCAGGCACTATCTCAACGGGCGGTCGGACAAAGCCATTGAAGCCCTGCTCAAAGCGCGCGAGGCTGGTGAAGATGCGGGTGAAGTCACGTCGGGGCTTGCTCAGATCTATCTTGAGAACCGGAACTTCGCCGAAGCGGCCGAGAACTTCCGCGGCTTGGTTGCACGGGACGAAACGAATGGGCCGGCGCAGTTCGGCTTTGGCCTCTCGCTCGCGGGCGTAGATCAGCACGAGGAAGCCCGCAATGCGTTTCGGGCCGCGATCAAGCAGTCGCCCGAGTTGATCGACGCACAGCTTGAATTGGGTGAGTCGTGCCTCAAGTTGAACGACGCGGAAGGCGCTCGCGAGGGCTACTCGGCGTATCTCGAATATCAGCCGGATTCCTTCACCGCTCTGATGGGTTTGGGCGCGGTCTCTCAGATGACCGGAAACCTCGACGAGGCGGTGAAATTCTTCAACCGCACCGTCGAAGAGCGACCGGACTCGGAAGAGGCGCTTTCGCGGCTCGGCGACATCTACCTGGAAACGCAGCAGTACCAACAGGCCGCGGAGAGCTTGCGGCGAGTCCTCAACATTCGGCCGGATTCGGTGAGCGCTCTTGAGGGTCTGGCGCGCGCCTACGACGGCGCTGGAGATTTCGCGGTCGCGCGAACGCACTATCGCGCGCTGCTGAAATTGTCGCCGAGTTCGTTTGAGGGCTGGAACAACCTGGGACGAGTCTGCCAGAACCTAGAAGAATTCGAAGAAGCCGTGGAAGCATTCAAGACGGCGGTAGAGATTCGCAGTGACTCCGCTGACGTGTTGTTGAACCTCGCGGATTGCCTGAAGGAATTAGGGCGCGCCGGTGAGGCGAGAGGCGCCTACGAACAGCTTCTGCGTGTCAATGACGAATCGCTTCCGGCCCTGCAAGGGTTGACCGCGCTGTTGGAGCAAGAGAACGATTTGGCGGCCGCGGTTCCCCACTACTTCCAGATCGCCAAGGTGACGGATACGCCGGGCCCGATCCTGCGTGCCGCCCATGCGCTCCAAAAGACGGAGAACTGGAAAGAGGCTGCTGCTGCGTACGAACAATGCATTGAGAAGAAGCCGGACTGGGTGGATGCGTGGTTGAATCGCGGCGCGGTCCTTCTAAAGCTTGAGCAGTTTGGGCCGGCCGCGGCGGCGTTCCAGAAAGTAGTCGACTTGGAACCCGATCATGGGGACGCCTTACAGCGGCTGGCTTCGTTGCACGTTAGCCAAGGGAAACTCGATCACGCCCGAAGCGTTTACGGGAAGCTCGTGACCGTGAAGCCCGACAATCCGGAGGTGCTGTTCAACGCCGGGTTGCTGGAGCAGAAGAGCGGTAACAACGACAAGGCCGGCGAGTACTACGGCAAGGCGGTCGTCGCGAGACCGGAGTTCGCCGAAGCGCACCTGAACCTGGGAGGCGTGCTGCGGGCGTTGGGCAAGGAGCGGGATGCGTTGCGCTCGTTCGACAAGGCACTCGAATTGAAGCCTCAGCTTGCCAAGGGATATTTTGCCTTAAAGCCACAGCGCCGCGAGCAGGTCATCACAGCACGGAAACCGGCGCCGCCGGCCGCCACTCGGCCCCGCAAACTGGCGTTTGACTTGTGACGCGATAGGCGGACTGAAGTGACCCAACTCGACGCGGCATGTGGAGCCTTCCTAGGAGTCTGCGTCGGCGATGCCGCTGGTGCGGTTCTGGAAGGTCACCACGATATTCCGTCAAGTGAGGAAGTCGAACGGGCCTTGCAGATGCCTGGCGGTGGATGTTGGCGGGTTGCGTCGGGGCAATGTACCGATGACAGCGAGCTTGCGATCTCTTTGGCATCGGCTCTGGTCGAGAGCCGTGAGTTTGATCTAGAATCCATTGCAGGTCAATATCGGCGCTGGATCAATTCAGACCCCTTTGATATCGGCTTCACGACGGGTGCTTCATTGGGTTGCGCTCCGACCAATCCGGAGGCCGCGGTCAGTGCATCAGAGATGCAGACCTCCGCGAAGGCAGTCTGCATGGACTCCAAAGCAAACGGGAGCCTCATGCGCTGCGTAGCGCTCGGCCTTTGGGGCTGGGATCTCGAAGACGACGAGCTAGCGGGGTATGCCCGACTCGACAGCAGCCTCTCGCACCCGAACCTTTCCTGCTGTGACGCTGTCGCTTGCTACGTGCTGGCGATCGCATCGTTGGTTCGCTTCCCTGGAGAGTCCGAGCGGGCAGGCGCGAGGGCTGCGCGTTGGGCCGAGCGCCAAGCCTGTGACGAAGTGAAGCGCTGGATCGACTTATCGCAGAACGGCGATGAGGTGAGCGGACGGCCACACCAAGGTTTCGTCAAGATTGCGTTTGTCCACGCTTTCCGCCATCTTCGAATGGGAAGTGACTACGCGGAATCTGTGCGGGCTGTCCTCAAGATCGGCGGCGATACTGACACGAATGCCTGCATTGTTGGTGGTCTGACAGGCGCGGCCGGTGGAGCGGGGAGCATCCCCGAATCGATGCGCAGACCTGTTCTTGAGTGTGACACGGAACAAGGATGTCCCAGGCCGGACTGGCTTCATCCGAAGCATGTCCATCGTCTTGCCGAGAAACTCATTGAGCGGAGTTGACGAACTCAGCGGACAGTGAACCGCCACGAAACGGGGTAGGCTATGGCTATGCCGAAGTCCGTCCCAACGCTTGCCGCATTGGCTGTGGCGCCGTCATGCTTTCCAGCAAAGAAAAAAGGGGCCCCGCGAAGGGCCCCTCTGAATTTCTATTTGCGAACCCGTGTGTGGGTTGCGCGTTATGAGTTGGAAGCGAGCAGAAGCTGACGCAGCTTCTTCGCCCGTTCGGGATCGCGGAGGGCCTGAAGGGCCTTCGCCTCGATCTGCCGGATGCGCTCGCGGGTGACTTCGAACTCACGGCCAATTTCCTGGAGTGTGTGTTCGCGGTCGTAGCCGATGCCGAAGCGCAGTCGCAGCACCTTCTCCTCACTCGGTGAAAGTGTGCCGAGAATGTCAGCCGTCTTCTTCTTGACGTCCGACGCCAGCAGCGTATCCACCGGCGACGAGCTGGCCGGATCTTCGATCAGGTCCTCGAGTGACGATTCACCCGTACGGCCGACCGGGGTCTTAAGCGACACCGGCGTCCGCGAGATTGATCGCAATTCTTCGACCTTGACCTCGTCGGTATCCATGCGCCGCGCGATCTCGCGATTCGACGGCGGACGGTTCAGTTCCTTTTCGAGACCACGCAGGGCCCGCAGGAACTTGTTGAGCTGCTCGTGCATGTGCACGGGCACGCG